>JAEEGL015748704.1_pt1 | contig 20088 bp, 24 predicted proteins | sample 9134231 | NCBI WGS metagenome assembly JAEEGL01 (sample SAMN16246548, study PRJNA631951) | gut metagenome | biome: gut microbiome; feature: rumen; material: fiber-attached | host: Bos | place: Iran: Karaj | collected 2018-10
ACCATGTCCCTTCCCAACACCTTCCAGCGCTTCCTCAATTGCTGCCTGCATGAACGGGTTTTCGGCGGAAATATTCTTTTTGTCTTTTTTTGTATCATTGTCCTTGGTCATTTTACTTACCTCCGACTGTAATATAATTTTTTCTATTTCAAAATATTCAATTGTATCCGTTCACTAAATATAAAAACATTATACCATACATTTACCTGAGGGAGTCAAAAAAACACCTAATTTTCACTTAAATTCAGCTTCTTCCAAGCAAAAGAAGACTCAGGCATTTCTGCCTGAGTCTTCTACTTTCTTAGCTTATTCCATTCTTCCCTTGTAACATACTTCCCTTCCTTATTCTTTATCTTTGTTAGATATACCCCGACATAAAAATACTCTTTTATGAACGTTATAATATCAGTATGTTTATGCCAATCTTTGACGTTGGAATCTGATACATATGTAACTCTTACTACGTAATCACGAATGAAACACACATTACAGATTGTTATATCTTTCTCTTCAGATTCTGCATAATTTCTTACAGCTTCAAGGATATTACTTGCTATCTCTTGCTGCTCTATTTTTTTCATTTGCTCTTTTGTTTTTCTATCTTTTGATGCACGATGTTGCCTGTATTTTTTGAGAGCATCAGGAACTACATATTCCGAAAGATTGTTCTCTATTTCAGGTCTTGCCTTTAATACTGTTATCAAAAGCAAATCCGAAAAAATGTAAAGATTTCCGGCATAGTAGCGCATATTGTTCGCTGACCCATGTCTTAGGAATTCTCTATTCATCCATAGATTTAACTCCCCAGTTGTATCTTTATGATGTATCCCGTTTTCAAGAACTTTTTTGGCGTATTTCTTTGCATTTCCTCTCGTGATACCTATACGTTCGTGCATTCTTCTTTTAGAATGATGTGTTAAGTTCGGCATAGTAATCAGTCCCATTCTCACACTTCGAAAAATGGGTTATCTCCTTTCGTTTTTCAATCCATCGTCATGCAATTATTCTCAACAAAAATATCTTCTAATAAGAAGTCCATAACTTTTTGTTGGTCATCTCATTTTTTTCGTAATCCTTTATTACTTCATTTAATGTCTCTTTTTTCAAATTCTTTTTATACTCTTCTAGTTTTTCTTTTTCCCACTCTTTTTTTCGTTGCTAGCTGCCTCATATACTACCAGTTCCATAATCAGCTCACACACCACGCCTCTGTCCATCTTGTACATTACTTTGCCATAAGCCACGTCACCAATCTTGTCGTAAAGCCTGCCTGCGCTATAGCACTCACCGATTACAGTATGGCAGCTGTTAGCCACATGCCCGATCGTTGTCACTCCCGGAAGTTTCACGAGGATTGCTTCCTTGTCAAACTTGTTATCCGGTTCCTTCTCAAGCATCACTTCCATGCCCGGTTCAATAAATTCGTCTCCTTCAAAATAGTGCATCCCTGTTATTGTAAAATAAATCTTCTTCATCATAACCGTATCCTCCTAACTCATTTTTCTTTATCCTAGAGTTCCTGGAAAGAGGTATCCCTTCCTTCTAACTTAAAATTACTACAGTCGGTGTCCCATAATGTGTACTTTTCCTCCGCGGGGCACAAAAAAAGGAACTCAGGTTGCCGCCTGTGTTCCTTGATTTTAATAAGTTTTGTTGTATTTACTTTCCTACACCATCAACCGATAAATTGCCTCCACATCCTTCTGCTCCAAGGCCACAAATCCGCCGATTGTTCCGCCTTCATTGCCCTTTCCGTAGCAGCATGTATACGCAAGTTTTTCGATGTCCTCTTCCTTTGCTCCCAGTTCTTCAAAGTTCTTTGGCATTCCGATGGAAATCAGGAAATTGCGCAATGCTTCAATTCCTTCTCTCGCCGTCACTTCCGGATTTGCAAAATCCATCTGGCATCCCCACACTCTCACTGCAATCTGGGCGAATCGCATAACGTCATGAGACAGATTGTAGGTAAATACCGCCGGCATGGTTACTGCCAGGCCCGCTCCGTGGGCGCAATCGTACAGTGCCGACAATTCATGTTCAATCTGATGGCTGGTCCAATCCTGTGAACGTCCCACACCAACAATGTTATTGTGAGCCACCATTCCTGCCCACATGATATTGGCTCTTGCCTCATAGTCCTGAAGATTTGCCATAACCTTCGGCGCCTCTGTTTTCATTGTGAGAATCAGGGACTCAATCAGTCGGTCAGTCACCTCCACATCCTTGGAATTGGTGAGGTAACGTTCGTAAAGATGAGCAATGATATCCGTAATTCCGCAAGCGGTCTGATATGCCGGAAGGGTCTCAGTCAGTTCCGGATTGAGCACGGAGAATTTCGGTCTGATTGCATCGCCGGACGCTCCTCTCTTAATCATGCCGTCTTCATTGGTGATTACAGAATCCGGCGAGCCCTCTGAACCTGCTGCCGCAATGGTCAGCACCGTTCCCACAGGTAGTGCTTCCTCAATTCTTTTGCCCTGATAGAAATCCCAAAAGTCTCCATCATACACCACGCCTGCTGCGATTGCCTTGGAAGAATCAATGGTACTTCCGCCGCCTACAGCCAGGATGAAATCTACCTGTTCCTTCTTGCAAAGTTCAATGCCCTCATAGACCAAACCACTTCTTGGATTCGGCATAACACCGCCAAGTTCCACGTATTCCACAGACGCCTCCGCAAGGGATTTTTTTACCCGGTCAAGGAGTCCTGAACGCACTACGGAACCTCCACCATAGTGAATTAGCACCTTGCTTCCACCAAATCTTTTTACCAATTCTCCACAATCGTTTTCTCGTCCTTTACCGAATGCAAAATACGTGGGTGCATAAAAATCAAAATTTTCCATTACTATTCTCCTTTCGAGCCTTTATTTTCTTATAAAAGCAGCATCCTTCTCAGGCATGCCTTCATCAGATTTATATCTTTCCACGGTCATATGAAGATCATATTTTTCCCTAAGTTTCATAATCGTGTTCATCATCGGGGAGTCATGATGAATATCAATGGATTCCTGGTCTTTCCAGCTGTCAATCAGAAGTATCGTCTCTGGGTCATCCAGTGCCTGAAAATATTCATACCTCAGATTTCCTTCTTCCTTTCGGATTTTATCTACGGTTCCACTACTTATCATTTCCTCTGCAAATCTTTTTGCAGAACCATCCGTTCCTTTGTAACGTAAATTTACTGTAATACTCATCATTGCCTCCTTTAAAAATGATTAATAATCTGGGAAAGCCGTTTTCTGTCCAGCTTACTCCCACTCAAAGTTATCCTTCCCTGCTCCAAGTTCAAAATGACATTTTACGATTCCAAGATCAATTTTCAAATTTGTTCCAAGGAATCCTGCTTTTGCAGATACAATATTATTATCTTTTAATTCAAATTTAAACTTCTGCTGATTGATTGCAGTCGGAGCAAGCAATGCAGCTTTCAAACCTGTTGCAAACCACTCAGGTGCCTCCTCTCCAATATTACTAACATCAGAGGCCTTTTTACTCTTCCTGTTACTACCTTGCGTTTTTCCATATCCCAAAGAAATGATGATAACTTCTTTTTCTTTCTCTCCGATGACCGCCTTACTTTTTCCATGCGTCAATGCCACCCAGCAGGTATTCAATCCAAGTTCCTGTGCTTTTAGAACAAGTTTTTCCCCATAATAGCCACAGCGTTCTTCAAGGTCTGAAGCCTTTTTCCCAATAACTGCAATATAATTATTTGCATTTTCAAATTTCCCATAATGAGCCATTCTAGAATTAAAACACTCTGGCTCATCATATATGATTTGCAAATTCAAATTGCCTTCCTGATTTAATTTTTCTGTGTATTCATTCAGCTGCTTCCTAATATCCTCTGGGATTTTCTTGTCTGTATATTGTCTTACACTATGTCTTGCTTCTATGATTTCCATCATATCTTTCATATAGATTAGCCTCCTTTAACATAACTCATTGACTTGCCATATTTTTAAAATACCGAAGATAAACTATCTTTTTTAAAAGAGTTTATCTTCGGTAGAATTAACCGCCTCAATTCAGCATTTTTTATTATTTTCAAAAATCCTCTTTCAACGCACGCTTTTGAATATACATTTTTTTATCAGCTCTAGAGAACACATCTTCAAAAGTGTAATCCTCCCCTTCACTATACTCTGCCATTCCCATTGCAATGACAACCTGTTTTTCAATTTTTTGTTTGTCCATTAGTTCATTGAATTTTTTCTCCAAGTCCTTTCGGTTCTCGAAGTCATTGTTTTCAAGAATTACAACGAACTCATCACCACCTATTCGGAAAACAGGGCTGTGCTTGAACATATCACAGATAATTCCACAGGCCGTTTTAATATATTCGTCTCCCTTTTTATGTCCATGGGTATCGTTGATTTTCTTGAGTCCGTTGATATCAAAGACTGCAACGGCAAAGCTTTCTGCGCTACCTTCTCTGATTTGAATATCCTTCTGACTTTCAAATTCAGCATAAGCGACTTTACTTTTCACTCCTGTTAACGGATCTTTGTATGCAATTTCTCGGGTAGTTTGCAAATCATTTAAATGCTGTTTTTCTCTTTCAAGAGTCTGTTCCAACTCGATTCGATATTCCTCTTTCTCATCATTTACGACGAAGGTCTTCACCATACAGATTCCCAGCATATATCCAATGGTATAAAGTGGAAGAAGCGGGAACCAGAGCTGCACAAACAGGAAAATGGACATTACCATGCCAAACCAGGCAATGGTACGATATCGCTTTTTAATCGGACCTGTTTGTCTGAGATTGATGGTAAAACCAAAGACGGAAATACTAACCAGCAACGCAATCTGAATACCGTGCATCACCCACCTTATGTTAGTTACATGATATCCTCCATTTTCATCAATGGAAAAGATGACCGGTCTGAACACATTCACGAGAACCATAGTCGTAAAGGTCACGAAAAATATTTCTCCCAAACATCTGAGAATCTTACCCCAAATGCTGTGGTCATCGATGTAAATTACAGCATACCGGGTCCAGAAAAGCACGCACAAAGACATTGACCCAAAGTAAAACAATGAATCAACAAAAAGAACCTGTGTGATTTTATAGGCATCAAAAATACCCCAAACAACGTCTGTCATATGAAACAATATAATCGAATACAACAGCTTCTTATAATCTTTCCAGACCTTATTTTCAATTTTATAAAGTGGCTTCAGCAAAATCTCATAGTTCTGCATCACCAGCATCAGAATGGCAAATAACGCTATCCCTGAATAATAAAATGATTCAACCATAACTTTTCCCCCACCTTCTGCATTTCATCCGAACCTGTAATCTTATGAATAATTATAACGCAATTTCGTCATTTATACCATATTCCAGGGGGCTAGTTTTCCGGGCTCCAACGCTCGGCATAGCTCCAATTCAGTTCTTTCGGTGGGTTCTGAATCTGCTTATATCCTTCGTACATTAATTCACACAACTCCTGCGGATCCATCATTCCACAACGTCCACCAAATGCAGGAATCACAATGCTTTTTATATCGTGCTCCAATGCAGTAATTAACGTGGAACGCATAGCCTGGTAAACCACCATTGGCTCTTTGATTGACGATGGAATTCTCATTGTTGGTGTATGAATCAGTTTTATGTTCTTCACACCGGTGTCAATGAGAAAACTGGTTCCCACCGGTTGCTCACCGTAATAATGATCCAAGATATAATTCTGGACTTTACGCGGCAGCTCTCTTCCAAAGTATTTCGTGATGGCCAGGTCGTATCCACCGTCCATCAGGCCATAGGAGTTCGCCGGCGAAACGACACAGTCCACCTCATGGGTATCCATGAAGTGCTGGAAGTCATCTAGGACAATTTCCACATTCGGTTCATCTTTAAAATATAGGTTCCAGAGGTCTGTGATGTGTTTGTTGATGTCTAGTAAATATAGTTTCATGATGCGCCTCCTGAAAAATTTGTAATTTTTAAATTTGTCCGTTCAATATTTAGGTTTATTATAGCATACGTCTTTCGAGTGCTGTAAAAATGAATTCTTTTTGTTTGACACTTTCTTTATATTTCTGTCATTATCAACAAACGCCTAATTATTTCCATCGTTTTTTATAATTATAATGTCTATTCCTTTTATCTAATAAATTTTCCTTATCTCCTCGGAAATTCCATACCTCAACTTAAACGCTTCCAAATCATGCCCATCCCGTATAAACATTACCTCTTTAAATTCGCCGGTATGAATATCGCGAAATCCTGCCACTTGTTCTCCATTGCATATACTGGCTTTTATGATTGGTTCCTTGTTTTCCACATCGTATTTCGGGACTTCTTCTCGTTTTTTCTTACTAAAAAACATTTCCATCACCTGCCGTTTCACTTGGTTCAGCCGACCCTTTTCTCATGCTTTTTCCGTTCAAAATCTCATAGAAACATTTTACCATAACCTGCTTTTTCATTCTACATAATAAAACAAATACCCTACGGTCTTTCCGTAGGATATTTTCTGTTTCGGGCGAACGATTAAGTCGTCTATTTTTTCTTGTTATCCGGTTCCTTTTCGAGCATCACTTCCATCCCCGGCTCAATAAATTCGTCTCCCTCAAAAAAGTGCATTCCTGTTATTGTAAAATAAATCTTCTTCATCATAATCGTATCCTCCTCACCCATTTTCTTAAAGTTTCTGGATGGGTTATTTCCCTCCTCCTAACCCTAAATTACCACGCCGGCTGTCCAATAATACGTACACCATAAATTAAACTTTGTATAACAAACACCGCGCACCCGCATAGCGGGTGGTTGATATTTCGCACGCTTTGCGCGCTCAACAGGGTCACGACCCATAATAAAATACGAGGTCTCAAAAGAGACCTCGATATCATTTTAGGTTATTTATCCGGGGAATAAGATTGCACTTTAATGGTGTAACAAAACTTATTTTTCAAACTCAACCTTTGTATAATATTTGCATCTGTTAAGCATTGTTTTTCTAAAGGCTGCCAGTTCATTTTTATCGGTCAGACCTTCACTTGTAATCCAGTAGTTTGTCTTAATATCATCCAGCCACTCACACCCATCAAACAGGAACAGTTCCACATAAGAAGTATCTTCATTCCCGATTGCATAGGTATTAACGAGACCACTTCCCCCTACACTCATAACTCTGCCATCAGCATTTAAAACTACCGGGATGTACTCTCCGAAATTCAGCGGATCATCAGCCAGACTGTAAACAGTCAGTTCAAATCTGTCTTTAATAATTGAAGAAAATCCCAGTCCATCCTTCGCTCTGTCTTTCAAATTAATTTCTACAGTATCATCCAGATTAACATCCACATTAAGATTAAAATTCCAAGGGCCATTAAGGACGACGTATTCATTGCCTTCCGATGCATTTTCGTCAAAAACCACATCTGACAATAAACCTTTTATTTTTTCTACCTTTAAGTCCAGGCCAAATGAATTCGGTAAGTCATTCATATCATCTATTTTCTCGTTCAGGTTTAATCTTACCAAACCAACATATGTGTGGTCGTCAACCTTATGCCCTTCAAATTCCAACGCATCATATTTGACATTGGAACTAAAGCTATATTGTTCTTCTGTGAATAATTGCAGATTTTCGGTTTCCGGCAATTTTTCTTTAGTATTAATCTCCAGTAGAATGTATAACGCCTGCTTGTTACAATACACTTCTGACAGATTAATCGTAATGCCTTCTGATGCCTTCTGATATTTGTCTTTATTGTTTTCATCTTTCAGCTGTGTACCGATTCCACGATAATCACCTTTATAGTTTACATCTTCACGAACATCTTCAAAAATATATCCGATCAGTGGAATTTTTTTTGCCATCGCCGGATTAGTGATTCCCACTGTCAATACAATAGCAAACACAGCGGCTACACTTCCTATCGCATAAATCGCTTTTTTAAATCTGATGGTTCGTTTATTTTTCTCATGCGACAATACGCTGCTCTTTATTTCCTGGTCTATCTGATCCGTCATTTTCATCTTATCCATCATGTCCTTGTACTTCTTTGTATTCAAGCCCATCCCTCCTCTATTCTTACTTTCAGTAATTCTCGACCTTTTTTCATTCTCATTTTTACAGCTGATTCACTACACTTTAGCATTTCGGCTATCTCTTTGCAGGAATATCCTTCGTAATAATGTAAGTAAATGGCTATCTTATTTTTATCCGGTAATACCATTACCTGTTTAAACAATTCTTTTTCGTCTTCTGAAAATCCCCATTGTGACGCTGCTTCGTTAAACGAATCATCCTCAATGCTTCCGATGTTTCTTTTCCAAAAGCTTTTCACTAAATCCTTGGAATGATTTATAGTGACTCTTATCATCCAGCTTTTTTCATGCTCATCATCTTGAAATTTCTTTTTGCATTGATAACGCTTCATGAAAACTTCCTGAAGAACATCTTGAACATCTTGATTGTTTTTCAGATATGTAAATGCAATTCTGTATAAAGTCGACTTATATTTTTCGTAGATTTGCTCAAATTCCTGAGTACTCATTTTCGCTTTCATCTATCAACCTCCTCATCAATAACACGAATCAAAAGGTTATTTGGTCAATAATTTTTTAAGATTGTTTTATTAAATCGCTCACATAATTCTTCCTCCACATTCGGAGTCTCATATGGTTCCAGCGGTGTAAATATCATTTCTTTTTCTACACCATCATTCGGCTGAATCACTACCGAAAAAGCAGCCCTCCGGCTGCTTTTCTGTTCATCACTTTCTTAATATGGATAAAAATCACAATAACTCTGAATCCATTTAAGGTCCTTCTTTGCATCTCCCTTGTATTGATATACATTCTGATAATATTTTCCATCTCTGAGTTCTACTGCAATGATGTGCAATACATTTTCATCTCTATTATAATCCCACTCATAATCAACTTTTCCTGTTTTTTCCAGGTAATTCTTTCTTGCTGACCATTGTCCTAATTCCGGGGTACCATAGATTGGTCTTCCCAGAACATCCACAGGTAATTCATCATCCTCTAATAACAACTCGGAATTGGAGATTGCAGTTTCGAAATCTTCTTCTGTTGCTTGTACATCTCCGGTATTTACTTCATCTTCAATTGCTTCCGGATCATTGTCCCCATAATTCATTTCAATTAAAGCTTCTTTCGCTTTTTCTTGATCAGCCTTAGACTTGTCAGTCTTGACTTCAAAAAGGGCATTCAATGTATCGGTCTGTTCCTGTCTCTTAATTTCTCCGTTCTTTGCAACATAATATGCAACAGGATTGCTTGTATCAGCTACACCTAAATATACTTTATCGTATCCAAAAACATCCCAATCACTATTTACAGTGGCTACACAGTAGTAAACTCCGTCGATAATATTTGCATTACCCATCCAGTTTTGCGCAAACTGAAATGGAACTAGTCCCTTAATCATTGGAACGATACTAAATGCTTTTCCAGCAAAATCTGTTTTGGTTTTCTCTGTCGGCTCTACTGCAAAAACAACATTTGTAACTCCATCCATGAGCATGCCGTTCAAATCCTGTCTCAGTTTCGCATCCTTTACGTCCTTCGTCGTAACATAACCTAAATAGGTCACCCTATATCCATTGCACTCCTGAACCATAACGTCTTGGGAAGTCTTGCCAAACTTCTTCGCCAGCTCATTGTCTTCGGTTACAATCTGAACGACTTTCTTTGGCGACAAAAGCTTCTTTACGTATTGATATCCACTTACTGTTCCTACTCCAAGTACTGTAATAACTGCCACGGCTGCTGCCGTTCTCATAAATTTATTCATCCTCATATTCGTTTTCTCAGAGTGAACATCTTTATTATCCCAAATATTTTCAAAGATCTGTTCTTTTTCTGAATCATCCAATTTAAGCGCTTCAAATGTATTTTTAATAATTTTAGACATCACTCTAATTCCTCCTTTAACAATTTTTTTGCTTTTTGAAGGTATGTTCTGATGGTGGACTCTGGTTTTCCCCATATGCGAGATATTTCCCGACTATTATATCCCTCATAATAATACAGGTACACCGGGATTTTATATTTATCTGGGAGCTCTAACACTAACGAAAGAAGCTCGTCCTCCCCGGCTGTGCCCTCCCTATAAGCCGCATTTTCTTCTATGTTTTTCCTTTTCCACCACCAGCTTGATACAATATTTTTACAATAATTGGATGTCGTAACGATTAGCCAAGCCTTTAAATGTTCTTCATTCTCATATTCTTTTTTGCTGTTAAGCAATTTTATGAATACTTCCTGAACCGCATCTTTTGCATCGTCCTCATTTTTCAAAAAACTGAAACTGATTCTGAATATTGTATCTACATATTTATGGTAAATTTCCGAAAATAACTCTTTGTCCGTACGTAACAATTCACTATTCATTTTTTACCTCCTTCATAATAGATACAAATCAAACAGGAAATGTGTCGAGGTATTTTGAAATTTTTTCAAAATATCCCGACACACTTATTTTACCACATGTATTTTTCACATCATTCAAGATATCTTACCGAAAGATTACTTAGTTCCCCTACAATTCTTTCATTGTTCAATTTTCTTGCAACCGGCATAAAGTTTGAAATTGTTTCCTGAGCTCTTCTCTTTATTTCTCCTTCATCCATATACTCTACTGTTCGCATATTATGGAGTCGTTCCGCCAGCTTTATGATTGCACATTCTTCATCACCCAGACCGCCTGCCTCAATATCATATTCCTTTAATCTTATGATAATTTCTGCAACATCCTTTGGCAATTTTTTCTGGAGTTCTTTCGCCGTAACCTCTGTCTTTCGGAACACATCACAAAACATTCCTGCATAAACCACTTTAGCTTCTGCTCCCATTTGCAAAAGAAGCAATGAGACATGAAGTAAATGGGTAATATATTCATCCCCCGAATATCTTTTCCTATTCCCGTACAACTTCTGACAGAACTTATAAGCATTTTCTAATTCTGAAATGTCCATTCGGTTTTCAAGCATCTTTTCTTTTAGCATTTTAACTAAAACTTCTTTGGGCGCGTGTTCGTTAATCTTTTCATAAAAAGCATAATAACTTTTAAACGCCTTAATGAATCCACCATGGGATTCCCATCCATACTGAATCGCCACATCAAGAATTTTATCCCCTTCAAGAATTGCCTCCGAAGCGTGAATAATCTTCCGTTCCTTGACATATTCCATAACAGAAATATTCATTTCCTGCTTGAACTCCCTGGCAAAATGAAATCTCGAATAGCCCGCATAGTCTGCGATTTCCTCGATGCTCAGTTTCCGTGTAATATTTTTTTCAATATAAATAAGGCTCTCTGTTATGATTTTTTTCTCCATATGGCTTTCCTCTCATACTCTGATTTCCTTCCAAATAACTTTCACTAAATCTTCAAAATCAACTTCCTTAAGAGAAATACCACGAATTACAGTAACCGATGCCTGAGATCCTGAATTTCCACCGGTATCCATAAGCACAGGAATGTAGCCTGTCAGAATTGAAAACTTTTGCAACGCATTTTCAAATCCATTAATGATTGACCCTGTAAACGTAGCTGAAATCATTAATAACAGCAGCCAAGGCATACGGGATTTCCACATACAATTCACTTTGGAATATAGTCCGTGAATGGTTTTAAAAAGGCTAACAGTTTTTCCGTAGTCTCCTCTGCGCTGCAAGGCATGTCATTACCAATCCACCATTCTATTACTCCTAGAAGTCCATTGACCAGGAACTGTGATGCTATATCATGTGATATGGCAATTTCTTCTGGTATCACTTCCATAGCTATTGCAACTTGTTCTAGCAGAGCATTCGTGAACTTTTTTCTAAACATTCCATACTTATCATTTTTATGAATCAATTTGTACAAATCTATGTGTTCCTCTAAATAGAAAAAAACCTTTCGCATGGCCTCTTCCTGAAGATGAATTTCTTCATTAGCACTACAATGTGATAGGAGTTCATCAATGTATATATCAATACATTTTTCAAAAATATCATACTTGTCCAGAAAATGAAGATACACAGTTCCTCTGTTAATATCCGCTCTTTCAGCAATATCATTCACTGTAATCTTTTCAAATCCCTTTTCTTTAAGTAGAACCATAAAGGTTTCTAAAATCAGTTTTCTTGTACGCTGTACCCTTCTATCCATAATCCTCCTGTTAATCAACATTTTTACTATTTTGTTCAGTTTTCAACATCTGCACATTTTTAACGATTGTTTCCGATTATCTATACTTATATGATTAGGATATCAAACACGTATTAATTATTCAACACGCATATAGTAAAGGAGAAATCACACTATGAAGATATTAATATTTGGAAGAGGCGTAATTGGTTCACAATACGGATGGGCCTTCGAACAAGCTGGACACACAGTAGATTTTTATGCCAGAAAAGGAAAAAAAGACGTCTATGCACAAGGCATAAACGCCACGATTTACGACGGAAGAATTAAGGATTACCGAAAATTTCACTGGAACAATTGTATCATAGATGAAATCCCTATACCAAACGAATACGATTTAATTTTCCTAAGTGTGAACCCGGAACAGGTTCCGGCTGCCATGGATTATTTAACTTCCAAAATCGGAAATGCCACCTTGCTCTTCTTCTGTAACTACGGACGAAATGTCTACGAAGCAATCGGTTCCATTCCTTCCAATCAAGTCGTATTTGGTTTTCCCGGTGCCGGTGGGGGATATGAAGGAAACGACCTCTATGGAATTTTATTGAAGTCCGTGGAAATCGGTTGCACCGGTACGGTCCCATCTTCCAGAGAACAAGAAGTCATAAACCTATTCAAAAGCGCCGGATTCAAAATTTCCATGCAAAAAGATATTGAACAATGGCTTTTCATCCATTATCTTATGAATGCTGCCATGGAAGGAGCAGCTGTAGAAGCAGGTGGATTTCGCGAAGCAATTTCCTCAAGCGAAGCACTCTCTCACATGGTCCTGAACATACGAAAAATGACTCCATACCTTAAGGCAAAAAACTTCAAAAAGAATGGGCTTCTGATTGCCATGAGCATACTTCCCCCAAAGTTCATGGGAGTTGTCATGAAAAACCTGATATACAAACCCGGAAGTCCTATGCACATGGCTCAAAGTCATAACCATTTCAAGCCAGGATATGCCATAGAAGAAATCAAGAAAGACGCCAAAAACCTTGGTATTATTTTAGACCTCTAAATGCTTTCAAGTCTTTTAGCATATTGTTTCAATCAGCCTATTTGGTCATTTTCATTTCCAACATCAACTCTCTCTTAAATATCTTTGAAAAGGCAAAACGTACAAAAGGCTGTATAAAAAACATCTGCGAAGATGCATTAGCGCGACAGCGCGACATAAGTGCAGCTATGCTGCACGAATGGCACCGCGATAAATCTGATTTTGCAGCGTTAATTACTAGAGGTTTACGTGTTTTTGCAATTCCATTTTAACATTTTCTTAACCCCTATTTCAGTTTACCGTAATCTTCATCTGATACGGCTTCCAGCCATTCATTGCTTGTTTCTTCCCCTGCAACCTCTATTGCAAGATGAGAGAACCATGAATCCGGTGCTGCTCCGTGCCAGTGCTTTACTTCTGCAGGAATGTTAATCACTTTGCCCGGAATCATCTCCACAGCTTCCTTGCCCCATTCCTGATAATATCCTCTTCCTCCGATACATAGTAACATCTGTCCGCCACCGCTCTTTGCATGATGGATATGCCAGTTATTACGGCATCCCGGTTCAAAAGTCACATTAAATACCGGTACTTGCTCTGTTGAAACGGGAGCAAGATAACTTTGACCTACAAAGAACTGTCCGTAAGGATTTTCATCCCCTATCGGGAAGACAATCGAGTTCTGATATTTATCTTTTTCTGTGAGTTTCGGAACTTCTTCATCCCATACTTCTTTTGCCAGGCGAAATACTGCCCAGCCCTTCGGCCAGCCTACGTACATGGTGGCATGTGTGATTATCGCTGCGATTTCTTCCTTAGTTACCCCATGTGCCTTCGCATTCTTAAGATGATATGTCAAAGAAGAATCCGTTATTCCGGAAGCCATAAGTGAAACCACCGTGATAATACATTTGTTTTTTACGTCAATTGCTTCTTCATTCCATACCTCACCGAACAGCACATCATCATTTAAATGTGCGAACATCGGTGCAAATTCCCCAAGCTGATTTCTTCCTGCTGTCTGCACTATTTTTTCTTTCATCTTATTTCTCTCCTCTCAAAATCTTTTGTGTGCCCGTGGTCCACACACGTTTCAACTGATGAAGATTTCTGTCTATGTAACTATTGGCAACGCATCACCATCTTCTACATACTCGCTTTAATTATTTGTTTTACTTCATCTTTTGATAAAACTTTATATCCACCTTCAAGAATAAGTGTTCCTTCAGTAATTCCATCAATCATATCTTCAGTCGCACCCAATTCAGATATTTTTAATGCAACGCCAATCTGTTTCATCCAATTTTCCATTGCCTGAAGTCCTTCCTCTGCAATCTGCTCATCAGTCTTTCCTTCTGCACAAATTCCCCAGACTTCTGTTGCAAATCTTTTAAATTTATTCAGACCATAAGGCATAATAAATCTATAATATGGTAGCGATACCGCAGATAAAGTCATGCCGTGTGTTGCATCAGTATAGGCTCCTACTGACTGTCCTATCATGTGAACCATCCAATCTGTCGTTTTACCTCTTGAAATAAGAGTGTTTAATGCCCAAGTTGCCGTCCACATAATATTAGAACGTGCTTCATAATCTTCTGGATTTTCGATTGCAATTAATGAACTGTGAATCACCGACTTCATCAACGCCTCTGCTATATAGTCGCTTGTGTTATCATCATCGCCGGAAAAATACTGTTCACAAATGTGATTGAAGATATCATAAATACCTGCTACCATCTGTCTTTTTGGAAGTGAAAATGTATACTTCGGATTGAGGATAGAAAACTTTGGCATGACCTCTTCACCAAATACATGACCTATTTTCAGTTTCTGTTCATGATTTGTTATAACAGCTCCGCCATTCATCTCAGAACCTGTGCCTGCCATTGTAAGAATACATCCAACAGGAACTATTTCGCATGTAGGTTCTTCAAATCTGATATAGTACTTATCCCATGGATCTTCATCACAATTTACAGATACTGAAACTGCCTTTGCGTAATCACAGCAGGAGCCACCGCCCACTGCAAGCAATAAATCCGCGTTATTATCTTTGGCTAGTTTAACTCCCTCTCTCAGTTTTTCAACAGTAGGGTTTGGCATAACACCGGCATCTTCAATTATGTTCTTTCCGTTATCTTTAAGAATCTTAATAATCTCATCATAAAGACCGTTTTTCTTTATAGAACCTCCTCCATAAATGAGCTGAATATTCTTTCCGTACTTTGGTAATTCCTCGTTTAAGTATTTCAGAGAATCATCTCCAAAATAAAGTTTTGTCGCATTTTTGTAACTAAAATTTCCTAACATTTTTGTACCTCCATTTATTTTAATTCTAATTTTAATATTACATTTTTATTCCCTAATAATGATTTCAATTCTGATTCTGATAAGTTGATTGTTCCAAGTCTCGTGTAATCCCACGTATTAGAACCATAGAACATTACAATCTGATCATCAGAATACAAAACGATATCTCCGGGCTTTGTAGTGATGTTTTTATCATTGCTTGGAAGAGTCTTCCCAATAGAACCGACCTGTTCAAAACCACCATACTTAGACATCTTAATTACTATCGATTTATCTTTTAGCAACTCTTTCAGTGCTTTTACCGAATCATTGTCTTTCCAAGTTACCGATATTTCTTTTCCATCAATTGTCATTACAATCTTTTTACTCTGATTTTCTGTAGTACCGTTACTTGTTTCAGAATTGTTTTTCGCTTTTACTATTACAGTTATTTTACATTTCAGTTTCTTCTTACCTACCTTAGCAGTGATTGTACTTTTCCCTGCTTTCTTTCCTGTGACGACACCTTTTTTGTTTACAGTGACAACACTCTTCTTAGAAGACTTCCATGTTACTTTTTTCTTTGTCCCTTTAACTTTTAACTTGTAACTTTCTCCAACATGAATCGTCACTTTAGTCTTATTTAGTTTCACTTTTGCTGATGTCTTGATATTCCCTAGTGTTAGCAGAATGCCAATGGCCAATAACATCATAAGTATTTTTTTCTTGCTTTTCATCTTAACGCCTATCCCTCCTCGTCAGTTTCCCATGACAGGATACCTGTTTTAACAGCCTCCTCATATCTTGAGATTTTAAAGTTAAGTCTGTCCATGGTAGCCTGATATTTGTCGAGTTGCTTTTGAACTTCATTCTTTGCCTCCATCAACAGATTCTTTCTGGCTTCTAACGTTTCATCTCCCTGCTGATAAAGTTTTACGTATTCAATCAACATTTCTACCGGGACTCCTGCACTTCTCATGCAGACTGCATTTTCTACCCACGCAATATCTTCTTCTTTGTAATCTCTGATTCCACCCGGAGTGCGATTCACTTCAGGGATTACTCCCACACGTTCATAATACCGTAATGTATCCGGTGTGATATCAAACTTTTCACATACCTCTTTAATCGTCATTTAAGCTCCCTCCTCGTTATGGATTTGCTCTGCAATTACCTTTGTTGATTCGATTATACTACTTAGAGTTAACTCCAAGTCAATAGCTTTTTTTTGCAAAATTAAAGAACCCCAGAAATCATTCTGAGGTTCTCTCTTAATTACTCATTTCGCCACCTTTAAAGCAACTCCCTGATTCTCTTCTTATATCCCAAAAACTTTTCTGTAAATGTAAAATCAACTGTTCTTGGTCTTTCTTCATCAACAACAATTTCTTCTACAATTGTTGCCGGACTTCCCTTCATGATATAAATTCTGTCCGAAAGCAGGATTGCTTCATCCATGTCATGGGTTATGAATAATGATGAAAGTTTAATATCTTTCATCATATCAAGATACCACTGCTGCATTGAGGCACGCGTTATGGTATCCAAAGCACTGAACGGTTCATCAAGAAGTGCCACTTCCTTGTTACATAAATAAGTTCTAAGAAGTGCCACACGCTGTCTCATTCCTCCGGACAATTCTGAAGGATATTGCTTCTGAGTCCCATCAAGACCAAAATGTTTAAATTCTTTTCCCGCTATCTCCAATGCCTTTTTCTTAGGCACATGCTCTAGCAAAAGGGGAAGTGCTGCATTTTCTATGACTGTCTTATGAGGAAGCAACAAATCTTTTTGAAGCATATAGCTTAGATAACCATTTTTTCCGGTGATATTGATTCCGTCTTCATCTGTTTTGGAATACAACATCACATTTCCCGAATCAGGAGAAGTAAGACCGGAAAGTACGTTAAACAATGTTGTCTTTCCGACTCCGCTTACTCCCAGGATGCTGACAAGTTCTCCTTGATTTAAAGTGATGTTGATATCCTTAATGACTTGCTTATCACCATAGGATTTTGAAATATTATTTACAGTTAAGATTGTTTTCATATTAATGCCTTTCCAAAGCTAAGCACAAACTCCCGGACTTTATTCCGGAAGGTACTCGTTTGTGAAACCAAAACCTGCAGGAATTTCATCGGACAATTTATTGTCAGACAACCATTTATAAAAAGTATCCCATCTTGTCTGGTCGATATATCCCCACTGTTCCACTTCTGCCTTATATTCAGGCGATAACCACTCCTGGCTTTCCTTAACCAGGTCAATGCTAAGCTCAGGCACCTGCTTTACAAGAATCTCTGCAGCTGCATCAGGATCATTGATTGCATATTCATAACCTTTCTTTGTTGCACGAAGGAATGCCTTAGCAACCTCTGGATTTTTTTCAAGCCAGTCTGTATTAGAAACAATTACAGGGCTGTAAAAATCAAATGCAGGATTTAAATCCTTAAAGAACATTGTGTTCGTATCAAGTCCCGCCTGCTTTGTGGAAATTCCTGCCCATGCATAATAAATCCATATTGCATCGATGTCCTGCTGCAAAGCAGCTGCTTCATTTTCCACGTATTCCGGAATCAGGTTCACCTTTGAAAAATCTCCGCCATCCGCTTCAACAATATTCTTCATCATTGCCTTTTCAACAGGAAGATCCCATGTTGCATAATTCTTTCCCTCTAAATCCTTAGGAGAATTGATTTTATCCTCCTTAAGAGAAATAATACCGGAAGTATTATGCTGAATCATTGCAGCAACAGCTGTGATTGGAATTTTTTCCTCTGATGTAAATACCGGTGCAAGATAATCCTGGAAGTCCACACCAAACTCTGCCTGTCCACTTGCAACCATTGTTGTTGCTCCATCTTCTGGTGGCTGAACGATATTTACTTTAAGACCTTCTGCTTCATAATATCCTTCATTTAACGCCACATAGAACCCTGTGTGGTTTGTGTTCGGTGTCCAGTCAAGAACAAGGGTAATCTCTTTAAGATTATCATTTTTACTCTCTTTTTTATCCTCTTTTCCACAGCCAAAAAGAGATAACGACATTGCTGTTATCATTAATATTGCTACTAAAATTTTATTCTTTCTCATTGTTTTATTCTCCTACATCATCATTAAATATTTCAAGTTTAGTTTTTCTGAGCCCACGGCATAGCCCTCTTCTGGAATCCGCTCACAAGCGCCATAAGTACCAGACTGATTGCTGATACGAAGAATATTACCGCAAACATTTTATCATAAGCCATTGATTTCTTAACCCGGGTCATATAAACCCCAAGCCCTGAGAAGCCACCAAGCCACTCGGAAATCACAGCACCCACTACCGAATAAGCTACCGCGATTCTTACTCCTGAAAAGAATTCCGGAAGCGCTGCCGGAAATTTCACATACTTAAATATCTGCCATCTTGTAGCTTTCATAGAGTGCATTAACTTGATCATATCTTCATCAACAGATTCAAGTCCATCAAGCAACCCAACCGCCATTGGGAAAAATGACACTAACACCACAAGGATTACCTTTGGTGTCATCCCATATGAAAACCATAAGATCAGCAACGGTGCGATTGCTACCGCCGGTATCGTCTGACTGATTACAAGGATTGGATAAAGCCCCTTCTTAACGATTGGGAATGTATCCATCAAAACTGCACATACAAATCCCAAAAGGATTCCGAAGAACAGTCCCAAAACAGCTTCCAACAAAGTTACTCCGGCATGTTCCATCAACAGCGAAAAATCTGTGACGAAAGCATTTACTACCATAATTGGGGAAGGCAACATATATCCCGGTACCCATTCGAAAGTACAGGCAGTCTGCCATAAACCAAGTAATAATATTATCACGACAACCGGCACAATATTACTTTTTTTATTCATTGATTACTCCTTTGCATCTCATGCCAGTTTTAATCATCTAAGTGATGCTTTGAAGTCTTCTTTTCAATGGTAAGAATATCACCTTCCGGTTTATAACCGATCTTCACATAGCTCATAACACTTGGTGCGCCGGCCTTAACCGCGATATACTGGCACTGCTTTACGATTTCCATAAGCTGCTCGTAATCGCCTTCCATAGCAGTTTCGCATGGTCCTACATAATAAGTAACCCCTGTACTTTTGATGTAGTCGATTACCTCATCGACAACTCTTACTACCTCTTCGTCTCCCTGCACTGCAGGCAAAACCTGAATTGCTACATTTGCATTCATTTCGTTTCCTCCTAAATCTTTAAATTTTCTCGTTGACATACAAAGAAACTCACTTCTTTACGAAGTGAGTTTCTAAATTCTGCATGTATATCAATATAATGCGTTGCATAATATTCCGCACATCTTATACACAATCTGTCAACTCCCTCCGCCGGCATTATCCGGATCAGGTAATAGGATTGACGGCAGGTCTATGCCATCTCTCAGCCTAATTCCTTAAGCACTCCCGTTATAACAGTGGTCATTATAGAATTATTATTGTAATTTGTCAACTAGACTTCTCGTCATTGTCTTCCTCGTCCCTTTTTCAACAATTGTTCCCGAACAATAATCAATTCTTCAATATCAGATTTTTTTATCTTTTTTACAAAAACAAATTGTTCTATTTTTTCAAAGCAAAACTCTTTTGC
>JAEEGL012052071.1_pt1 | contig 20087 bp, 12 predicted proteins | sample 9134231 | NCBI WGS metagenome assembly JAEEGL01 (sample SAMN16246548, study PRJNA631951) | gut metagenome | biome: gut microbiome; feature: rumen; material: fiber-attached | host: Bos | place: Iran: Karaj | collected 2018-10
AGATGTTGAGAAATCTTGCCGTTATAAATTATGCTTTGGATGATTTTGTTTCTGCATATCGTTATGCCGATGAATTGAAAGAGAAGTTTTCCGGCAGTGATGCGGAAAAAATTATTGAACAAATCGTTAAAACTAAAAACCTGCTCAAAGATCACGGATTGGCTTCAAGATATTTTTAATACAAAACTGAATAAAAGAAAATAATAATTAAGATGATTGTCAAAAAAACTTTTTTAATGGCGTTATTTTTCTTAACGTCTTTTTTTGCAGCGGCGAACATAAAATTACCGCATATTATTGCTGACCGTATGGTTTTGCAGCAGAAATCAGAATGTACGCTTTGGGGTAAAGCCGATCCTAACGAGCAGATAAAAATTACGGCTTCATGGGGACAGACGGTTCAGACAACGGCTTTACAAAACGGAGTCTGGAGTGTTAAGATTTCCACACCGGAACATGGCGGACCTTATTCTATTGATTTTGTCGGCAAAAATTTTTTACGTATCAACGATGTTTTGATAGGAGAGGTGTGGCTTGTCAGCGGACAGACCAACATGGAGATTCCGATGATAGGTTGGCCGCCTTACGATACGATTCAAGGCGGACCTCAGGCTTTAGCCTCTGCTGATAACGATAACATTAGGTTTATAATGTTGCAGCAAAAGGCTTCTTTTGATTTGGAGGAGGATAATAATTGTTGGTGGACAAAGGCAACGTCGGAGAATTGTAAACCTTTTAGTGCAATGGCATATTTTTATGCTAAAAAGCTTTATGAGGAAACCGGAATTCCTATCGGCGTGATTCAGTGTTCTTGGAACGGCAGTAATGTTGAAAGTTGGGTAGACCTTGAAACTGTTAAAACCGTTCCGACTTTAAAAAATGCCGTTTTGGAATATGAACGTTGCAAACCTCTTCAAAAACAACTTGAGAATTGGATTAAAAGCCATAAAACCATAACGCTGAATTCTGATTGGAGAAAACGTTATGATGGTGTTGATTTTTTTGACAAAGAGGCATCTCGTCTTTCGTATGCTGACGATAATTGGAAGGAAATGGAATTGCCTTGTTTTATGGACAATCGTGAAGGTATAGGCTCTTATGACGGTATCGTTTGGTTTAGGAAATGGGTTGATATTCCAATCGAATGGGTTGGCAAAAAATTGATTTTGTCGTTGGGACCGATTGACGATATGGATGTAACATACGTAAACGGCGAAAAAATCGGTGAAACTCTTGGCGACGGCAAATGGAATTATTCCCGTGAATACGAAATTCCTGCCAAAACGGTTTTGAGCAACGAAATGGTTATTGCTGTCAGAGTGATTGACTGCGGTAACGGTGGAGGTTTGTGTGGTGTTAAAGAGGCTATGTGCATATATCCTGAAGGTGAGAAGGACAAAGCGATTAGTATTGCTGGCAAATGGAAATATTTACCGACAGCCGAATTCAAGGACGGAGTTTTTTATTCTTACGACCTTAAAACGAGAGAATATTACAACCGTCCGCAAGTTCCCGTTGTCCTTAACATGAAGACTATATCAGCAGCTTATAATGCTATGATTAATCCTGTGAAAAATTATACGATACGCGGAGTTTTGATTTCGATGGGCGAGAGTAATGTCGGACGCTCAAGCGAGTATTTGAAACTTTTTCCTGCTATGGCTTCATCTTGGAGAGCAGCGTTCAAAAATCCTGATATGAAATTTTATTTTTCACAGATTGCGCCTTATCCCTATCAGGCAGGTGAATCGCAGTGCATGAGAGAGGCTCAAAGACGTTGTCAGGCGTTGATTCCTAATTCGGGAATGGTTTGCGTTTTGGATTTTGGCAACCGTTACGGTTTTCATTATGCACAAAAGCAGCAAGTTGCCGGACGTTTTGCAGCATGGGCTTTGAATGATGTTTACGACAAGAAATGCGAAGTTTCAGGGCCGGAATTTTCTCAAATGGTTATAAAAGAAAACAAAGTTTTCCTTATTTTTACTCATACCGAAGGTGGTTTGGTTTGTAAGGGAAAACACTTGACAAATTTTCAAGTTGTTGATGCTAAAGGTGTTGCTTATGATGCTGAAGCCGAAATCAACGGAAATGTTGTACAGGTTTGGTCGCAGGATTGTAAATCTCCTAAAAATGTGCGTTACGCTTACAAAGATTGGGTAGATGATGTTACTTTTTATAATGGAGCGGGATTCCCGGCGTCATCTTTTACAACCGAAAAAAAATTGATTGATACGGCAGAGTATTAAAATAAAAAAGGCGGAAAAATCAATTTTCCGCCTTTTTTTACATTTAAAAATTTATAGCTTGAAAAAATTATTTTCCAACAAATTCTACGCTGCGTTTAACGAATTTTGCAAGGTCTTCGCCTTTAAGCATATTGTTAGCCAGGAGAGCGATGTCGATTAATTGTTTAACCTTGATGTTGGAAGCAGCGTAATCCTCGAAAACTTTTTTACGGCTGTTTTCGGTATCGGAAATTTTCTTTTGAAGTTCTTCTTTTTTGTTCTTTTCTTCTGTTGAAATTTCTTCCGGTTTTTTGTCTTTCGTAAGTTTTTCAAGGCTTTCGAGGTCTGCTTTCAAAGTTTTTAATTCGCTGTCAAAACTTGAGGTGCCATCAGCTGTTTTCTTGAATGTATCATCAACCAATTCTTTGATAAGAGGATGATTTTCGTTTACTACAAGATTCAGATTATCAGGCAGATTGGTGTAGAAGCTTGATTCAGGACCGCCCATTTTGCCCATATCTTTCATTCTGCGCATAAATTCAGATTGAGTGATAATTACAGGCATATCATCAGCAGATAATGTGTCAAACTCTACAGTGAAATTCATTTTTGTATTTTTCGGAGTTTGAGAATTGAAAACTGCCGAAATGTCAGTTTTTTGAGAATCTGTCAATGAAGATTTGGGTGCATCATCTTTTCTGATAAGTTTGTCCAAAGTATCAGAGTCTACGCGCATGAATCTCAAGTCAGAATTTTTCTGCTCTAACTGATTGATAAAGTGAGAGTCAAAAGCTGAATCCAAAACCAAAACATCATAGCCTTTGGATTTTGCAGCCTCAATCGAACTGAATTGTTCTTCTTTGTTGGTAGCGTAAAGAATGATGATAGTTTTGTTTTTGTCAGTCTGATTATCTTTGATGATATTTTTGTACTCTTCAAGCGTAAACGACTTTCCGTCAGTATTTTTGAAGAGATAAAAATCTTTAGCGGAGTCATAGAATTTTTCATTTGTCAGCATACCGTACTGAATGAAAAGTTTCAAATCGTCCCATTTCTTTTCCAAATCTTCTCTGTTGGTCTTGAAAATATCTGACAATTTGTCAGCAACCTTCTTAGTGATGTGGTTAGAAATCTTTTTAACGTTGGAATCCGATTGCAAATAACTTCTTGAAACGTTAAGCGGAATATCCGGCGAATCCAAAACACCATGCAGTAACGTTAAAAATTCAGGAACGATACCTTCTACTGAATCCGTTACAAATACTTGATTGCAATAGAGTTGTATTTTGTTTTTCTGAATTTCGAGGTTTGTGCGGATTTTCGGGAAATACAAAATACCTGTCAAATTGAACGGATAATCAACATTCAAATGTATGTTGAAAAGCGGGTCTTCAAATGATGACGGATAAAGTTTTTTGTAGAATGCTTTGTAATCTTCGTCTTTAACATCAACCGGTTTTTTAAGCCACAAAGGTTCGGTGTCGTTGATAATTTTATCTTTTCCGGTTTCAACGTATTTGTCGTCTTTCCATTCTTTTTCTTTGCCGAAAGCAATCGGTACGGGAAGGAAAAGACAATATTTTTTCAAAAGTTCTTCGATTTTGCTATCTTCCAAGTATTCTGAAGAGTCAGCATCGAGATGAAGAATAATGTCAGTACCTCTGTCAGTTTTGTCAGCCTCTTCCATAGAATATTCGGGACTGCCATCGCAGGTCCAACGAACTGCCTTTTTGTCAGACTGCCATGATTTTGTCACTATTTCTACTTTTTCCGAAACCATGAAAGCAGAATAAAAACCGAGTCCGAAATGTCCGATTATTGCGTCAATAGAATCTTTGTATTTTTCCAAAAATTCACCTGCTGAAGAAAATGCTATTTGATTGATATATTTATCGACCTCTTCTTCGCTCATACCTATACCGCGGTCTGAAACAGTGATTGTTTTTTTGTCTTTATCAACTGATACTCTGACGGTTAAATCACCGAGGTCTTCTTTTAATTCGCCTTTGCGGGCGAGTGCTTTTACTTTTGTTGTAGCGTCTACGGCGTTAGAAACGAGTTCTCTTAAAAAGATTTCCTGTTCGGAATAAAGAAATTTTTTGATTACGGGGAAAATGTTTTCACTCGTAATACCGATTTTTCCTGTTGCCATTTTATATTATACTTTTTTAATTTGATTAATTAATTTAAATTCTTCTAATGCCAAACTATCAAAGTGCGTACCGAAATATTTTTTATGACAAAATGTCATATTTTAACTGCCATACATGAAAAAAGTGGGAGTAAAATGATACTTTTAAAACTATGTATTTTGATAATTTTTCGTTTTTTTGAGTATGATTTTTTTGCGTGTTAAGAAAAAGTAAATTCTTAAAAAGTGTTATTTTATTGATATTTTTTTCGTATTTTTGCCGCAAATTTCATTTAATCAGTAATGTGGAAGATTTTTAAATTTTTATTGATTTTTGTGTTTGCTACCGTTGTCATCGGTTGCAGAACTCCTAAGAATATTGCTTATTTTCAGGATCTTAAGGAGGATACTTTAATAAAATTGAACGAGGCGGATGCTGATATTAAACTCAATCCTGGCGATAAAGTCTCGATTTTCGTTTCATGTAGGGACGAAAGCGTTGCCAAAATGTTTAACCTATTGGCTGTTACTCAAAATATTGGAAATTCGTATTCCAACCGTGTGTCATACTATACTGTAGATGCTCAAGGGGATATTGATTTTCCGATAATCGGAAAGATTCATGTAGGGGGACTTTCAAGGAGTGAAGTTTTGCATCTGGTTAAAGAGAATTTGATTTCGAGTGAGATGATTCAAGACCCTGTAGTTACGGTAGAATTTATGAGTATGTATTTTGACGTTTTGGGAGAGATTTCAAGGCCTGGGCGTTATACTATTGATAAAGACCGTTTGACTATTTTAGATGCGTTGGGCATGGCAGGTGATCTTTCGATTTTGGGTCAGAGGGTTAATGTTAAAATTATAAGAAATGAAAACGGCGGCAAAAAAGTCTATGTCGTTGATATGACAAAAGGGGAAAGTGTTCTTAATTCTCCAGCATATTATATTCAGCAAAACGATGTTTTGTATGTTGAGGCTAACAATATGAGAAAACGTCAGTCTATTGTGGCAGGTAATACTGTTTTTACACCGTCGTTTTGGATGTCGGTTGCCTCGTTCTTAGTTTCGATGTATGCGTTTTTTATAAGGTAAGTTTTTTTTCTAAAAAGAAATTTTTTAAGAAATGGCAATAGAGCATAATACCGCAGAGTTTCAACAGCCTGTTGCGGCGGTGGAAAACAAATATGATAATGTTTTAGATATTCAGGCTATAATCGGAGCTTGTTTATCGAAATGGTGGCTGTTTATGATTTCGGTGCTAATTGTTATGTCGCTGACAATATTTTATCTGATGCTGACACCGAAAATTTATACCCGTACTGCTACTTTTCTTATCAAAGAATCGGGCGGCAAGACATCATCTTTCAATTCGCAATTGAATTCTTTTGCTGAAATGGGAGTCTTTGAGTCTTCTTATTCTGTTTACAATGAGCTTAACGTTTTGCAATCTCCGATTTTGGCGATGGAAGTTGTCAAACGTCTTCATTTGGATTATGACTATTACGTTCAAGGAAGGTATACGAAAGAGGTTATTTACGGAGATTCGTTGCCTATTCAGGCTCTTTTATGTGACATAGGAGAGTTTTCGCGTGAAAGTTTTACGGTTGTGATTTCTCCTGACGGAAGTTTTTATTTGACGGATTTTTGGAAAAAAGAATTTATGTTGGCTGATGGTTCTGTAGTGGATGGCATGGTAGGACAGGAGGTTGAGACTCCGATAGGAAGAATTCTCATTACCTCGACTATGGCTTTTAACAAATTGAGGGAGCCGAAAAAGATTTTCGTAAAGCACATTCCTGTAAGGGATGCGATGTTGAAATATTCCTCCAAGTTTACTGTGGATTTAAACGATAAAAAATCCTCGGTTATATGTCTTATGATTGATGATGAAAGTATTCAGAGGGCGGAGGATTTTTTGAATACAATGATGCAAGTCTACAATGAGAAATGGATTGAGGACAAGAATCAAGTTGCAATAGGAACTTCTCATTTTATCAACGAGCGACTTGGAATCATAGAGAAAGAACTTGGAATTGTGGATAGTGATGTATCTCATTTTAAGAGTGTCAATCTTTTGCCTGATGTTGAAAAATCAAACGATTTGTTTTACACGCAGGCCAACAACATCAACAATCAGATTATAATGCTCAATACGCAGATTGCAATGGCTCAAACTGTTAGAGAGTATATTTCTGACACCTCCAAAAAGAACGAACTTCTTCCTGTTTATTCTGGTAGCGGAAATTCTGCAACCGAAAAACAGATTACCGACTACAATTCGTGCATACTTCAGAGAAATTCTTTGGTATCTTCTTCTTCGGAAAAGAATCCGCTTGTTATTGATTTGGACAGGAAGATTACGGATTTGAAATCTTCTTTGCTCGGCTCTATTGACAATCAAATTAAGTATATATCTTCTCAAGTAAAATCCTTGCAGAAAAATCTTGACAAGAGTCTTTCTCAAATTTCTTCAAATCCGGGCAAGGCAAAAGATCTTTTGGGAATACTTCGTCAGCAGAAAGTTAAAGAGTCGCTTTATCTTTATCTTTTGCAGAAACGCGAAGAGAACGAGTTGTCTCAAGCGTTTTCGGCTTATAATACAAGGCTTATAACTCCGCCTATGGGAAAAATGTCAGCAACAAAACCACAAAAATTAAAAATTATTGCTATTGCGTTTATCTTGTCGCTGATTATTCCGTTGGGAATTATCTCTTTGTTGGAGATTAACAACACAAAAATCCGTTCGAGAAAGGATTTGGAGGGTATGACGATTCCTTTTGTCGGGGAAATTCCTCAGCATACAAGGATTCACAGAAAGGGATTTTGGAAATTCTTAAAGATTAAGCAAGATTCTAATGTTGATTTAAGGAAACTTGTGGTCAAGAAAAATTCTAAAAATCTGACAAATGAGGCGTTTCGTGTCGTAAGGAGTAATTTGGAATTTATCAATATCTCCAAAAATAGCGAAATAATGCTTGTTACTTCTCTTATTCAGAATAGTGGCAAGTCGTTTATTTCTTTGAATTTAAGTGCGTCGTTTGCCCTGAAGGGAAAGAAAGTTATCATTGTGGACCTTGACTTGCGCAAGGCTCAATCAAGTGCCGCTGTTGATAATCCTAAGGCTGGAGTTTCTACTTATTTGGCGGGTTATGATCCGGATTGGAAAAAACTTATACGTCCCCTGACTGAAAATCTTGATATGATGCCGGCTGGTGTTATTCCTCCTAATCCCTCAGAGCTTCTCTATTTGCCAGAGTTTGAAAAAATGCTGACGGAGATGAAACAGATTTATGATATGGTTATACTTGACTGTCCGCCTATTGATGTTGTGGCTGATACGAGTATTATTGCCCGTCATGCTGACGCTTCGCTTTTTATCGTGAGGGTAGGCCTGTTGGACAGAAGTATGTTGTCGGTTATCGAACAGTTTTATAACGAACATAAACTGCCTAATATTTCATTGTTGCTCAATGGTTCAAAAATTGCGAACGGACGTTATGGTTATGGCTACGGTTATGGTTACGGCTATGGCTACGGTTATGGTTACGGTTATGGTTACGGAGGCAAGAGTGAAATGTATCGCGATGATGATTAATAAAAAAAAGAGGTTCGTAAAGTTTAAAAAAACGAACCTCTTTTTTATTGTGAGATAAAAAAACTTATCTGCCCCATTTTTCGGTTATTCCGCCGTAAAAATCGGTTCTGCGGTCGCGGAAAAACGGCCAATTGCGACGGACGTTTTCAAGACGTTTGAGGTCAATGTCGGCATAAAGAATTTCTTCTTTATCAACAGAGGCTTGAGCGATAATTTCGCCCTGAGGTCCGGCGATAAACGAACTACCCCAAAAATCAATTCCGCTTTCTTCGGTTGTTTCATGTTTTTCAAAGCCCGTGCGGTTAACAGAGGCTACATAAATACCGTTAGCAACGGCGTGTCCTCTTTGAACTGTAATCCAAGCCTCTCTTTGACGGTCGCCTTCTTCGCCTTTCTCGTAAGGATGCCAACCGATGGCCGTCGGATAAAACAAAACTTCAGCACCTTGCATTGCTGTTAAACGTGCACCTTCCGAAAACCATTGATCCCAACAAATCAAAATACCTTGTCTTCCGAATTTGTTGTCAAAGGCCTTGAATCCTAAATCTCCCGGGTTGAAATAATATTTTTCATAATAACACGGATCGTCAGGAATGTGCATTTTGCGGTAAAGACCGGCTCTTGAACCGTCAGAATTCAACATCATCGCCGAATTGTGATAAACGCCTTTGTCGCGTTTTTCAAAAAACGGAACTATTAAAACCGAGCCTAAAGATTTTGCCAAAGCCGAAAAATGTTTGAACGAAACTCCGTCCACAGGCTCTGCAAAGTCAAAATAATCGGGGTTTTCTCTCTGACAAAAATAAAACGAAGAATAGAGTTCGGGCAAACAAATAACGTTAGCTCCGTTTTTGGAAGCCTCCGTAATATATTCGGTTGCTTTTTTCATATTTGTATCTCTGTCAGAATCGAGATTGAGTTGTAAAATAGCTATTTTGTACATTTTTTTATTTTGTTTAATTTTTTTTTGCGCAAAATTAAGAAGTTTTAAGCAAAAATAAAACGGAAAAAAATTTGCAGATATTATTTTCTTTTCATAATTTTGTGGAAATTAAAATTACTTCTTTACTATGAAAATTTTAAGAGACGATGAGTTACTAAAAATTACTTTTGACGAAGAAAAAAAAATGATTTGGACGGAGTGGAAGCCCGAAAGTTTTAAAGCGGTATTGTCAAAAGATGAAATCAACCAAATTAACAAACAAATAGCTGATTATATCATAGAATATAATCCTGACTATTACTTAGCAGACCAAAGACAAAGAGGTGTAGTTTATACTATTGATTTACAAGAATATATTGCAAAAGTTCTTGTTGATGCGGTAGAGCAGGCTAATGTTAAGAAAACTGCAATCGTAATGCCGGCCGATTATATAGTACGCCTTAGCAACGAACAGACTATCAATGAAATAGATTCAGATTATGAGTATGATTATTTCAATGACTTCGACAAGGCTTGGAATTATCTTTTTAACGAATAAAAAAACGTAAAAATTCTAATATACAAAAATTATTATGGTATCATACAAAGAATTAGGTTTGGTAAACACAAGAGAAATGTTTGCCAAAGCAGTTAAAGGCGGATATGCAATTCCGGCTTTCAACTTCAACACAATGGAGCAAATGCAGGCTATTGTTCAGGCTGCCGTTGAGACAAAATCTCCTGTTATCATGCAGGTATCAAAAGGTGCACGCAACTATGCTAACGCTACTATTTTGCGTTATATGGCTCAGGGTGCAGTAGAATACGCTAAAGAATTAGGTTGTGCTAATCCTCAGATTGTATTGCACTTAGACCACGGTGATACATTCGAGCTCTGCAAAGATTGTATTGATATGGGCTTTTCTTCAGTTATGATTGACGGTAGTTCACTTCCTTACGAAGACAACATCGCTTTAGCTAAGAAAGTTGTTGATTACGCTCACAAATATGATGTTACCGTTGAGGCTGAATTAGGCGTTTTGGCTGGTGTTGAAGATGAAGTTTCTTCTGCTGTTTCTCACTACACCAAACCCGAAGAGGTTATCGATTTCTCTCAGAGAACAGGTTGCGATTCATTGGCAATTTCAATCGGTACTTCACACGGTGCATACAAATTCACTCCTGCACAGTGCACAAGAGACCCGAAAACCGGTAAATTAGTTCCTCCTCCTTTGGCATTCGATATTCTTCACGAAATCGAAAAGAAACTCCCCGGTTTCCCGATCGTTCTTCACGGTTCTTCTTCAGTTCCTCAAGACGAAGTTGATACTATCAACAAATATGGCGGTAAACTTCCTGATGCAGTTGGTATTCCTGAAGAGCAACTCCGCGAGGCTTCTAAATCAGCAGTTTGCAAAATCAACATCGACTCTGACTCACGTCTTGCTATGACTGCTGCTATCAGAAAATATTTGGCTGAAAACCCCGGACATTTCGATCCGCGTCAGTATTTGAAACCTGCACGTGAGAACATGAAGAAAATGTACATTCACAAAATCGTAAACGTTCTCGGTTCTAACGACAAATTGTAGTCTTAACAATCGGACATATAAATAAAAAAGCCGCATCTTCTTGATGCGGCTTTTTTTATTTTATTTCTGGGATTATGAATTTTTCCAAAAAGCACATACCTTCAAGCACTAAAAGCGAATGTCTGTAATCAAAAGTATCGCTGTTTAGAGTTCTGCGCTGAATATCAGCTTTTTGCCATTGCGAATCGTTGGTAATATAATTTTTTAACTCTCTGACAAGGTCGTCTTTATGTTTTTGAATTGAAAGCGAATTGCTTAAAATTCCTGTATTGTTAACGCCTGTGAAATCCGTGAAAATCTGCAAAAATTTTTCAAATTCTTGGAATTTTTGCGGTATTTCGATGCCGAAATCCATTTCTGACAAATATTCGGATTTTGCGGTATCAAATTGAGAGAGCCTCTTTCCCTCGTTGGTCCCTTGCGGAAAATACAAAAAGCCTTCTTCACCGATTAAATCCGAGGTATCACGAATGTCATCTGCCATTTTTACTTTTTGTGCCGCTGACAATCCCATTGAAACTTCGCTTTTGTTATCTTTTCTGATAGAATCTTTTTTGATGACGGTAAACATTTCTCCGCCTTCAGAGTAGCCGCTTTTAAAACAATCGTTATAATATTTTGCAGCCATTTCCTTGCCGGGATAAACGTCCAACCAGTCAAACAGTCTGCCACCCTTTCCAAAAGGTAACAAATCTATGATTTTCACGGTGTTAAAACCGTTTTCCTCTATTGTTTTTCTTGCTAATTTTCCCGAATAAAACATCAGCAAGCCCGTTATGTAAGCTGGTACTGCAAAAACTTGCGGGCAGGATTGACTTATAGTGCTGTAAAAAGCGTTAAATTCATCATTTTCAAGCCTATCCAAAACTGCGTTGAGATAAAACGGCGATGTTTGAGGTTTGTCAATGATGTTTTTAATGTTAGCAACCTTAAACTTGCACGCCGGCGATTCGTGAAATTTATAAACTGCGCGTCTGAAATCTTCCGACTGCGAAATTACGTTTACGAACATTCCCGCTGCAAGTCTTAGCGATGATTGTTTTTCGAGTTTAAAACATCTTTCTGCTCTGTTCATTGCTAAAAGCAAAACGTCAGAGGTGCTGCCGCCGACATCAATTCCTAACATGATATTGTTGGAATCGGGTGTGGTGCTTGTTAATGCGTAATTGCAAACAGCTTCCGCCTCCGTTGAGGGTTTTGAGCTGACCTCCACGCTGCGGTCTTTAAGCGGAATTTTGCTCAGTTCGTTGTACATTTGTTGATATTGCAAAACGTCAAAACGGCTGAAAGCTCCCGGATAACTCCATCTTAATTCTGTTGGAATTTTTCTTTCAGCGAACAAATCTGCAACGGCTGCCGTCCAAATGCTTTTCAAAAATGCTTTTTTCTTGGCTTTGCCTTCTGCATCAGAAAGCCATTTCATGTTGTGGTGAAGTATTCCAGCGTTGGTTTTTATTGTCCTTTCGTCCATGGAATGGATTATGATGTTAGGCTCAAAAACTGGTACGCCGCCCGAAATTTCTTCTTCTCTCATGCCCTCGGGAACGTATTTCCTGTCATGGTCGTGTACCCATGATTTTATTTGACCGTTGGCAGTCGGCTCGTTTTGGAAAAACAAAAGTTCGTTTCTAAGAGCTGTTCTTTCGTGTCTGAGGTCGTAATTTTCATTACCGCAAAGAAAAACTCTGCGGTTTAAGAATTTTATCGGGCTTACACCGCTCTGACGGTTTTCCGGCGAATAGCTCAAGCAGGAATTGTTGCTGCCGAAATCTATTCCGACAATTACGTTTTCAAAACCGGTTTCGTACGACAAATCTTTGATTTTGCATTCGTCATTATATTTTTTGACGATTAGGTAACCGCCTATCCGATCTTTTCCGTTTTCTCTTGAACGTATTTCAAGACCGGCAAATGGTTGGTCGGAGCGGAGAATTTCGTAAGGCGTGCTGTCGGCGGAGGCAATTTCAACGGGGTATCTTACAAGCAGTTGCGCTGAAACTTCGTCGCTTTGGTTGTCAGCATAAACCAAATTGTTTTTTTCGTCAGTGATAAATTCTCCCGAATCAAAACCACCGTTTTGTGAAAATTTTTTGTAGAACGGAACAAATTTAATATCAGCGTTGTTTGAGGGAAATTCGTTGTAAAGATAATATGCCGTCCAATCCTTTGAAACAAAATCAGGCCACATGATAACGTTTTTGGCTGCACCCGAAAACGATTTGATTCTATATTCCTTAACAACGGGTGTCAAACGTCTGCCGTCCACTTGAAGATAAAGTTCCACGGAAACTTTTCCGCCTTTTATTATCGCTCTTAATTCGTGGCAGTCGGCACTTGAGGGATTTACTAATTCGCCGATTTTGTTTTTGAAAATGTTAAGACCGTAACAACTTAGCGGCAAGGGGAAATACCATGAATGAGCCGCATCTGAGGGGTCTAACGCTTTTAAATAATATACGGGCGCATTTTCTGCCGATGTGTTGTCATCTTCCTCATGTTCAAACGAGTATAAAAATTCGTCTTGCAACAAAAGTTTTTGTAAATCAACGATTTCGCCTCCGAAATCTTCCGAAAAACTAAACCTTCCGTTTTTATAAAACAAGTCCTGCCGTATCGAAAACAGCGGTTTGAACGGTTCTGAAAAATCCAATTCCGAGTCCAAAACGCCTTCTTTTACCAATTCGCCGCCTTTTTCAAGAATTTCTTTTGCCCAAGAATTTTTTAGAAAGGTGTAAACTGCGGCAAGTGAAAGCGGTTCTTTTTTGCCTCGGTTGGAATTGATGTTTTTCTCAAAATCGGGAATTTTTTCGATTAAATTGTTGATTAACAAATATATTTTTTGCAGGGAATCTCTGTTTAAATCGCCGTAAATCAGAGGATCACAAAGTCTGCCGTTTCTAAACCATTTAACGTCGTGGCTTTCAGGGAATCCGCTGTTTTCAACTGCTGTAAAAAATAATGTGTGCGGACTTGTTGCGCCTACTGCTGCACCGTTATAATAAATGATTTGGATGAACGGTCTTTCGTCTTCGCGTTTGGAAAGTTTTTTGGGGTCTGCCCACAAATCTTTGTCATCAAAAAGCATATCTCCGAAGGAGGCGGCAATATCGTAAATATTGTCAGTAACACTCTCAAGATAAAGAGGTTTGCTAATTGTAATCCTATCGGGAAAAACCGCCATCAAAGCCGCTAAACCTTTCCATTCTTCGATTAGCGATTCATAATATTTTATCAAACCAGAGGTCTTGATGTTAGCATCTTTGTTGGTGTATTTAAAAGCGTATTTAAACATATACGCCCTTGCCCAAAGGTTAGGCAGACCGGAAACCATTGTGTTAAGAATTTCAGCATCAAGGTTTTCTGTCAGACCGCCCGTTTCAATGCCTTGAATATAGGGTTTTGATTGGTCAAAAAGATGCCATGCGCCTTGAGGATTTTCTTTTGTGCCGGCTGTGCTGTTTATTAATAGTGCTTTTGTTGACATAATTTTTTCGTTAATTATCGGTTTGCGAATATAAAAGTTTTTTTTGAAAAAAAATAAAAAAATGAGTTGCTGCTTAATAAAAATTTTTAGTTAATTTTTTACTTTATTTTTTTTTGTGCTTTCTTTTTGTTATATTCGCAGCAAAAAACTTTAACGACCAGAATGAGGAAATCCCAAAAAAAAGTATTTTTTGTTCATACATTGCGGATTTTTATCTGCTTTGCGGTGGTTGTATTGACTTGCTTTCAAGAGCTTTACGCTCAAGGAACGGGAAAAGAGCAGCAGGATTTGGTGCAATTGAAAATTGACAGTATTTTGAATTGTATTGATTCTAAAACTCCTGCTAATCTTAAATCTAAATATTATAATCAAATTGCCTTAATTGCTATTAATATTGATACTGTTAAGAAATATTCCCTTCTTTCTTTGGAGTTTTGTGATAAAAAAGAAAATGTTTTAATTGCAGAAAATTATAAACGTATTGCTTGGTATTATTCCCGCATGAACGAGCCGCGCAAGGCATGGGAATATATGAAAAAAAGTATTTCGCTTGTCCAAAAAACTTCTGATGAAAAATTGCTTGCGGAATATTATAAAGCTTTGGCTCAAGTTTTCAGAGATATGAACAAGAGCGACAGTGCTTATCATTATTTTAATAAGTCGTTGCAAATCAGTGCAAAACTTAATGATTCAGCCTCTGTTGCGAGTTGTTATGAGGCTTTGGGACGCACAAGTTCCGATATGAATTTTTATCAAGAAGCCGAAAAATATTATTGGAAAGCCATGGAGATAGATTCCATAACCGGAAATATGGAGCGTTATGCGATGGATTTATTCAGGCTCGGAGAATTAATCGTTTTGACCTCTGACACTTCTTATTACAGACTCTCGGCTGCAAAATATTATCTATCAAGGGCTATTTGTTTGCAGGATTCCATCGAAACCGATCAAAAATATAATTCTTACGGACTTCTTGCTAACGTTTTTATAAAACTTGCTGAGGGAACAAATGACAAAAAATATGCTGACAGCTGCCGTTTTTATTGTCGCGAGGCTGCGATTTTCCTTTTGAAAAACGGTTATTATAACGATTATTTGGACGTAACTTACACTTACGTTGAATATATGAAATTTTATAAACGTTATGATGAGGCTTTAAATGCCTTGATTGATTTGAAAAAATATTTAAGCGATGAGGAATCTTTGTTGAAATTAGGTGAATATTACGGCAAATTAAAAGAGATTTATTATCTGTTGGGTGATTACAAAAACGCATACGAGGCTGTCATAAAAGAATATAAATGCGCTTTGGCTAACATTAACGATAGTTCGATGACCGTTTTGGCGGACGCTAAAACAGAACAGACTATGATGTTGGAAAGGCTTGATAGAGAAAACGATGAAAAACTTCATAGGGAGCAAACCAGTAGAATGCGTTTGCTTTTGGTTTCGCTTTTAATCGGTTCGGGGTTGATTCTCAGAGTCTTTTTCGTAAAACGTGAGGCTAACAAAGAGTTGATGGTAAAAAACGAAATTCTTCATCAGCAGAAAACTGAAATTGAGGCGCAGCGTGATGAAATAGAAAATCAACGGAATGAAATTGTCGGCAGCTTGGGTTATGCTCAAAGGATTCAAAGGGCGGCTATTCCTTCAGAGGAGGATATTAACAAACTTTTCCCTAATAATTTTGTTTATTATTGTCCGAGGGATATTGTTAGCGGTGATTTTTATTATGCGGCAAAATGCGGAAAATACAAGGTTTTTGTGGTTGCCGATTGTACGGGACACGGTGTTCCGGGCGGATTTCTTTCGATGCTCGGTATTTCTTCGTTGAAGGAATTTTTGGTAACGGAACAGGATGCTGAAAATCCGGGAATTGTTATGGATGAAATGAAAGCTGCGGTTTTGAATACTCTCGTTAATTCCGCAGATGACGGACTTACAGTTTCTGATGGTATGGATATGATAATTTGCTGTTTCGATTTTGAAAATTTGAAACTTTATTATTCGGCGGCAAATCTCAAGGGTTGTATTATCAGGAATTTGCAGCCCATAAAACTTATTGGCGACAAGATGCCTGTGGGACGTTATTATTACGAGAAAGATCATTTTACGACTTTCACAATGGATTTGCAAAAAGGCGACATTATTTATATGTATACTGATGGTATTCAAGATCAGTTTGGCGGACCGGGTAATGATTTGGGTGTGAAATTTTCAGGCAAAAAACTTCTCGCACTTTTAATCGAAATTAATTCTCGACCGCTTTCTGAGCAAAAAAATATAATTGACGATAAGATTGAAAAATGGCGTAACGGTAGATCTCAAACCGATGATATGACAATGGCTGCCGTTATAGTTTAAATGACTATATTAATTACTAATTTTTATAAAATATGAGACGTTTTTTATCAATTACATTAATGCTTATGTTCTTGACAATCAGTGGTTTTGCTCAAGACAAAAATTTTTACATTTATCTGTGTTTGGGACAGTCTAATATGTACGGACAAGCCCCTTACGATAGTAGCGATAGTATTGTGAGTCCGAGGTTTTTTAATATGGCGACTTGCAATGATGACGACCGCAAAATAGGCGAGTGGCGGCAAGGAGTTCCGCCTCTTTGCAAACGTTGGTCAAAGTTAGGGCCTTCAGATTTTTTTGCCCGTCGGCTTTTGGAAACTTTGCCTGAAAATATTAAGGTCGGTACTTTGGTTGTTGCCGTAAACGGTTGTGCTTCAGATCTTTTTCATAAAGAGTTGAGTAAAAATTATATTGACACCATCAGACCCGATTGGCAACGTAACGAAGTGAAAAAATACGATGGCGATCCACTATCTCGTCTTATCGAATGTGCTAAAAAAGCACAAAAAGACGGTGTTATAAAAGGAATAATTTATCATCAAGGCGAAACCGATGCTTATAGTGAGCGTTGGCTTATTAAAATGAAAGAGATTTATGAAAATCTTTTAACAGAACTCAATCTTAAAGCCGAGGATGTGCCTTTGCTTGTCGGTGAGACTATCGGTGCGGATCAAAACGGCGTTTGTGCTCATGCTAATCCTACGATTGATAAAATTCATGATTATATTCCTTCAGCTTATCCGATAGCAAGTTATGGTTGCAAGGCGAGTGAGGACAACGTACATTTTTCAAAGGAGGGTTATAAACGTTTGGGAACACGTTACGCTATTAAAATGTTACAACTTTACGGTTATGATGTTCCTGATGATAAAGATTCAAAACTTCAGACCGATACCAAAATTATTGTTCCTGAAATTTCGGTAAAGCTCTCCGACAAAACGGCTTTTGTGGACTCCGAAGTTGTTATAAGCAGTGTTGATTTGGTAAGTTATTCTGGCGAAAAACTCAAAACGATAGTTGTTAAGGGTAAAAAAAGTTTTAAAATCAGTTTAAAAAAATATTCTGAGGACAGAATAATTTTGATTTTTAAGACTGATAAAAATGAAAGAATCCCCAAGCAAGTGAATTTGTAGAAAAAAATGATAAAAATGAGAAAAGTCGCATGGTACTTGCGACTTTTCTTTACTTTTACTATGGCATCAGAACTCTTAATTATTGGAGAACAAAGGCGTAGATAAATATCTGTCGCCAGAATCAGGCAAAAGAACTACGATGTTTTTGCCTTTGTTTTCAGGTCGTTGAGCCAAGATTGTGGCAGCTTTGAGTGCAGCTCCTGAAGAAATTCCGACTAAGATACCTTCACTTACTGCAAATTTTCTGCCCTCGGTGAATGCGTCTTCGTTTTCAATAGCTATTACTTCGTCGTAAATGTTAGTGTTAAGTGTTTCGGGAACAAAACCTGCGCCGATACCCTGAATTTTATGTGCTCCGGCTGTGCCTTTTGACAAAACGGGAGAGGTTGCGGGTTCAACGGCTATGATTTTTACTCCTGATTTTTTGGATTTCAAAAATTCACCAACGCCGGTAAGTGTACCGCCGGTACCGACTCCGGCAACAAAAATATCAACTTTTCCATCTGTTTGATCCCAAATTTCAGGACCTGTGGTTTCAAAATGTACTTTCGGATTTGCAGGGTTTACAAACTGTCCGAGAATAACCGAACCCGGAATTTCTTTTTTCAACTCTTCTGCTTTTGCGATTGCGCCTTTCATACCTTTTGCGCCCTCTGTCAAAACAATTTCTGCTCCGTAAGCTTTAAGAAGATTTCTGCGCTCTACGCTCATCGTTTCGGGAAGCGTTAAAATCGCTTTGTAACCTTTTGCTGCGGCTACGGCTGCAAGTCCGATACCTGTATTGCCGGAAGTCGGTTCTATAATTGTTGCACCGGATTTCAAAAGGCCTTTCTTTTCTGCATCTTCAATCATTGCTAATGCGATACGGTCTTTTACCGAGCCGGCAGGGTTGAGATATTCAAGTTTTGCAAGAATTGTTGCGTTTGTAATACCTGATGCTTTTGAATACTTGTTGAGTTTCAAAAGCGGAGTCTTTCCGATTAACTCTAATGAACTTTCTATAATTTTACTCATTTTGCTATTAGTTTTTATGAATTAATTATTATGCTGCAAATTTATGCTGTTTAGATTTTTTTGCCAAGAGAAAAAATAAAATCGGAATATTTTTCCAAAGAATTTTTCGTTATTAGAAATAATATTCCGATTTCTTTGAAAATTTCTCGTGCAAAGAGATTTTTTATTTCGTGTTAAAACTTACTGTTGCATCCTTAAGACCTTCTGCTTGGGTTTTAATTTTAACAACGCCTTTTTCTCCGCGTTTTGATTTTACGATGCAGAGACATTTTCCGTTGAAAGCCGAGTGCGAATTGCCTTTGAAACTTTCATGACAGACCTCGTCGCCGTTGTCAAGACCGATAATTTCGCCCGGACCTTCGATTGAAAAGTTTATTATGTTGCAAGCCTTCGGTGCAATTGTGCCGTTTTCGTCCGTTATGTTTACCGTTATAAAACATAAATCTTCTCCGTCTGCATTTATTGTTTCTCTGTCAGGGCTCAAAACAAGTTGAGCGGCTTTTTGGGCGGTTTTAATGATTTGAGAAAATTCTTTGCCACCGCGTTTGCCGACAGCTTTCAATTCACCGGCCTTGAACGGTACTTTCCATGAAAAATGCAGTTTATCGCCTCTGTCAGAAAGTTTTTTCTTTCCTAACGACTCTCCGTTTAAGAATAATTCCACTTCTTCGGCATTTGAATATGCCCAAACATCAATCACATCACCTTCGTTCCAATTCCAATGCGGCAAAAGATGTAAAACGTCCTTGTTGGTCCAAAGGCTTTGATAAAGGTAATAAACGTCTTTTTCAAATCCAGCCAAATCTATGATTCCGAAATACGAACTTCTTGACGGCCAGCCGTATGGAGTCGGTTCGCCTAAATAATCAAAACCTGTCCAAACAAAAATTCCCGAAACCCAAGGATATTTCATAAAGGCTTTTAATGTTGCTTCATGAGTTGAACCCCAAGGTGCACGGGTGTTGTCGTATGCCGAACATTTGTGGTCGGGAGTTTCAAAAGGTAAATCCCAACGCGCCGGCCAAAGATATTCCGTGTCAGCAGGTGCGATGTAGTGTCCGCGTGTTTGGAGTGCTGAGGTCGATTCGGTAATAATCAAAGGCATATTTGGAAATTTCTCTTTGAAAACCTCGCCCCAATTATATTCGTGATAATTGAAGCCGATAATATCCAAAGCGTTGGCTTTGAACAAAAGGTTTGAAGGTTCGGTTTCGTTGTTGCCTGTTGTAACGGGACGTGTAGGGTCAATGGCTTTGACAAAATCCACTAACTTTTTGCAAAGCAAAGAGTTAATATGAACTTCTTTTGCATCGACATCTTTGTTGGAGAGTTGAGCTGCAAAATTGAACATTAAATTTGCTTTTGCGATGTCAAGAGTATCGGTGTTGATATCCTGCCATTGTTCGAGGATTTCGTTTCCGATGGACCAGATTATAACTGACGGGTGATTTCTATCGCGTTTGATAAAATCTTCCAAATCCCTTTCGTGCCAAGATGGAAAATATTGAGCGTAATCGTAAGGTGATTTTTTCTTTGCCCACATATCAAAAGCCTCGTCCATAACGATAAAACCCATTGAGTCACAAAGATTTAAAAGTTCTTTTGCTGGCGGGTTGTGAGAGGTGCG
>JAEEGL014326072.1_pt1 | contig 20087 bp, 12 predicted proteins | sample 9134231 | NCBI WGS metagenome assembly JAEEGL01 (sample SAMN16246548, study PRJNA631951) | gut metagenome | biome: gut microbiome; feature: rumen; material: fiber-attached | host: Bos | place: Iran: Karaj | collected 2018-10
ATGCTCGCCTGACGGCGAGGTGATCCGGTCGGGATTCGAACCCGAGACCCACAGCTTAGAAGGCTGTTGCTCTATCCAGCTGAGCTACCGGACCGCGCGCAAAAAAGCGCGCAAAATTACTGCTTTTTTTTCAAATATGCAAGTAATTTCGTATTTTTTTGCCTTAAACCCTGCTTTTTTTATAGCAAACTGTCGAAAAGTTGTGCTAAATCCTGCTTGCGGCATGCGCCTACGTGACGGTTTACAAGCTCACCGTTCTGGAAGAAAAGCATCGTCGGAATGTTCATGATGCCGTATTCTTCGCAGGTATCGGGATTGTCATCAACGTTCAGTTTGCCGACAACTACTTTGCCTTCATATTCGTTCGACAACTCTTCCAGAATAGGCAGCATCATTTTGCAAGGACCGCACCATGCCGCCCAAAAATCTACTACTACAGGTTTGCCTGACGCAATCACATCCTTGATGTTAGCGTCCGTGATTTCTACTGTCATAATTATATTTGTTTGATGGTTATTTTTTTCTGATCGGGTCTGCGTAGCAGGATATCTGTCAGCGGGTCTTCCAGATAGGTCTGCACGGCGCGTTTCACAGGACGGGCTCCGTTCTTCGTGTCATAGCTCTTCTCTACCAGCTGTTTGATTGCTTCCGGAGAGACACTCAACTGATGGCCTTGCGCTTTCATCCGCTGTTGCAGCAAGCCTACCTCTATTCGTACGATCTGCGCTATGGTCTCGCGGCTCAGCGGATCAAAGGTGACTACGTTGTCGATACGGTTCACAAACTCCGGCGGGAACTGTTTCTGCAGCGCCTTGAGCAGCATGTCGTGCGCGCGCTTGCTGTCCATCTCTTCCGCGCCGAAACCGATTCCGCTGCCGAACTCCTGCAACTGCCTTGTGCCTACGTTGCTCGTCAGTACGATAATCGTATTCCTGAAATCAACGATATGTCCCTGACGGTCCGTCAAACGGCCTTCGTCCAATACCTGAAGCAGCACGTTGAAAATATCAGGATGGGCTTTCTCTATCTCGTCGAAGAGCACGATCGAATAGGGCTTCCTTCTCACCGCCTCGGTCAGCTTGCCGCCGTCCTCATGGGCTACATAACCCGGAGGCGCGCCTACCAGCAGACTCACCGTGTGCTTCTCCATATATTCGCTCATATCAAACCGAACCAGCGCATCCTTGCTACCGAACATCTCTTCCGCCAGACATTGTGCCAGATAGGTCTTGCCTACACCCGTCTGACCGAGGAAGAAGAAAGTGCCGATCGGGCGTTTCGGATCCCGCAGACCCAGACGGCTCCGCTGGATAGCGCGGACAACGGTATCTACCGCTTTGTCCTGACCTATGATACGGCGTTTTAACGTGTCGCCCATCGTGCGCAGCCGCTCGTTCTCTGCCGTCGCCACGCGCTGGACAGGTACGCCGGAGATCATACTGACCACTCCTGCTACATCATCCGTCGTGATGATATAAGGGGCTTCGCCCGGTTCGCCGATGGCGTTCTGGCGAGCATGGCTGCGTGCGCCTACCTCGTCCATCACGTCTATCGCTTTGTCCGGAAAAGCACGGTCGGTGATATACCGCTCGCTCAGACTGACACAGGTGCGGATGACTTCTTCTGTATATACTACGTGGTGATAGTCGGCGTAATGGGCGCTGAGCCGCTCCAGGATATTAACCGTTTCTTCGCTCGTCGTCGGACGGACCTGTACTTTCTGGAACCTCCGTTCCAACGCTCCGTCTTTCTCGATTGACTTGGCATACTCGCTGGTGGTGGTGGCTCCGATACATTGTACCTCGCCGCGCGCCAAAGCCGGTTTCAGTATGTTTGCCGCATCCAGCGAACCGGATGCGTTGCCGGCACCGATAATGGTATGTATCTCGTCGATGAAAAGGATGATCTCCGGGTGGTTCTGCAGCTCGGTGAGCACTTGTTTCATGCGCTCCTCAAACTGGCCGCGGTACGTGGTGCCGGCTACCATGGAGGCGATATCCAGTGTCACGATACGTTTGCCCCGCAGCGCACCGGCTTCATTACTCATAATACGCAATGCCAGACCTTCCACAATGGCTGATTTGCCGACACCCGGTTCGCCGATCAGGATAGGATTGTTCTTCTTGCGCCGGCTGAGTATCTGTATCACGCGTTCGATCTCCACTTCGCGACCTACTACCGGATCCAACAAACCCTGCTCGGCCTGACGGGTCAGGTCATGTCCGTATTTGTCCAACGCCGTAGTGGCGTTGTTCTTGCGCGCGTTGCGTTGTGGCTGCCAACTGCTGTCATTCACATCGCCCATCGATTCGGAACCGTCTTTGGGATAGTTCGTCGAGAGATGCGGCTGACCGTATAACTCCACCAGCAGCGGATAACTCAGCCCCCATTGCGATTCCAGATAGGTCGCACAACGGTTGATCTGCTCCCGCATGATGGCAAGCAGCAGATGAACGGAACCGATCACTTCGGTCTGGTACTCGCGGCTGATTCCCTCTGCAATACGCAGGATGCGTTCCACCTGCGGACTGCGTGTCACCGGCTCTGCCAGCGTATGACGCTCGACGCGCAGCTCTTTGTCCAGCTGCGCTTTCGCGGTGGCAAACTCTACATTAGCCTGACGAAGCAACTCGTATGCCGAACCCTCGCCTAAACGGATAATGGCTAATAGTAAGTGTTCCGGCTCTACCGTCTTGCATCTCAACCGCTCTGCCTCGTCGTGAGCGTAGTATAATATCTTATTTAAATTCTGTGTTACTTGCATGCTTATCTATACAGCAAAAATCGTGCTAATCTGTTTTTGTCAGTCTCCGTCTGCCAAAATGGCAATAACCATCAATTATCAAATATAAATTATCAATTATAAAAGTGCCATGCCACTCCTGCCCGGAAGACATCGCGGTTAGTCGGGTAGTTCGGCATAGTCAGATAGTTCGTGTTACTCTTCATAAACAGGTGGTTCAGGTGTTGGTAGTGCGCAAAGAAACGCAGGCGGATGGAGCGTACATAGAAACTGGCATATACGTTCATCCACGGGTAGTTGCCTACATTCGTTTCCTGCTGGGTGGCAAACATACCGGTGCCCGGACACAATACCGGTGCATGATAGCGCGTGAAATAGCGTAGGTCCACACCTATCTGGGCGTCCAATGCCCTGAACCATGTACCGTGGTAATACAGCCGGTGCTGCAGGATCACCAGCGGAACGGGCATCACGCTGTCATTCGTGGAGTGTTGTATTACGGCGCGGTTCTCCAGATTGATCCATGGAGTGGTCAGATCCAGTCCTATGTCGCCTGTGATGATCTGTACGTTCCCCCTGTACTGGCGCGGCTTCCAGTCTGCCGCGGAGACATAGATAGGGTTCGTCTGGTTCTCGAAACTGAAATCAATACGGGGTTTCAGCCATTGGTACAGATAACTGACTGTCGCGCCGCCCATGAAGCGGTATGTGAATCCGAACTCATTATCCCATCTCAAGTGGTTGGAGCGGAAATGTTGCAGGTAGTAATTGGGTGTCTCGCTCTTCGCATATGCCCGTGCAGAGATCAGCAGAGGATATTTGCCTGCCTTGAAACGTGTCTCCAGTTTGCCGTGTACGTCAAACTCGCCTATCTTGTATCCCAATACGCATACCTGGCCTTCTACATGGTAATGTACGTTCGCTCCGCTGTGTTTGTGTATCGCGCCGCCGACAAACGTGTTGTTCGTCCATTGGTAGTTGTATTCATAGATATTTCCGTCCACGCGGTTCTGGCGCAACCGGTGGCTGTCGCCCGTCCCGCCGGACGGCATGAGAGAGATGCAGTTGGTGTTCATAAACCGCTGACACTCGTTCATCGCGAAAGCGGTGATACCGAATCTCAGTTTCGTGTTGTAGGCTTCGCAGAAAGTGACAGCCAGCGTGTTACGGATAGTCAGTACATCCGTAGAGTCGTTCGTCTTGTCGGTGTTATAATAAGTGGAGTCGTAGAAATTCTGGTTGGCGGTCTTCTCTATATAACGGCGGTTCGAGTTGTTGGTCTCGAAGATATGACTGAATGTCATTAGAGGTACGTACTCCACTTTGACGGTGTCTTTTTTGACCCTTCTCCCTTCTTCTATCACATAGATAGAGTCGTGATATTCGCGCGGGTTGGCGATTGAATATTGGTTATGCAGATAGCCGCTCAGATAGCGGAAACCGGTCATGGCGTTCAGCCTCACAGGTATGTCTTCCGCACTCAGGCTGCTGCTCAGGTCGTTCACGTCCCGGATTCCTCCGTTGTCGAATGAACTCAGCCTGCTCCAGCCGAATGCGGCATGCATGCTGTAGTGCGCACCGGTGTAACTGCCCCATACGCTTCCACGGTATAGCTTGCCCGCCGTATTCGCATAGTGGCCCATGGAACTCAGATAGTCCATCTCGACTCCTAAGTTGAGCCGTTTCCCTATATTGGCGGTAAATAGGAAATCAATGTCGTTCTCCTCGTGTCCGGTCACAAAACCTTTCTTGTAGGCTACATTGGAGTAGGGGGTTGTGGTGTTGAAGGAACGCTGCTGCTGCGGTGTCACGACATACGGAGTGAGGCTCCATGCAAAAGGATCGTCTATCGTGCGCAAACGGTCCTGTACCACGCGTGACTCGATAGGGGAGACTAACACATTGCCGTTGGTGGCGCTGCTCAGCGAGTATAACTGCTGTACATCGTTATCGTGGTAATTCAGCGTAGCGGTGTCGGTAAAAGCGCTGGTATCCGCAACAGCGCTGTAACCGGGCATCTGCCATGTGCGTACTACGGTCTTGGTACGCAGCGGCTTGGCAGCGGCCACCTGGACCGCTGCCAACAGCACTAATACTATGAATAGCCGTTTGTACAAAATAGCCTGTTCACCTTTCTCCCTCCCCTTATGGGGAGGGTTAGGGTGGGGTTGTTATTTCTTCTTCAGCTTCGCTTGGAGTGCCTGGATCTCCTCTTCCTGGTTGCGGATCGTCTTCAGCAACTCGTTCAACTCTTCGTTCTCGATGGTTGTCGGGTATTGCTCCTCTACGCTCTGCAGGAAGTCGGAAAGGACGTTCATGTAATTGATGAACGCATCGTATGCCGACTCAAACTGGGTCTCACCCTGATCAATGTGATTCATGTAATGCAGGTAGTTCACGTCCTGCAGGCGAAGCCAGTTGGTCTTCAGGTTCTTGTCCTGGCACAGATGAACGCGCTCTGCCACGGCGTACAACTTGTTCAGCGCCTCTTGCTGCAGGTCGTTGCCGGTATATACGCTCAGGTCTTTTGCCTCGCCGCTCCAGGTCAACGGGTACGGACTCGACAGCACATCCTCTGCCGCCATTTTCTTGGCTGCTTCGGACGGAGTCATGAAGCCCATCTCGCGCTCCAATACATAATACGGCAATGCTTTCAGGAAATCGAAGATACCGCTGCCTGCGTTCTGACGGACGCCGAAGGTCTCTGCGCCAACCCATATATTGATGATATCCTCACCCTCCGGCAGGGACTGCAACTGGTTCGCATATTTCTCTGCGTCTATCGGGAAATTGCCCCAGTTTGGATCAGAGAAATGGAAACTCAGCTCGTCGCTCAGATTGGTGTTGCGCAGCAGCACTTTCATCTTGGGTGCGCCGGCAGACTGATATACCTTGTTAGGAGTCTTCCAGCTGATCACGTGCTTGGCGCCTTCCGTCATGATTGTCTTGTATCCCATCTTGTTCAGGTTGTAGGCGGACTCGTCGGTGTACAGCAACTCCGTGTTCCATACCGTCTGGGCTTTTACGCCGAAAATGGTCTCCAATAACTCGCCTTGGCGCTTCATCTGTTTCTTGAATTCCGTCTCGTTGTACTCCGATGCCAGCGAGTAACTATACGGGGTGGCAAGAAACTCTACGCTCTTCGTTGCCGCCAGTTCCTTGAGGATGTCGATCATCTCAGGATTGAATTGCTCAAACATCTCGATCATCGTTCCGCTGATGCTTAGCGCGCAGTGGAATTTACCCTTGCTCAGGTTGATCATGTCTTTCAAGGTCCGGCAGAGCGGCAGATAGGAGGTCTCTACCAGCCAGTTCACGTGCTCTTCGGTAGCCATGCCATCATAATAGTAATGATCATGACCGATCTCAAAGAAACGATAGCGCTTCAGACGATAAGGAGCATGCATCTGGAAGCAAAAACATATATTTTTCATAATTCTATAAATTACTAAATGGTTAAATAACTAAATAAATGACCAAATGGTAAATGTCCAAATGGTAAATTACAATGTATGGTTGATCACGCCGTCATAGATCCTGCGTACTTTCAGTCCCGCATCGGACCATTTGATATTGTTCACTTCCGCCATACCAAGCTCGTGCAGGCTCTTGTACATCGCCGGATATTTGACGATTGCATAGATGGCATCAGCCATGGCGTCTATATCCCAATAATCTGTCTTGATGGCGTGTTGCAGGATCTCTGCGCAGCCCGACTGATGGGAGATGATGGACGGACAGCCTACCTGCATCGCCTCCAACGGGCTGATACCGAAAGGCTCGCTCACGGAAGGCATGATATACACGTCGCTCATCGCCAGCATCTCTTGTACCTGCTTGCCGCGCATGAAGCCCGGGAAGTGGAACTTGTCCGCGATACCGCGTTTGGCAACCAGGTCTATCATCTCGGTCATCTTGTCGCCGCTGCCTGCCATCACGAAACGGACACCGTCCGTCTTGCTCAGTACGCGCGCTGCGGCTTCTACGAAATACTCCGGACCTTTCTGCATCGTGATACGGCCGAGGAAAGTGACCAGTTTGTCTTTTCTCTCCGGCTTGGTGAACTCTTCCGGATGAGCCAGCGGCTCAACGGCGTTGTGTACGGTGCTCACCTTGCGCGGGTCGATACCGTATTTCTCGATCACCGTGTTGCGGGTCAGGTTACTTACGCAGATGATATGATCCGCCTCGTCCATACCTCTCTTCTCGATGGCATAAACGGTAGGGTTCACATTGCCGCGGCTGCGGTCGAAATCCGTTGCATGGACGTGGATCACAAGCGGCTTGCCGCTGATATGTTTCGCGAACACGCCTGCCGGATAAGTCAGCCAGTCGTGGCTGTGTATGATATCGAAATCCAGACTGTGCGCTAACACGCTTGCCACCGCTTCGTAGTTGCCGATCTCTTCTATCAGGTTGTCCGGATAGCGGCCCGAGAAACCGACGCAACCTAAATCATCGGTTCCGATACGGCGGTAGTCATAATGGATGCCGTCCCGCAGATGGTAAAATTCCTCAGGACTCATCTTGCCTTCCATCCGTTGTTTTACATAGTCATAGTTGACATCTTTCCATACGACAGGCACACTGTTGGCTCCGATGATCTTCAGAAAACTCTGGTCCTCGTCACCCCATGGCTTCGGGATCACAAAAGTGATTTCCATGTCTGGCTGTTGAGCCATGCCGCGGGTCAAACCGTAGCTGGCGGTGCCTAATCCTCCTAAGATATGAGGGGGAAACTCCCAACCGAACATTAACGCTTTCATTTCTCTGCCTCCTTTCCTTCGCTTTCGACTTTCGACTTTTCGCTTTCGGCTAATTGGTATTTCTTCAGTGTGTCCATCACGCTGATCACAGCCGCTACGCTCGGAGCGTAACTCATGCCGCCGTGACCTTTGTACGGCGGGTTGCCGTCGTACAACTCGTTCAGCGTTCCTATCGTCAGTTCGTTCATCTCTGCCTCGAAACCGACCAGCAGCCTTTCCATGAAACTGATTCCGCTGTATTTATATACGTTCATGTATGCGCGTGCGTAAGCGGCTATCGTGAACGGCCATACCGGACCGTTGTGGAAATTGCGGTCGCGCTCCTGCTGGCCGCCGCGGTAAATAGGACGGTAGTCTCCGCTCTTCGGACTCAGCGTACGGAGCCCTTTCGGAGTCAGCAACTCTTTGGTGCATATATCTACTACGGCTTTCTGCTGTTTCTTGTCCAGCGGGCTGTAGGGAAGACCGGCTGCCCATATCTGGTTCGGACGGACTTCGCGGTTCTCGTAGTTGTTAATCACAAAATCATTCAGATAAACGCCGTTCCAGAACGTCTTGACGAAAGCGTCTTTCGTGATCTCCGCTTGGTATTCCATCAGGTCGGCGCTGGTCTCTTTGCCCAACTCGCGCAGCATCTCTGCCGTAAACCGCATGGCGTTGTACCATAGCGCGTTGATCTCTACTACATAACCCGTCCGCGGAGTGATAGGCCAGCCGTTCTCCGTCGCGTTCATCCAGGTGGCGGGTTTCTGGGTTCCGTCAACCCACAGCAGACCGTTCTGATGCAGCTTGGCACGCGGATGGTTCTGCTTGCGGTACCAGTTGATGATATCTTTGCATAACTCGCCGTATAGCTCGGCTGCCTCGCGTACTGTGTATTTGTGGGCGTATTTCTGTGCCGCACGGATAAACCACAACAGGGCGTCCGGCTCGTCCATGCCCGTCATCTTGATGTCATGGATGCGGCCGCTCATGAATAACTGTATCTCTCCGATGGCGGTCTTGTTGATGATAGCGTCCCAGTATTCGGGACGGTCGATATCAAGCGTGCAGCTCGGAGTGGAGAAGAACGTATTGCGCGCATCGGCGTGGAACCAGGGGAATCCGGCTAACAGATAACATTTGTCATCCTCGCGTTTGTAGAACTGGCTCGCGCTGTTCTTCAGCGTCGAGAACATGTCCAGACGTTTGTTCCTCCGCTCCAGCTCTTTCTTCCAGACAGTCTTCAGCGAACCCGTCTTGCATTCCGTCACGCCTGCGGCGAAAATAATACTCTCGCCTTTCTTCATCGGTAACTCGAAATAACCCGGCACAAGCAGGTCCTCTTTATACGCATATCCGCGTTCTTGTTCCTTGCGGTAAACAATGTCTTTGTACCACTGCGGATCGTGATGGTATTCTACAGCCTTGCTGAACTGCATGTACAGACTCGGGAAACCCGGGTACATACGGTTGAAGCGTCCGTTCTCGCATTCGTCCATGTTCGGATTAGCCAGCGGATTCTCGTGCGTCAGCTCGTTCACGCTCCTAAACGCCAGGAAGGGACGGAAACGCAACACCGTCGGGCTTCCGCTCTCCAACAGCGTGTAACGGATCAGTACCCGCGGCTCGAAACTGACCAGCAAACGCTCCTTCTCCAATACCATCGCGCCTACGCGGTAAACGGTCTTGGAGATCAACTCGCAGTCAAACTCGCGAATGTACTTGTGACCGTTCGGACTGAAATGATTTTCGCCGTACTCATGCAAACCCAGATTGAACTCTGCGCCATGTTGGATTACCGTCTCGTCCAGCGAACTGAGCAAGACAAAATTGTCGTCGCCCAGATGCGGAAGAGGCATCACCAACTGACCATGGTACTTGCGCGTGTTGCAATCAACCAGTGTCGTTGAGTTGTAAACGCCCGCACGGTTAGTCCGAATCATCTCTTTCTGAAGCGATCGCTCCAGATTAACAAGTACTGTCTTGTCAAAATTCAGATAACTCATGATTTGTGATTTAATATTAAGTAATTTATGTTGTTTGTATTTTTCGTTTTTGTCTCTCGTCTTTCTTTTTTTTGTATCCGCCAAGATTGGCGGATCTCCTTTGCTCTCGCGCCCTTTGTGCGCAAGTCCCCCTCCCTTGAGGGGTGAAGGGCTTTGCCCGATTGAGCGTCCGGTGGACGGTCATAGAACCTTTTCGGGTGGGGTTATTAGGGTGGGGTTCTCACAGCTCGCTCACGAACTGCTTGATCCGCTGCTCCTCGCTCTTCTTGCATACCAGCAAAGCGCCTTTCTCCTCTACGATAATCATGTCCTCCACGCCTTGTATGATTGCCTGCTTTCCCTTCTCCAGCACAACGATATTGCCTTTCGCGTCGTAGAAATGCGATTCGCTATGCAGACTCACGTTGCCTTCTTCGTCTTTGTCGCTCAGCTCATACAGGCTGCCCCATGTGCCCAGGTCGCTCCAGCCGAAACTGCTCGGAATGACAAATACATTCTCCGCTTTCTCCATGATGCCGTAGTCGATACTGATGCTTGGGCATTTTGGGAATATCTCTTCGATGAATTTCTCCTCTTTCTTTGTTCCCATCAGCAGTTCCCCTTCGCGGAAACGGTCTGCCACTTCCGGCAGCAGATACCGGAAAGCCTCGCTTATTGTCTGCAGATTCCAGATGAAGATACCGCTGTTCCATAGGAAATCGCCGCTCTCCAGAAAGACTTTGGCCATTTCCAGATTCGGTTTCTCCGTAAACGTCTTCACAGGATAAATCCCTTCGTTAAGCGCCGTAGGCGCAGCAATAGGCAGCTCTGCTGCATCATTGAGCTCGCTTTGCGAGCGCTCATTTATAAATTGAATATACCCGTACCCCGTCTCCGGACGTGTCGGCTGCATACCTAACGTGCAGATGGCTTTGTTCGTACTCACGAAATCAAAAGCCTTGCGTATCGTCTCTCGGAATTTCTCTTCCTCCAATATCAGATGGTCGCTTGCCGCCACCACTATATTTGCCTGCATCTCCGGTTTCGTCCAGTCGATGTCGAGATAATTGGGCAGCAGCGATTCGGCAGAACCGCCTTTCACTTTGCCTTCTTTGGTGTAGCCTTGCTCGTCCGGCGTGTAACCGTAAGCCCGTTGCAGGCACAGAGCCCGTATATGCGCAGTCGCGTATGCGATGCAGGGAGCCGTATTCCTGCGCGCAGGCTCGCACAGAATCTGACCCTCGCTGATGTCCGGCACCTGCTCCAGTATCATCTGCTTGTACATCACGTTCGTTACGATGAACATGTTCTCAATCGGTATCAGGGGACGGAAACGGTCCACCGTCATCTGCAGCAAACTCCTGCCGGTACCGAAGAAATCCAGGAACTGCTTCGGCTTCTCTTCCCTGCTGAACGGCCAGAAACGGCTTCCTACGCCGCCTGCCATTATTACGCAATAGTTGTTTTTGTTGTTTTTCATCTATACTTTAATGTGTGTTATTGGTATTTCAATTTACTCACGACTCGTTTACGACTCGTTTACGACTCATTTACGACTCATTTACGACTTCAGCCACGACGCAATTTTTTAATCTCGGTGCCCAAAGCACTTGTTCAAAAAAACGTGCAAATATACTACTTTTTTTTTATATATGCAAGCGCGCGCGTACTTTTTTTATAAAAAAGCACTTTTTGACATGAAAAATAAACTTCTTTCAACTTTCAACTTTCAACTTTCAACTTTTATTTGTATCTTTGCACCGTAATTTGGAATAATATGGGCTTTCGGCAAAAAAATAGTGTTTTGAATTTTGAATTTTTAATTTTGAATTTAGCACTCCTGTTGTGTGTCTCCTGCTCAAGAGGCAACACCCCCAAGCCGTACGGTTATTACCGTATTGCTACTCCCGACACCGCCTATACGGATTTTCAATCCTCAATTCTCAATTCTCAATTCTCAATTCTCAATTACCCTTACACCTTTGCGCTCTCTGAAAACGCCGTGGTGCAGCCGCGGACAGATGTGGACGAACCATACTGGATAAACATTGTTTATCCTTCGCTCAATGCGACGATTCATTGCTCCTATAAACCGGTGCGCAACAACCTCCGCGAACTGACCAACGACGCACTTGAGTTTGTGTACCGCAACGCCTCCTTCGCTACCGCAATCCCCGAGCAGGAGTACATGCATCCGGAGGCGCACGTGTACGGCGTACTCTTTGATCTGGAGGGCAACACGGCTTCGTCATGCCAGTTCTTCGTCACGGATTCAACCCGCCATTTCTTCCGTGCTTCGGTTTACTGCAACTGTCCGCCGAATGCCGATTCGCTGGCTCCGGTGTACCAATACCTCCGCTCGGATGTCATCAAAATGGTAGAGACGTTCGAATGGACCAAATGAGAAAATGCGAAAATGGTAAATGACCAGATGGTAAATAAAAAAGCACTCGCGCTTTTGCTGGATCCCGAAAAGGCGGACCTTGCAGCCCTTCCGATAAGTGCGGATGTGCATCCCGACTATATCTTCGTGGGCGGCTCCACCGGAGGCGATACCACCGCCTTTGTCTGTGCCCTCAAAGAATATCTTACAGCCGAAGGCGGTCTTGGGCGGCCGCCCATCATCCTCTTCCCCGGCTCCGCAGCGCAGTTCACACCCGAAGCGGACGCCGTTCTGTACCTCTCTCTGCTTTCCGGAAACAACCCCGAATACCTTATAGGCCAGCAGATTAAGTCCGCCCGGACGATACAGGAATCCTCCATGGAAGTCATTCCTACGGGCTACATCCTGATAGACGGCGGAGTAGAGACTTCCACGATGCGTGTCACGGGCACCAAACCTCTTGATCCTACCACCGCCGAAGGCATCCAAACGATCGTAGATACCTCCATCGCCGCCGAGCTGATGGGTAAAAAAGCCATCTATCTGGAAGCCGGTTCCGGAGCGCAGACACCCGTTCCGCCGGAAGTCATCAAAGCCGTCCGTGCCAAGACGTCGGTCACGCTCATCGTAGGAGGAGGAATACGTACCCCCGAAGCTATGAATGCGGCTTATGCCGCCGGAGCGGACATAGTGGTCATAGGCAACCATTTCGAATCCCATCCCGAAGAACTGAAAAAATTTCTTACAGCGCAGCGGTCTTACAGCGCAGCGGTCTTACAGCAAAGCGGTCCTACAGCGCAGCGGTCAGCCGACGAGCGCTTCATGGCTCTAGCCATAGAAGAAGCGAGAAAGGCGCTGAAAGCCGACGAGATACCCGTAGGCTGTGTCATCGTCTCGCAAAATCAGGTCATAGGACGGGGGCATAACCTGACCGAAACGCTCTCCGACGTCACCGCGCACGCGGAGATCCAGGCTATCACAGCCGCTTCGCAGACCCTCGGTGGCAAGTATCTGCCGGACGCTACCCTCTATGTCACGGTTGAGCCGTGCGCCATGTGTGCCGGAGCCATCGGATGGGCGCAGATAGCTCGTATCGTTTACGGAGCACCGGACCCCAAACGGGGCTTTGCAACCTATGCTCCGAAGGCGTTTCATCCGAAAGCGAAAATAACATCCGGAGTCCTGGAAGACGAATGTAAACAACTGATGCAGCAGTTCTTCCTGTCGAAACGAGCAAAAAAATAGACAAACACATTATAAACCATGCAAATAAAAGATCTAACATCCCAAATCACCCGTTTCAAGGCTTTTCCGATAGTCCTGCGCCTGGGTATATTTGCTGCTCTGGCAGTCGTGTGTGTCCTCATGTTTCCGCGTTATAACAACGCCTTCCGCTATCATTACGAAGTGGGAAAACCATGGGGTTACGGCACCCTGACCGCTGACTTTGACTTCCCTATCTATAAGACCGACGCGCAGCTGCAGACCGACCAGAAGCAACTGCTTTCCACCTTCGCCCCTTACTTCAAATATCTTCCGCGCGTGCAGCGGGAAGTGAAAGTGGTGTCGCTCGGAACGATGGAGTGGATGCAGTCGGAGGGTTACACCAGAATAGCGATCAACCAGTCCAGGTATCCCTTGTCGGAGGTCTATACACCGATGACCGCGCATAAGAAATTCGGCTATGACTGTGCTCAGAACCTGGTGCTGGATACGGCGAAGACAGAGGACATGCGAGCCAAACTGCTGTCCACTATTTCCCCTACGCAGGGGCTTGTGCAGAAAGGAGAGAAGATCATAGACAAAGGCGAGATCGTGACCGAACGCAATTACCAGATTCTGCAATCGCTGCGGCGTGCCTATGAGGATGAGTCGCTCGGCCACCGCCAGCGCACACTCTCTATCTTCGGGGAAGCGATGCTGGTTGTGCTGTTCCTGAGTCTGTTTGTCATCTATCTTTATGTCTTCCGTGCCGCTTATCTGCGCAGTACTTCCACGGTTCTGTTCTTCTGCCTGCAGATGTTTATCGTTATTGCGCTGGCTTGTCTCGCCTTGCGGTTCAATCTGTCGGTTTATCTGATTCCCTTTGCGTGGGTGCCCATCCTGACCCGTGTCTTCTTTGATTCGAGAACAGCCCTTTTCCTGCATTTCACAACGATACTCATCTCTTCTATCGTAGTGCCTGCGCCCGTAGAGTTCTTCTTTATCCAGATCGTGGTAGGCATGGTGGCGGTGTCCTCTCTGTCGGACATGACCCGCCGCGCACAACTCGTACAGACGGCGGCATGGATCTTCCTCGCGCAGAGTGTGGCTTATACCGCACTCACTTTCGCGCAGACAGGCGTATGGTCGTCTATCGATTTGTGGATGTATCTCTATTTCTTCATCTGCGGACTGCTCACGGTAGGATGCTACGGTCTGATTTATATGTTTGAGAAACTGTTCCGTTTCATCTCGTCCATCACGCTTGTCGAACTGGCGGACATCAACTCTGAACTGCTTCATATGCTTGCAGAGCGTGCTCCCGGCACCTTCCAGCATTCGATGCAGGTGTCTAACCTTGCGGCGGAAGCCGCCAAGGCTATCGGAGCCAACGCGCTGCTGGTGCGCACCGGCGCTCTGTATCACGATATAGGTAAGATGACCGACCCGCTCTACTATGTAGAGAACCAGACGGGGACAGAGAACCCGCTGCTGAAGATGGATCCCCGCGATGCGGCGCAAGTGGTCATCGCCCATGTCACGGAAGGAGAGAAGATAGCACGCCGGAACCATCTGCCGGAGGTGGTCATCAATTTCATTACAACCCACCACGGCACATCCCTTGTGCGCTATTTCTACAACACCTATTGCAATGCGCATCCGGGTGAGGAAGTGGATGAGACGCTCTTCCGCTATCCGGGCTCCAAACCCACCACGAAAGAAGGTGCCATCCTGATGATCGCGGATGCGATAGAGGCGCGCTCGCGCAGTCTGTCGGAGTTCACGGAGAAAGCGATAGCGGAAGCGGTGAACCAGATGATAGACTCCCAGATAGCGGACGGCCAGTTCGCCGAGACGCCTCTCTCCTTCAAGGATGTGGAGGACATGCGAAAGGTCTTCATCTCCCGTCTCATCGCCATGAACCATCATCGTATATCATACCCGACTTTAAACAAATAACAATGTATAATTTATAATGTACAAAGCGTTCTATGGGCTTCTGTACAGACTTAATAGAAAGTATGTATCTTAAAACGTTGTACCAAAATCCAAAAGCCCTTTGTGAATTGTAAATTGTGAATTGTGAATTATGAATTGTAAATTATACTTGGCTCCCATGGAGGATGTCACCGATCCTGCCTTCCGTGCGCTCTGCAAGCGTTACGGAGCCGATCGCGTCTATACGGAGTTTGTCAATGCGGACGCTCTTGTCCGCGATATAGCTTCCACCACCCGCAAACTGACCATCCATGATGCCGAGCGGCCTGTTGCCATCCAGATCTACGGAAAGGATCCCGAATCCATGGCGGAAGCCGCACGCATTGTTGAAACGGCGCATCCGGATGTCATAGATATCAACTTCGGCTGTCCGGTAAAGAAAGTGGCGGGAAAGGGAGCCGGAGCGGGGCTGCTCCGTGACGTGCCTAAGATGCTGGAGATAGCCCGAGCCGTAGTCAATGCCGTCTCTACGCCTGTCACAGCCAAGACACGTCTCGGATGGGACGAAGCCGACCTCCTACCCCGTGTCAATCCCTTGGGACTGCCCAAATCCTACAGCGTCAGCGGTCTTACAGGCGAAGCCGATCATAAATCGGTGTTTATTACCGATTTGTCTCTTGCTTTGCAGGACTGCGGTATTCAGGAACTCGCCATCCACGGCCGTACGCGGTCGCAGATGTACAGAGGCGACGCCGACTGGACGCTGATAGGAGAGGTGAAAAACAACCCGCGCATACATATACCTATTATAGGTAACGGGGACGTGTGTACGCCTGAACGCGCGCGGGAGTGTTTCGACCGCTATGGCGTGGATGCCGTCATGGTCGGCCGCGCTACTTTCGGTGCCCCGTGGCTCTTCGCAGAAATGAAGGAATATCTGTCTGGTAATTCGGTCTGTCAGTCCGAAGGACGGTCTGTCAGCGAAGAGCGGTCGCCCACTTGGCATCTGTCAGCGGCTCCGCCGCGGTCTATGTCCGACAAAGTAGCCGTTCTCAAAGAACACGTCCTCGCTTCCATCGCCTGGTGCGGCAACGACGAACGCAAAGGTATTGTCCATTCGCGCCGTCATTTTGCGGCGTCGCCGGTGTTCAAAGGGCTGCCGGATTTCAAACAGACCCGCATCGCCCTTCTCCGCGCCGAAACCGTCTCCGACGTCTTCGCCATCATGGACTCCATCGTCGCCCATTGGGGCGAAGAATAAAATGTTTTTTTATGTTTATGTCTTTTGAGTGTTTTTACCCGTAAGGGTATGGGATTTTGTTGTAAAAACGAATTGGAAGCTTGCTTACAAGGCGTTTTTGGAACAAAAGCACATAAATCGCGCAGCGATAAAACATTCAAAAGGGTTTTATAGTTTTTTTTTCTTACAATGAAAAAATGGTTTGATTCCCACGCCCTCTGGGTTTCCATGCTCATAGGTGCTTTCGGCTATAAACTCTTTCTGCCGCTTGCCCCGACGCTCCCGTGGCTGATTTTCTTTATGCTCTTCTTTACGTTTTGCAAAGTCAATCCGCTGGACCTCCGTCTGCATAAATGGCATTGGGCTGTTCTCGCCGCGCAACTGTTTTTGAGTTTCGCTACGTATGCCGGAGTGATGTATCTCACGCATAATAAGATCCTTGCGCAGGGACTGCTGATGTGTTTTATCATGCCTACTGCTACAGCAGCACCTATTATTGCAGGCAAACTGGGCGGTTCGATCCAGAACCTGACTGCCTTCACCCTCCTCTCTAATTTCGCTACAGCCATCGTCGTTCCCGCCACCTTCCCGCTAATAAGCAATAACTTGGAACTTTCAACTTTAGAACTTCTTTCAACTTTCAACTTTCAACTTTCAACTTCCTTCTTACCCGCCTTTCTTTTGATTCTCTCGCGCATCGCACCTCTCCTCCTCGGACCTTTCTTCGCCGCCTGGCTTCTCCGGATCGCGTATAAATGGAAGACCCGAAAAGAGTTTGTCCTGTCCCCAGAACTCGCGCAAATTCCTTTCTACCTCTGGGTCGCGTCCATCGTTGTGCTTATGGCAGTAGTGACCAACACAACAATCACCAATTACCAATTACAAATTACCAATATACTAATTTTATTAGTATGCTCTTTCTTCGCCTGCCTTGTTCAGTTCAGTCTGGGCAAACTGATAGGCTACTATCTGCCGGCTGCCAGCAAAGGAAAAGACTATCAGGATGTGCTCATCAACCCGGCAGCGGCTCCTACAACCATGGCTGGCGTCTCCTCCATTACTGCCGGACAAGCTTTCGGACAGAAGAACACTTCCCTCGGCGTCTGGATGGCAAATACCTACCTTGACCCGATGGCGTCTTTAGGAGCGGCAGCGTACATTATATGGCAAAATATCTTCAATTCCGCCCAATTGACCATAGCTGCACACAAAAAATAGCGTATCGACCAAGCTTGGGCGATAAAAAATTCATTTTTTATTTGCATATTCGAAAAAAAAGCAGTATCTTTGCCCCCGAATTGAAAACTGTCGATATATCGCTATCTCGTAATATCGGTATGTCGGAAAAGATATCAATCAATTATTAATTAACTTTTTGTTTAACTTAAAATCATTAAAACATGAGAAAAATCTTTTCTTTGTTGGCTGCTGTGCTTTTCGCAGGCAGCATGATGGCCGCTGATGTACTAAAAGTTACACTGGATTTTACCGACAACACAGCGTGGCAAATTCCAGTGGGCAGTGGAAACGGCATTACTACTGATTCTGCCTATTCTAATGGTACTTATACCATTCGTTTGGCAGCTACTACAAAGTATTATTTCAACAACGATGGTTATCTGATGTTGGGTAAAGCTAATTCGACCCTTACTTTGCCGGCATTTGATTTCGATGTTACCAAGATTGTTGTAACTGGTCGTACCGGAGCCTCGGCTTCTACTAAGCAAAATATCTTTGTAGGAGAAATTGCAGTCAGTACCGAAACTGAGGGTGTAACAGGTGCTAATGAGTATGCTATTGCTGCTGACTATCAGACTGCAGGTAATGTGTACATTTTGAAGGTTACTTCTGCACACAATGCTCAGATTACCAAGATCGAAATCTATGGAGAAGGCGAAGGCGGTGAGCCTGTTGAGCCGGGTGAAGAGCCGGTGGCTGAGGCTTCTGTTGTTTACGATTGGGCTGGCGAAATCGGTACTACCATCTTTGGTGGAAACTCCAATATCACCACAGGTACCGTTAAGATTCATGAGAATACCGATGATGTAAATGGTATCAAATTCGGTAGTTCTTATGTTTATGCGGATGGCAAGTACGTTGCTATCAAGCCGGCTGAGGGTGCTTTCAAGGCTGGTGACACACTGAAGGTTTCTGTTGTCTTCAACAACTCCGACCTAACCAAATACTGCATGGTTGATGTTTATGCAGCAGATAAAGAGACTCGTCTCTTCCGCTCTGACTCCGCTACTACCCTCAATGGCCGTCTTAGCGCAGCAGATCCTGCTGTTCAGAAATATATCCTTGCTTCTGACCAGGATTCACTCCTCATCGGCCGTTATGGCAACACCGGCATGTTCGTTACATTCCTCCAAGTTGTACGTCCTGCTGCTGAAGAGCCTGTTGTTGAAGGTCCGAAGAACCTTGGCGCTAAGACTATCGCTGAGTTCCTCGCGCTCAAGAACACTACCGATACCTGTATCCTCACCGGTGTTGTTTCGAACATCCAGAACACTACCTACGGCAACTTCGATCTCACCGACGAGAGCGGAAAAGTATATGTGTACGGTCTGTTGACTCCTGCCGGCGAGAGCAAGAAATTTGCTGAACTCAATGTGGCTGAGAACGACACCCTGACCGTCCTCGCTATCTACAACGAGCACAACGGCAATCCGCAGGCTAAGAACGCTATCTTTGTGGAGGTTAAGAAGAGCACAGCTCCTGTTGTTGAGCCGGTTAACCTCGGTGCAAAGACCATAGCTGAGTTCCTCGAGCTCAAGAACACCAAAGATACCTGCATCCTCACAGGTGTTGTTTCGAACATCCAGAACACTACCTACGGTAACTTCGATCTCACCGACGAAAGCGGTACTGTATATGTTTACGGTCTGCTGACTCCTGCCGGCGAAACCAAGAAATTCGCTGACCTCAACGTAGCTGAGAACGACACCCTGACCGTCCTCGCTATCTACAACGAGCACAACGGCAATCCGCAGGCTAAGAACGCTATCTTCGTAGAAGTGAAGAAATACGTTGAGCCGGTTGTATTTAGCCATGAACTCTATGGTTCGGATGCTCTGCCTGTTATCGACAAAACTTGGTTCGCTAATACCTCTTGGGCTGAGGAAACCAACTCTCATGCTGAAATCGTAAACGACTATGACATTAATGTTGTTCTCGTTGATGCTAAAGCCGGTCAATGGCAATCACAAGTATTTGTTAACCCGGGCTTCACTTGGGAAGTAGGTGCTTACTACAAGATGGAGTTTGACCTTGCTACCAATCACCAACTCGGCGGCGTAGCGGTCAAAGTGAATAACGATGATAATAATGTATTCTACTACAGCTACCCGAATGATAACATCTTCTTGGCTAACCAGACGACCCATTTCGTAGCTGATAGCATTTATGCAATGGCAGAGCCTACTGATGGTGGTCAATTAATCTTCTCTGTTGGTTGGTGCGATGCAAATACAGAGATCCTCATCTCTAACATCGTAATCACCAAATATGAGGCTCCTGCTGAGCCTATCATGATTGCCATTACCGAGGGTACACAATGGCTGGACGCTACTGCAGATGAAGGTTGGTGGCAGATTATAGGCAAGAACGAAGGCTATGCTGTTTCTCTCTCTAATGTTGGTGGCGCAACTGAGGCTGCCGGTACTTATACCATTGACCAAATGGATCCGGCTTATACCTACGTTGCACCGCTTAACAGCACTGATACGATTCACTTCACCGATGGTTTCGTTACTGTTGCTGTTGACGCAGAAACAGAAATTGTCACCGTAACGGCAGCCCTTCTCGGTACAGACGGTAACACCTATGCTATCTCGATGCTTTACGA
>JAEEGL015567714.1_pt1 | contig 20085 bp, 21 predicted proteins | sample 9134231 | NCBI WGS metagenome assembly JAEEGL01 (sample SAMN16246548, study PRJNA631951) | gut metagenome | biome: gut microbiome; feature: rumen; material: fiber-attached | host: Bos | place: Iran: Karaj | collected 2018-10
ACAGGAAAACACGGTGCCGGTCGTATTGAAGCTGCTGCCTTCGGGATAGAAGACCATGCAGGACGAGGAAACGACAGAGCCCTGCACGCCGCCCTGTTCGGCGAGTGCCGTACCGCCTGCACGCTGAACGGCAAGCAGGACGTCGCCCTTTACGATGGAACCCTCGACAAACTCAAGCTTTTCGCTGTCATAGGGGACCCTGATGGTAAGCGCGCTTGCCTGATAGTCACCGGAAAGGTTGACCGTCATGGTGAAGGTGCCGCCCTGTTCGACCTCTTCTTTATCGGTGGTGATAAAGATGCTCGGGGTCTCACTGGGAGTGACTTTGTGGTTCTGGATTTCCGCCATTGCGGGCACTGCAAGAGCAAGCACCATAACAACAGCAAGAAGCGCCGAGAGGAATCTCTTCATACTATTTCTCCTTTATAGTTTTGAGCCTTTCCCGCCCGTAAATCTGGCGGGCGGCATAGAATCGATTTCGCTTTTCAGCGGAAGACTGCGCCGATTGGCGCGGGGGGAAAAGAGGAACACGGGAGGGTTTGGATGAATACGCGGATCCTGTCCGCAGCGGTGCAGGCCGGTCTGAGCTTCCGCGTACACTGTCAGTATTTTCAGCACACAAAAGTGCACTTTGAACCAAAGTATATAATACAACAATGCTTTTGAATTGTCAAGCTATCAATTCAATATATAGGAAAGTCTGTAAACAATGCGTAAAAAAAACCGCTGCCGGGAAAGCAGCGGTTTTTTATAAGCCTTTTAGGTAATCAGATATCTTCATCCTCGTCTTCGATGCTGTCAACACCGATATCGTCGTTGCCGCTGGGCTGAGAATCGGTAATAACATCGTGCTTTTCAAAGCGGATGACTTCCATTTCGAGTTCTTCGTACTTCGTTTTCACTGTTTTCCCTCCTTTCGCGGGCAGCTGCGCTTCAACCGGAAACGCCGCCTTCGAATTTCTGAAAAGAATATTTATCTTCACGCCGCTCTTCCGGCTTTCCGTTTCGGGCGTTCGCGAGGCGCCGCGGAAACGACCGGAAGCAGGGCATAAAAAATCACTGTTAACGTTCCGAGTTATAATACAACTTCTATGGGAAAAAGTCAAGATATATTTGCGGATTCTGTTGGATATAATTTCGCTTTCGCAATCTTCGATCCGACATCCGCGCCGCTCATCCGCCGCAAAAGCTCATCCGCTCTTTCCGCCGCCCGTTTTCCCGCCGATGCGGCGATCGGGAGCCCTCCCGGCGGCTGCTGCCACTGCGTTGCGAGGAGGACGTTCGAAAGCCCCTTGACCGCGCAGCCCGCGGGCCGCGGAAGAAAGCGGGACGAAAAAGCGAAGCTCATATATGAGCCGAATTCCGAACCGAAATACCGGCTGTAGGTCGCCGGCGTCCAGACGTCCGCCGCGCCGAGCTTTCCCGCAAGAACCGGTAAAGCCTTTTCGATCGCTTCGGCAGCCGCTTCGGCGAGTTCCGTTTTCTTCTTTTTATATTGTTCCTCATCCGCCGCAAGCGCAGTAAGCTTTCTTGCCTCCGCTTCATCGAGGAACGCCAGTGTCTGGATGATGTTCTTCCCCGGCGGAGCGAAACCCGGCTCATGCGAAAATTCCCGGAGAGCGATCCTGCCGAACGCGGCGAAGGAGCGGTGGTTTTCGGGCAGGTCGATCACAAAATCTCCGCTGAACGGAAGCTTTTCGCTGCCGCACTCAAAGGCGCAGTGCCAGCTTGAGAAACGGAAGAGGCGGCGGTCTTCGGTCATCCGCGCGATCTGCGCCGGCATCGGAGCGGGGATCACCTTCCCGAACAGCGCCGCGGGATCGGCGGCAAGAACAAAAGCATCCGCCGAAAGCTCCTCCCCGCCGCCGAGCATCAGCGAGACAGCCCTGTTCCCCTTCAGTTTGAGCTTTTCGGCTTCCCTGCCCGTCAAAAGGATCCCGCCGAGGCTTTCGAAGCGCGAGGCTATCCTCTCCGCCATCGCCGTCGAACCTCCGCGCGGCACTCCGGCGTTATGCCCGCAGAAATCGGACATGACGAAGATCAGCCCGAGCGAGCCGAATTTTTCCGTTAAAAACGAAGTCAAAAAGCGGCGGATCAGCGGACTTTTGAATTTTTCCGCGAGCTCCCCCGCCGTAAGGCGGTAATACCGAAACAGAAGCGGCAGCGCGGCGGCGCGGGCGGCAGGGCCGGAGCTTTCGTTATGCCCCTCCCCGGCGATCCCGCAAAAGCCCTGCACGGCGCGCACGGCACGGATCAGTTTTTCCGTTTCGCGCCGATCCTCCGGGGAAAGCGCGAGCATATCCCGCCGCAGCCTTTCGATATCGCTGTAAAGCGACAGGCGTTTTCCCTCGTATTCGCAGGTAAAAAGGCTCTCGCCGATATGCACCGGGATATCTCCGAGCGCGCCGAGCTCGCGCCAGACGCCGTACATCTCCGACGCCGGGTTCGTTCCGCAAAGCCAGTGAACGCAGTTGTCGATATGGAACCCGCGCCTGTCCCAGCCGGTCAGATTTCCGCCCGGAAAAGCGTTTTTTTCAACGATGACCGCGCTGTGTCCCGCAAGAAGCGCGTAAATGCCGCAGGAAAGGCCGGAAACTCCCCCGCCGATAATGAGTATTTTTGCCATAGAGCCTCCTTCTGTACTTGGTGCTTGCTGCTTCCAGTTTGCCCGAATGCAGGGCAAAATATCAGCGCCGGGCAAATCAGCGCCGGAAAAAAACGGTACGGCCGCATTCAGGCAGCCGCACCGGCAAAAAGGAGGAACCGATGGTCCGTATTATTCGTCGATCTTAAGAGCCTCCACCATATTTATTTTTTTGCTCTTGGCGGCGACCATGAGACTCACTGCGATCGATACGCCGAAGGTCACGAGGATGCTTACGGAATAGGTCAGCACGCCGAGGCTCAGCCGGAGCTCGTATTCGCCCGCGAGCGCCTTGATCAGGTATTGGAGCACTCCGACTCCCGCCGGAAGGCCTATCAGAACGCCGATCACGGTCAGCCACAGATTCTGCCCGATCAGCAGTCTGCCGATATGCTTATCACGGAAGCCGAGCACCTTGAGCGTTGCAAGCTCCCTGCTGCGCTCGACGTAGCTCATAACGCCGAGGTTATACAGCACTATGACGCCGAGCACGATCGCCGCGGCCATCAGGATCACGATCATCATATTCATGAGCTCCATGAATTTATCATAGGTATCCATAAGGGTTCTTTTATCCTGTTTTCCGGTGATCGCCGAATGCTCCGGGATGTTTTCAACGGATTCGTTGGTGTATATCGAGGTTATGCGGTATTCGACGCCGAGCTTTTCCGCACAGCGGGCGGTCATTGCGATGCTCTCCGTCATTACGGAACGGTAATAGCCGGCGACCCGCACGCGATACGTCCTGTCACTCCCATAGGGCGAGAATTCGATCTCCTCCCCCACCTTCGCCCTGTCAGCAAGCCGCATACAAAGGTAGACTCCGTCATCCGTGAGGCGGATATGCCCGCTCTTTTCGGCGGGGAAGCGGATCAGATCGTGATCCGCGCTGTAGATCATCAGCGCCACGGTGTCGCCGTCGAGGCTTACGCCGGAAGCCGATTCGAAATCCCCGTTCAATTCCCCGGCAAGAACGAGGGCTTCACTCTTTTCGGCCGTTTCGGAGAGATTCACCTTCGTATTATAATTGCTGACGTCCTCATCGAGAACCTTCATAAAGTATTTGAGCGTATCGCGCATCCCGAGGCCGCCGACGAGCAGGATCATGCAGCCGACGATGCCGACGAGCGTCATTGCGGAGCGGTTCTTATGCCTCATCAGATCGCGAATATTCCATTTCGTACCGAAGCTGAACCTTTGCCAGACGGGCAGCCGCTCGACAAAGCTCTTTTTCATGCGCTTCGGAGTGTACGGACGGAGCGTTTCCGCGGCGGTGCCGCGGAGCATTTTTCTGACGGAGAAAAAGCTTATCGCCGTCAGAACGGCAACTGTCAGAACGATCACCGGTATGCAGAAGAACGGCATGACGAGCTTCCACTCCGGAAGATCAAAATAGGTGCTCATCATTCCAAATGGGCTCATGATGAGCGCGGCAATGCCGTAGCCGAGCAGCACGCCAAGCGCCGTGCCGAGCGCCCCTATCGCCAGCCCGTAGCTCGTATAATGGGTCATGATGTGTCTGTCGCGGAAGCCAAGCGCCTTGAGCGTTCCGATCTGCGTCTTTTCCTTCGCCGTTATCCGGTGCATCGTCGTTGCCATCGTCAGCACGGCGATCGCAAGAAACAGCACGGGGAGGATCGAGCCCATCGTCTTGCCTTCCTCCGCCTCGCCCATCGCCTCCTTATAGACGGTGTGATCCTCCTTGCCGACGAGCTGAACGGTTTTGCCGAGGGCGGAATTCACCTTTTCCTCGAGCGCCTTTTTATCGAGAGCGGAGATCAGGTTGATCTGCGGATAGAATACGCGTCCGACGGCGTTTTTGAGGAGCTTAGGCGAGATATACGCAAAGCCGAAGGTGCTGTAATCCGGCATGACCTGATTGCTGTCCGCGACGCAGATCATGTGCTCGCTGCTCTTGGCGAGGGCGGCTACCTTTGCGGTTATTTCAGCGCCTTTATAAGTCAGCGTCAGCTCGTCGCCGAGCTTTATCCCGTTCGCCTGTGCGAACCTGTCGGAAAGATAAATGCCTTCGCTTTCCGGCGAATAGTCTTCACCGGAGGTTATCGTCATCACCGAGACGTTGTAATCCTCCGAAACGTCGAGCGCAACGGATTTCTTCGTATCCTGCAGGCCGACGTTGACCGAAAGATAGCGCGTTGCCGCATCCACGCCTTCGATATTCTTGATTTTTTCGATATCTTCCTTTGAAAATCCCGTTTCGGAATACAGCCGATAATCAGCATATGCGGTTTGCTCGAGGAACTCTCCGACGTCCTCCTCGATGCTCTTCCACTCGATGTTGAAGCCGAGGAATACGCCGACGCCGATCGCTACCATGATTATCATGGAGATGAACTGCGCCTTATAGCTCCGGGCAGTACGGAAAAGCTTTTTTACAAGCATGCGCCGCCCTCCTTACCAATCTATATCCTCTGCCGCGGCAGGCGATTGCTGCTCCTCGAAGGAAAGAAGCCTTCCGTTCTTCACTCGGATCACGATATCCGCCATCCGCGCGATATTCTGGTTATGGGTAACGATGACGATAGTCTTGCCGTAGGTACGCGCCATTGAGAGAAGGAGCCGCAGAACGGCAACACCGGTCTGCGAATCGAGCGCGCCGGTCGGTTCGTCGCAAAGCAGTATTTTGGGGTTCTTTGCAAGTGCCCGCGCGATCGAAACGCGCTGCTGTTCGCCGCCGGAAAGCTCCGACGGAAAATTGTTTCTGTGGTCTGAAAGGCCGACCTTGGCAAGCATTTCAATGGGATCCAGCGCATCCTTCGCGATCTGCTTCACGAGCGAAACGTTTTCATATACCGTCAGGGTCGGGATCAGATTATAAAACTGGAACACGAAGCCTACAATGGATGCGCGGTAATCCGCGAGCTCATCGCGGTCAAGCGTTGAAATATCCCGCCCGCAAACGCGGATCGTGCCGCTCGTCGGGCTGTCCAACCCGCCGAGAAGATTCAACAGAGTGCTTTTGCCCGCGCCGCTTGGACCGAGGATCACAACGAATTTGCCCTCATTAAGTTCAAAGCTGACTCCGTCCAGCGCTTTGAGCTCGTGATCGCCCGCAGTGTAGATGCGCGTCACGTCCTTAAACTCCACTATCGCCATACAATCCCCGTCCTTTCACTTTACCGTTCTGTAGCCGAAAAGGCTTTTTTCGACCTGACAGGAGGAAGCCTCCCCCGGGGTATAGCCCGTCCGCTCGATGGTCGCTTGCAGACGCCGAGCGTCGATCGGCTGTTCCGAAACAATCTCGGCAAAGCCCTTTACGCTGTTGGCCGAAACCTTTTTAAGCAGATTTTCGCCCTCGAATTCCCGGCGGATCGCTTCTTTTATATGGGCCTCGCACATTGCGCAGGCCATGTCCTTGACCGCAACAGTCGTTTTGTACATTATACTGTTCCCCCTTCAGGCGATGTGTTCGTCAAGTATCAGCCGCAGCGCGGAGATGGAGCTCGAATGACAGCGCGCGACCTTCGTTCTGACGTCCAGCTCGTTCAGCGCGCAATGCACCATCTTATGCGATACCGTGCTCGTAAAGAGTATCAAAAGATCCGGCGAACCAATGTTTTTCAGTCCGTTAGTCATTTTCGGATAGACCTTCGCTCGGCAGTTGTATTCTCCGCAAAGCTCCTTGTATTGGCGCACCATGCACTCGTTCCCGCCGACTATAACAACGCTCATATGATATCCTTCCTGTGGTTAGCATCTGCTAACTCTTTTTGTTTTATAAAAGCGGCCGCCAATCGGTTAGCGGCTGCTAACTACTCATGCAGTATAACTCATCCGTCCGGCTTTGTCAACCCCTCTGCGGCGTTTTTCAGGCTTTATCAGGGTGTTTCCCGCGATTAGCTGCGGATTTTGCCACATGATTTGCATTATGCGGTATATTATGGTAAAATTATAACGTTAAAGCATTAATCCGGAGGTATTTAAAATGAAATGTCCCTATTGCGGAAGCGAACATATCGAAGAACATATTTCCTGGGGAAAAACGATCGACACGGGCTGCGTCGGTCTGAGATACACCCGCGGCACGCTCTGGACCGGCATCGCGCAGGTCTATTCCGATCTCTGCCTTGACTGCGGCGCGATCGTAAGATCCTATATTCAGGAGGATACGAAAAAGGAATGGAGCCACGACGCCGGCTCCCGCTACACAAGGTAGCTTTACTGCGATTGAATTATCACATAAGGAGTGATTTGATTATGAAGACCAAACTGTTCTGCGGAGAGGAGATCTCCTGCCTCGGCATGGGCAATATGCGTTTGCCCGTCAACGAGGAAAAGAAGATCGATTTCGACCGCGCCGCCGAGATCATCGACCACCTGTACAAAAGCGGAGTGAACTATTTCGACACGGCCTATGTCTATCACGGCGGCGAATCGGAAAGCTTCCTCGGCAAGGCGATGAAAAGGTACCCGCGTGAGAGCTTCCGCCTCGCGACGAAGTTTCCCTATTTCGTCGGCAAGGCTCCTGCGGAAGTCTTTGAGGAGCAGCTCAAAAAGCTCGACACCGATTACATCGACTTCTACCTTCTCCATGCTGTCGGCGACGGCAACGCGGACGGCTATCTCAACGAAGGCGCACTCGAGTATTTCCGGGAGCAAAAGCGCCTCGGCAGGATCCGCCATCTCGGTTTTTCCTTCCACGGCTCGCTTGAAACGCTGCGGCGCTTCATCGCGGCGAACGATTGGGATTTCACGCAGATCCAGCTCAACTATATGGACTGGACGCTGCAGCACGGCAAGGAGCAGTATGAGATGCTGACCGAAGCGGGGATCCCCGTCGTCGTCATGGAGCCCGTGCGCGGCGGCCGCCTTGCGAAGCTCACGCCCGACACCGAAGCGGAGCTCAAGGCTGTCCATCCCGAATGGAGCCTGCCGTCCTGGGCGTTCCGCTTCCTTATGCGGCTTCCGAACGTGAAGGTCATTTTGAGCGGCATGTCCACACTCGAACAGGCGGAGGACAACGCGAATACCTTTACGGACGGCGAACCGCTGAGCGATGAGGATACCGCGCTGCTGCTCGATGTCTGCGAGCGCTACAAGAAGCAGGTCTCCGTGCCCTGCACCGGCTGCCGCTACTGCGTTGACGACTGTCCGATGGGCATCAACATCCCGGAGATGATGGAGATCTACAACAAATTCAAGCTCAACGGACGCCACGCCGCGAAAGCCATCGAAAAGCAGGAGCCGAACGCGAAGGACTGCATCGGCTGCGGCGCCTGTGCCGCGCTCTGCCCGCAGGGGATAGAGATCCCGAAGGTCATGGAAGAGCTGCGCGAAGCCGTTAAAGAGGACTGAGTCTTTTACCCGCCCGCCGTTTCACCGCGGGGACGGACCCGAAAACGATATGAGAAACGAAAAAATCAGAGATCTTGTGCTCGCCGCGATGTTTTTCGCGATCGGGCTTGTGCTTCCGTTCGTCACGGGGCAGATCCCGGAGATCGGGAAAGCGCTCTGCCCGATGCACCTTCCCGTGCTGATCTGTTCGCTCGTGCTCGGTTGGAAATACGGCGCTGTCGTCGGCCTTCTCCTTCCGATCACGCGCAGCCTTATCTTCGGCTTTCCCCCGCTCTACCCGAATGCCGTCGCCATGACCTTCGAGCTTGCGGCATACGGCTTCGCCGCGGGCTTCATCTACGGCCTTTTCAGGAAAGCCGGCTTCACGACCGCAGCAAAGCGCATCATCGCGCTCTATATCGCGCTGATCGCGGCTATGATCGTCGGGCGCCTTGTCTGGGGCGCGGCGCAGTGGGTGCTGCTCTCTCTCGGCGGCAAAGCCTTCACTCTTGAAGCGTTCCTCGCCGGAGCGGTGACGGGTTCGATCCCCGGCATCGTCATCCAGCTGCTCCTCGTTCCGTCCCTCGCCTTCACGCTCGAAAGCGTGCTTTCGGGCGACAAGAGCGTCAGGAAGGCGGACTGACCTTTTCCGATGGCAAAGTTCCCGAAGATCACCGAGAATACCGAAACTGTCATCCGCGGGCTGGAAGCGCGTTTTCCGGCCCGCTTTCCCCTGCGTTCGGATGACCGAAACGGAAAGCCGCTGCTCGTCGCGATCGACGGGCGCTGCGGTTCCGGCAAAACGACGCTCGGTCTTGCCCTTCAGGCGGAGCTGCGGGAAAGGTTCGGCGTGCCCGTGAACCTTTTCCACATGGACGATTTTTATCTCCGCCCGGAGCAGCGGACGCCCGAACGCTACGCCGAGCCCGGCGGGAACGTGGACCGCGAACGCTTCCTTCGGGAGGTGCTGGAGCCGCTTTGTAAGGGCAAGACCTTTTACTATTATCCGTTCAGCTGGCATCTCGGCGGATACCTTGAGCCTGTCGAGGTCCGCAAAACGCCCGTTTCCGTCATAGAAGGCTCGTTCAGCTGCCATCCGGAGCTCATGCCGTTCTATGATCTGACGGTGTTCCTGACGCTCGATCCCGCCGAGCAGCGGCGGCGTCTGCTGCTCCGCGAGGGTGAGGAAAAATTCCGGCAGTTCATCGAAAAATGGATCCCGCTCGAGGAACTGTATTTCACCGGCTGCGATACCGCAAACCGCTGTGAGCTCGTGTTCGATATGACGCGGAGGGAAGAATGAAAACGATTGAATTGACCGATCTGAATATCCCGGAGCTTGCGCCGTACGCGAGGCTTACCGAAGCGCAGCTCAGGCGTGCGGGTGCGCGCGGCGTCTTCATCGCGGAGAGCGAGGAGGTCATCGAAGGCGCGCTCGCGGCGGGGTATCCGCTCATTTCGATGCTGACGGATCATCATCACCTTCCCTCCGCCGAAAAGGTGCTTTCGGCCCTTCCCGCGGCGGACGCCGAACGCGATATCCCCGTTTACACGGGCGAAGCGGAAAAGCTCGAAGCGCTGACCGGTTTTCGTCTTTCGCGCGGGGTCCTTGCCGCGATGGAACGCGTTCCCCTGCCGCCCGTTGAAGCTGTGATCGCCGGAACGCGGCGCATCGCCGTTCTCGAGGGCGTCAACGACGCGGCGAACATCGGCGCGATCTTCCGCTCCGCGGCGGGGCTCGGCATGGACGCGGTGCTCATCGGCGAGAACTGCTGCGATCCCCTCAACAGGCGCGCGGCGAGGGTCAGCATGGGCGGAGTTTTCCGCGTTCCCTGGACGGTCCTTCCGACGCTCGACGGCGATAAAAACCGCATAGACATCGGCCTTCTTCAAAAAAACGGCTTCAAAACTGCGGCGATGGCGCTTCGGAAGGAATCGGTCGGCATCGACGACCCGCGCCTTCTTGCCGAGGAAAAGCTTGCGCTGATGCTCGGTTCGGAGGGAAACGGCCTGCACCCGCGGACGATCGCGGAGAGCGATTACACCGTCCTGATCCCGATGAAAAACGGCGTCGATTCGCTGAACGTCGGTTCCGCGGCGGCGATCGCGTTTTACGCCGCGGTCTCCCGCAAGCGATGAGCTTCGCAATAAACGGGATCCGCAGCGGCCCCTTCCGGGACCGTTTTTTTATTGCGTAAAGTCCGACTTTGCGATATAATATAGTTGTGAAAGATTGCGCAGGCGGCGTTTGAAGGCGCTTCCCGCGCAAAACAAGCCAAACAGGAGGAGATCCAATGAAATTTTCCGAAATGACCTACACCCGTCCGAATACGGAGGAAGTCAAAAGCAAGCTGACCGCACTGACCGAAAAACTCAAAGCGGCCGCTTCGTATGACGAAGCCCGCGGCGTTTTCCTCGAAATGGAGGAAAACCAAAAGGTCGTGATGAGCATGGCGGAGCTCGCCATGATCCGCCATTCCATCGACACGCGCGATGAATTTTACGATGCGGAAAGCACTTTCTGGGACAGCTTCAGCCCCGAGATCCAGGAATACATGCAGCGCTGGACGATGACGCTGCTCGAAAGCCCGTTCCGCCCCGATTTCGAAAAGGAGTTCGGCGACCTGATGTTCGTCAACGCGGAGATCGGCCTCAAGGCGTTCTCGCCGGAGATCATCCCCGACATGCAGAAGGAGAACGAACTCACCAACGAATACGCGAAGCTGATCGCCTCCGCGCAGATCCCCTTCGAGGACGGCGTCTACACGCTCTCCCAGCTCACGCCCTTCAAGACCGACAGCAGCGACGAACGCCGTCTTGCCGCATGGAAGGCCGAGGGCAAATGGTATAAGGAGCATCAGGACAAGCTCGACGAGATCTACGATAAGCTCACCCACCTCCGCGACGGCATGGGCAAAAAGCTCGGCTATGAGGGCTATACCACTCTCGGCTACTACCGCATGGGCCGCAACTGCTACACCAAGGACGACGTTGAGCTCTTCCGCGCCGCCGTTCGGAAATACCTCGTTCCCGTTGCGGATCAGATCATCCGCGCGCAGGCGAAGCGCCTCGGCAAGAGCTATCCCCTCTCCTTCGCGGACGCGGCGCTGAGCTTCCGGAGCGGCAACCCCCGCCCCGCCGGAACAGCGGACGATATCCTTGCCGCCGGCAGGAAATTCTATGACGAGCTTTCGCCCGAAACGAGCGAATTCTTCCGCCATATGCTCGATGATAAGATGATGGACGTGCTCTCCACCGAGGGCAAGCAGGCGGGCGGCTACTGCACCGGCATCCCGATGTACGAAACACCGTTCATCTTCGCGAATTTCAACGGCACGCAGGGCGATGTTGAGGTCGTGACGCACGAAGCGGGCCACGCCTTCGAATACTGGCTCAACCGCAAGCGCATCCCGCTCGAGTACGCCTGGCCTTCCATGGAAGCCTGCGAGGTGCATTCTATGAGCATGGAATTCTTCGCCTGGCCGTGGGCAAAGTACTTCTTCGGCGACGACGAAAGGAAGTTCCTCTACAGCCATCTTGCCGGTTCCGTGACCTTCATCCCCTACGGCACGATGGTCGACCATTTCCAGCACATCGTCTATGAAAAGCCGGAGCTCACCCCTGCCGAGCGCCACGCGGAATGGAAGCGTCTGCTCGGCATCTACATGCCCTGGATGAAGCTCGACGGCGATATCCCCTTCTATTCGGACGGCGAGGGCTGGCAGCGCCAGACGCATATCTACCAGAGCCCGTTCTATTATATCGACTACTGCCTCGCGCAGACCGTCGCGCTCGAGTTCTGGGCGATGATCCAAAAGGACAAGGACGACGCCTGGAAGCATTACATGGCCTATACCGAGCAGGGCGGCAGCCGCACCTTCACCGACCTTCTCAAGAACGCCGACCTCGTGACGCCGTTCGATGAAAACTGCCTCAAGCTCGTCTGCGAGACCGCAAGCAAGTGGCTCGAGGATTTCGACATGACAGGGATTGAATAAAAAAAGGAGATACTGTATGAAAAAACTATTCGCACTCATCATCGCGGCGATGCTGCTATTGACCGCGATCCCCGCTTCGGCGCTCGCTTCGCTGCCGACACGCAGCGCGAGGACCGAAAAGCTCGACCTCACCGGCGTCACCTCCCCCGCCTCCAACTCCGCGGAAGGCTGGAGCTATGACCCGGCCGGCGACAACGGCAACCCCCTTCTCACCCTCAATAACTACGGCACCGAGGACGCGCATTCCGCGCCGATCCTCGTTCCCGCGAACACGAAGATCGTCGTGAGCGGCGACAACTACCTCGACAACGCCTGCATGGACGGCTACTGCGATGTTCTGAGCGGCAGCGTGGACGGCTACCTCAAGATCGAGGGCAGCGGCACGCTGAATATCTTTGCTCTCGAGAACCACGGCAGGGGCATCATCGCCCCGATGGGCGGCGAGAACGACTGGGCCGAGCATCTGACGATCACCGGCGTGACGGTCAATATCCATTCCAAGGAGCGCACGAACAACACCGCCTCGCAGATCAAGGAAGGCATCTACGCGCAGCACGGCATGGAATTCCATAACGCGACTGTCAATATCTACGACGGCGTCGAGGCGATCCACATGCAGGGCGGCACCCCCGTCGGCGGCGTCAACGAGGAGAACTGCGATGAGCTCCTGATCGAGAACAGCGAGATCAACATCCATCTTTTCAGCGCCAACAACCTTTGGAACAATGCGGTCGGCATCCGCACCACCTGGGGCCGCATCCGCATGGTCAACAGCAATGTCAGCATCAACGCGGGCACGAACAGCCTCTATTCCTACCTCAGCACCGTCATCGAGAGCGGCAGTCTGAACGTTGTTTCGACCCCGATCAGCACGGCGCAGGCGCTCTGCTATGTCGGCTGCCTGAAGGTCGGCGCGGGCGTTGAATCGATCTACCTTTCAACGACGAAGTTCCCCGCTTCGAAGGTCCTCCAGCTCCGCAACGCAGGCCAGAGCGAGCTTGCGGACAATATGCAGGTCCTCATCGGCAGCTTCGAAAACGGCGATTTCGCGACCGCTCCGAACCCCGACAACAACAATCTTCCCGCGCTCAGCATCATCGCCGGCGAGCCCGTTGAGACCCACACTGTCCGTTTCTACGGCTTCAACGACGAGCTTCTCAGCGAGCAGCAGGTTGCCCACGGCGAAGCGGCCGTCGCACCGGAGGCCGAATCCCCGGTCGAGACCGCAAGCGGCAAGTTCATCTTCTGCGGCTGGGACGCCGATTTCAGCGCCGTCACCGAGGATCTTGACGTTCACGCAAACTACCTGCTCCTCGGCGACGCCGATCTTAACGGCACCGTCAACGTTACCGACGCGCTGCTCGTTCTCCGCCATGCGATGGGCGTAACGCTCCTTTCGGGCGACGCGCTGACCGTTGCGGATTATGATCTTAACGGCACCGTCAACGTCACCGACGCGCTGTTTGTCCTGCGCTGCGCGATGAACGTCAAGTAAAAGCATAGACCGAAAAAGCTGCGGATCTGCCTAAGACCGCAGCTTTTTTAAATGGAAACGGCCGGGATGCCCCGGCCGTTTTCCGTTTCGGTATTGTATTTTACTGAATGGTCACGATGCAGCCCATCGGGCAGACCTTCGTGCACTCGAGGCAGCCGACGCACTTTTCCTGGTCGACGACGCAGTGCTTGCCGACGAGAGTGATCGCGCCCTGGGGGCAGGTCTTTGCGCAGCGCTGGCAGCCGATGCAGGCGTTCCTGCAGTTGTCCTTCGCTTCCTTGCCCATGTCGTCATTGCGGCAGAGGATGGCGACCTTCGCCGTCTTCGGAACGAGCTGGATCGCGCCGCGGGGGCACTGCTTCGCGCAGGCGCCGCAGCCGGTGCACTTCGATTTATCGAATTTCGGAAGGCCGTTCTCGCCCATCGTGATCGCGCCGAACTTGCAGTCGCGGATGCAGTCGCCCATGCCGAGGCAGGCGTAGGTGCACATCTTCGGACCGCCGGCAAGGCCGTTCGCGATGCGGCAGCTGCGCGCACCGTTATATTCATAGCGGACAGCGGCGGCTTCGCAGTCGCCCGCGCAGAGGAGCTGCGCCACCATGGGAGCCTTCTCCTCCGCCTCAACGCCCATCAGCTCGCTCATACGCTTCATCTTCTCGCCCTTCGTTGCGGGACAGGCATTGAGCGGAGCGTCGCCGCGGACGATCGCTTCGGCGAGGGCGGAGCAGCCCGCGTAACCGCAGGCGCCGCAGTTCGCGCCGCCGAGACATTCCGCGACCTGGGGAACGCGCTTGTCGATCTCAACGGCGAATTTCTTGTCGGCAAAGCCGAGAATGAAAGCAAATACGATTGCCAGACCGCCCATAATGGCGCCGGCGATAATGATTGCAGTCCAATCCATAGATAATTACCTCCTGCCTGACTCAGCTGCCGAGGCCGGCAAAGCCGAGGAACGCGATGCTCATAAGGCCCGCGATGATCAGCGAGCTCGAGAAGCCCCTCAGCGAATTCGGGACCTTGGAGAACTCCAGCCTCTCGCGCACGCCCGCCATCAGAACGATCGCGAGGGTGAAGCCGAGGGCGCCGAAGATGCCGTTGCAGACGGCGAAGAGCAGGTTGTTCGCATAGCTTTCAACGTTGATCAGCGTTACGCCGAGAACGGCGCAGTTGGTCGTGATCAGCGGCAGATAGATGCCGAGGCTGCGATAGAGGCTCGGGCTCGACTTCTTCAGGAACATCTCGACGAACTGAACGAGGCTCGCAATGACGAGGATGAACGCCATCGTCTGCAGGTACTCGAGGTGAAGCGGGATGAGGATGAAGTTATAGACGAGCCAGGTGAAGAGCGAGGCGAGACCCATAACGAAGGTGACCGCCATGCCCATGCCCGCCGCCGTCTCGACCTTGTTGGAAACGCCGAGGAACGGGCAGCAGCCGAGGAAGCGGGAGAAAATGAAGTTGTTCGTCAGGATGCTCGTAACGAGCAGGACGAGCAGTTTTGCAAAGCTGTAATCCATTATGCTGCCTCCTCCTCTTTTTCTTCTTCATCATGCGCGTGCTCGCTGCCCTTCCTCGTGATGAAATTCACGAAGCCGAGAACGAGGCCGAAAACGATGAAGCCGCCGGGCGCGAGCGCCGCGATCAGCATGGGCTCGAAGCCCTCGCCGAAGAGCTGTGCGCCGAAGATCGTTCCGCTGCCGACAAGCTCGCGGATCGCGCCGATGATCGTGATCGCAACGGTGAAGCCGAGACCCATGCCGAGGCCGTCGAGCGCGGAATAGAAAACGCTGTTCTTGCTCGCGAAGGCTTCCGCACGCGCAAGGATGATGCAGTTGACGACTATCAGCGGAATGAAAATTCCGAGCGACGCGTAAAGCGCCGGAACGAAGGCCTGCATCAGCATCTGCACCGCCGTAACGAACATGCAGATGATGACGATGAACGCCGGGATGCGGACCTTGTCGGGAATGAAGTTACGAAGCAGGGAGATAACGATATTGCTTCCGATCAGAACGAACGTCGCCGCAAGGCCCATGCCGATGCCGTTCATGGCCTGGGTCGTGATCGCGATCGTCGGGCAGGTGCCGAGCACCAGACGGAAGGTCGGGTTCTCATTGAGAAGACCGTTGGTAAAAACTTTGACCGCTTTACTCATCAGTTAGCACCTCCCTCGTTCGGATGAACAAGCGCATAGAGCTGCGCCGCGGCTTCGTTGAACGCCTTCATAACGGCGTTGGAGGAGCGGGTCGCGCCGCTGATGGCGTCGACGCCTTCGTCCGAGTCGGATTCGCTCTCGTATTTTTCAACGCTCAGCGAGCCCGCGGGGATGGTGTATCCGCCGCCGCCCTCTTTATACTCGATCTCCTCGCCTTTGTATTCGATCGCGGCGAATTTGGCTTCGAATTCGGGGTTGTCCTTGACCTTCGCGCCAAGGCCCGCTGTCTCGGAGAAATCGCCGTTCGCGCCGATGACGACGCCGGTGAATTTGCCTTCGAGGTCCATGCCGACCATGACTTCGATGTCGCCGCCGTAGCCGTGAGCGCGCTTGCTCGTCAGGTATCCGATGAGCTCGCCCGCTTCGTTATAGACTTCATAATACTCGATGGCGTCATCCGCGGCATTTTCGGGCATCGCCTTGAATTCCGCGGCTTCGGGGAAGGCTTTCTTATGCGCTTCATCGGCCGCGAGCTTGTTCTGCGCGGCGATGGGGCCTTTTGTGATGTCGTTGACAAGGCCGAGAACGAGACCGGCGATCAGGCAGATCAGCAGCAGTCTCCAAACAAGATTGAATGTGTTACGCAACCTTCTCGCCCCCCTTCTTCTCCTTCTGTTCGCCGTAGATGCGGGGCTTGATGTATTTATCGAGCAGCGGCGTTACGATGTTCATGAAGAGGATCGCATAGGTCACGCCCTCCGGATAGCCCGCGAAAACGCGGATGACCGCCGTCAGAAGACCTATGCCGAAAGCGAATATGATCTGCCCGAGCGCCGTCATGGGGCAGGTCGAATAATCCGTCGCCATGAAGACCGCGCCGAAGAGGATACCGCCGGAAAGCATGTGGTAGATCGGCGAGAGCGCTTCGCCGCCCTTCATAAGGCCGAAAAGCCAGCCGAAAACGCCGGTCGTGACGACGATGATCACCGGAACGCCCCAGCTGATCACGCGGGTAATGAGCAGATACGCGAAGCCGAGGAGGATCGCAATCTTGCAGACCTCGCCGATTGTGCCCGGGATCTTGCCGAGGAACAGATCGAGGATGCTGTAATTGCCGCAGGCAAGAGGCGTTGCGCGCGAAACAGTGTCGATCGCCGGGAGGGATGCGTATTTGCCGAGGAAGTTCGGCGTTACGAACGCACCGCCGCTCATCCTTCCGGGCCAGCTTGCGAGGAGCACGGCGCGGGCTGTGAGCGCGGGGTTCAGGAAGTTATCGCCGATGCCGCCGAAGGCCTGTTTGACGAGCAGGATCGCGACGGCGCTGCCGATCACGCACATCCACCAGGGAGCGGTGACGGGCATTGTGAGGCCGAGCAGCATGCCCGTAACGGCGGCGGAAAGATCCTTGATCGTTACGGGGCGCTTCATGAGGAGCTCGAAGAGGAGCTCGAACGCGACGCAGGATACGACGCAGACCGCAACAACGAAGAGCGAAAGGAAGCCGAAAACGATGATGCCGGCGATGAGAGCCGGGGTCAGCGCGATCAGCACATTGCGCATGATCGACTGCGTGGATTCCTTTGTTCTGATATGCGGAGCGGTGGAGACGTTAAAACTCATTTTTTACCTCCTAACCTCGAAGCAAGAGTGATCCTGTCCTTCATGTTCTTGAAGGAAGCGGTCAGGTAGCGGTTCGCGGGGCAGGTGAAGGAGCAGCAGCCGCAGACGATGCAGTCCATGACGTTGTTCTTCTTCGCGCCTTCCATATCGTTCGCGTCGCAGTATTGCTTCATCCTCGCGGGGTTGAGGCCGATCGGGCAGACCGAAACGCAGCGCGCGCAGCGGATGCAGGGACCTTCTTCAAAAGCGACTGCTTCCTTTGCGTCGAGCGCGACGATGCCGCCCATCGCCTTCGTGACGGAGAAATTGTCGTTCGGCGCTGCGGGGCCGGTCATCATGCCGCCCGCAATGAGCTTCGCGGCCTCGCCGTCGTAACCGCCGCAGTATTCGATCAGGTCGTGCACGTTCGTGCCGATCGGAACGAGCAGATTCATCGGACATTTGACCTTGCCGGTGACGGTTGTGACGCGGCGTACGAGAGGACGGTTGTCCTCGACCGCGGATTTGACGGCCGCGGCCGTCGCAACGTTCGTTACGATAACGTGGCAGTCGATCGGCAGCTTCCCGCGCGGGACTTCGCGGCCCGTGACGACGGTGATGAGCTGTTTCTCACTGCCCTGCGGATACTTCGTTTTAAGCTCGCGGACCGTGACGCCCTCCTTGCCCTCGGCGGCCTTCTTCATCGCTTCGATCGCTTCGGGCTTGTTGTCCTCGATCGCGATAACGCCGTTTTTGCAGTTCATGGCGCGCATGATCGCGCGCAGGCCGGCAACGATATCGTCCGAGCGCTCGAGCATCGTGCGGAAATCGCTCGTCAGATGCGTTTCGCACTCCGCGCCGTTCAGAATGATCGTATCGGCGTATTTTTCGTCCTGAATGGTGAGCTTGACGTGCAGCGGGAACGCAGCGCCGCCCATGCCGCAGATGCCGGCGGCCTTGATGCGCTCGATGATCTTCTTCGGCTCCGCCGTCTCGCAGGTCCCGATCGGTTCCATCGGCTCCTCGAGGGTATGCAGACCGTCGTTTTTGATCGTGATGCACATGACCTTTTTCGGGCCGAGCTGCTGCTTTTCCGAAACATCCGTAACTTCGCCGGAAACGGAAGCGTGGATCGGCAGGCCGAGGAAGCCAACCGGATTCGCGATCACCTGGCGCTCTTTGACGATATCGCCCTTCTTTACGCAGGGCTCGCTCGGCGCGCCGAGATGAAGGTTCATCGGGATGCAGACATATTCCGGCTCAAAGACAACAGCGGCTTTGTTCCTTGTCAGCTGTTTGCCTTCATGGGTTCTTGAAAGTGGGTGAACGCCACCTTTGAATGAGCGTTTGATCAAACCATCGCCTTCCTTCCTGCAGCCGCTGCAATAAGCTTACTTTGCAGCAGCCGTCTTTGGGTCCTATTATATCATATTACGGCGAAGATTTGAACCTTTTTCGGTGATTATATATATGAAATCCGAATTATCGCGGCGTTTCGGTCCCAATTCCGGAAAGCCTATTCCATTTTTGCTTTTTTTCTATTATAATAGCAGTTGATGCACAGCGGCGGTGCGCCGCAAACCAACAGCAAGGAGAACATCATGAAATACGAACGCATCCTTTTGAAAGTCAGCGGCGAAGTGCTTTCCGGCAAAACGCCGATCGATTTCGATAATGTCATGGTCGCCGCCGGCCATATCAAGGCCCTGCACGACAACGGCTGCAAGCTCGGCGTCGTCGTCGGCGGCGGCAACATCTGGCGCGGCCGTTCATCGGGAACGATGGACCGTAACCGCGCGGATAATATCGGCATGCTCGCAACGAGCTGCAACGCCCTCGCTCTCGAGCAGGCGCTGATCGACCTCAATGTTCCCGTGCGCGTGCTTTCCGCCGTTTCGATGGAGATGTTCATGGACAGCTATTCCGCGAGGGAGGCCAATAAATCCGTCGACGAAGGCACCGTCGTGATCTTCGCCTGCGGCACCGGCGCGCCGTTCTTCTCCACCGATACCGCCGCAGCCCTCCGCGCCGCGCAGATCCATGCCGACGCGCTGCTGCTCGCAAAGGCCGTCGACGGCATCTACACCGCCGACCCGAAGAAGGACCCGACTGCGAAGCGCTATGTCCGCATCAGCTATGATGAAGTCATCGCCCGCAATCTCAAGGCGACCGACCTCACCGCGATCAGCTTCTGCCGCGAGTATTCGCTCCCGATCGTGCTCTTCCCGCTGAATAACCCCGACGGCAGCGCATCGAGCAAGAACTTCGTCGACGCGGCAAACGGCGTCAACGCCGGAACGGTCGTCGACGCGCAGCCCGGCTTCGAGCTTGCGGAATGAGCCATATCGCCGAAAAACGCGAGTTCCGCTTGAAAAACGGCGGGACCGTCCGCCTCGGCGGGATCGATGAGGAAAGCTTCTTCAAAGCCTGCGCTCTACGTGTTTCGGATGAACAAAAGGGCTTTGTCGCCCCGCCCGTCGGCGTCATCGCGCGGGGGTATCTGTACCGGGACTGCGGCGCAAGGGTTTTCACGATCCTGCTCGATGAAAAGGTCGTCGGCCTTGCGCTCGTGCGCGAATTCACCGACGAACCTCTCGGCTACGACCTGCAGCAGTTTTTGATAGATAAAGAATACCAGAACATGGGCTGCGGCAGCGCCGCACTCGGGCTGATACTGGACATTCTGCGCGGGGAAAGGAAATATCCCTGCGTCGAGATCTGCGTCAAAAAGGACGATTCCGCCGCCCTGCACGTTTATGAAAAAGCGGGCTTCGCGGACAGCGGCTACACCGACCCGGACTGCCCCGACAGCTTGAACCTGATCCTTCGTTTGCAGGCGGAGGAGGAAGTGGAAGGAAAAAAATGACCGAAAAGAAAACGGAAAAGGAATTCACATTAT
>JAEEGL015588153.1_pt1 | contig 20085 bp, 8 predicted proteins | sample 9134231 | NCBI WGS metagenome assembly JAEEGL01 (sample SAMN16246548, study PRJNA631951) | gut metagenome | biome: gut microbiome; feature: rumen; material: fiber-attached | host: Bos | place: Iran: Karaj | collected 2018-10
AAGTGGATGTCGGTCGGATATTTCGCCCGGCCCGGACAGGCGCTGATCTGGCGCGGCCCGATGGCCTGCAACGCCCTCAAGCAGATGATCCTGCAGGTGAAATGGGGCATCCTGGACTTCCTGCTGGTGGATATGCCGCCGGGAACGGGGGATATCCATATCTCGCTGGTACAGGAGATCCCGGTTGAGGGAGCTGTCATCGTGACGACTCCGCAGAGCGTGGCGCTCGCCGATGTCGAGAAAGGGATCGACATGTTCCGCAACAAGAACATCGACCGTCCCGTCTTCGGCATCGTGGAGAATATGGCCTGGTTTACGCCGGAGGAGCATCCTTCGGAGAAATATTATATTTTCGGCCGCGACGGCGGCAAGGCGATGGCGGAGCGCTTCGGAGTGCCGTTGCTGGGGCAGATTCCGCTGGTGCAGTCGATCCGCGAGAGCGGGGACGCCGGCGAGCCGGTCGCCCTCTCCACCCGCCCCGATGCCGAAGCCTTCCTCGCCCTCGCCGGCACCCTCGCAAAGATTCTAGGATAAGTCAAGATATGTTTACCAAAGAGACCTATATCAACCGCCGCAGGGCCCTCGCAGAGGCCGTGCGCGCCGCCGGAGAGACCGGCATCCTGCTGTTTGTCGGCAACGTCGAGGCGCCGGCCCAGTACAAGGACAATTGCTATAAATTCCGTCAGGACAGCTCATGGCTCTATTTCTGGGGCCTGAACGAGCCCTGCATGGCCGCGACCGTCGACCTCGAGAGCGGCGAGGAGAAGATCTTCGCTGACGACGTCGAGATCGGCGATATCATCTGGATGGGGCCGCAGCCGTCCGTCGCCTCCAAGGCGGCGCTGGCCGGCGTAACGCAGACGGCTCCCTACGGGACCTTCGCGGAAACGGTCCGCGGTGCGCTCGCCAAGGGCCGCAAGGTGCATTACCTCCCGCCGTCCCGGTATTACAACACGCTGTTCCTTTCGGAACTGCTGGGCGTTCCTTCCACGGGCCTGACCCCTTCGGTGCCTTTCATCAAGGCCGTAATCGCCCTCCGGCTCATCAAGGAGGCCTGCGAGGTCGAAGAACTCGACAAGGCCGGTGCCCTCGGACAGGAGATGCATTCGGTGGGCCGCGACAGCATCGTTCCGGGCATCATCGAGCAGGAGATTGTCGGCAAAATGGAGGCCGTTACGCTGGCGAAGGGCTGGGGCGTGTCGTTCCCGACCATCCTTACCCAGCATGGCGAGACGCTGCACAACCACCTGCACGACAAGGTCGTCGAGCCCGGCAAGCTGATGGTCATCGACGCCGGCGCCGAGATTGAGAGCGGCTACGCTTCCGATTATACGCGCACGTATCCGACCGGCGGAAAGTTCACCCCGAAGCAGCGGGACGTCTATCAGATCGTGTATGAGTGCAACGAGTATGCTTTCTCGCTGACCCGCCCGGGCACTACCTACCGGGAAGTGCACATCGAGACGATGCGCCGGATGCTCGAAGGCCTCAAGGCGCTGGACCTCGTCCGCGGCAACGTGGACGATATGGTCACGGAGGGCATCGCCGGCCTCTTCATGCCGCACGGACTCGGCCACAACATGGGTCTTGACGTGCACGACATGGAAGACCTGGGCGAGAATCTGGTGGGTTACGATCCCGACCAGACCCGGGCCCGGCAGCTCGGCCTCGGCAGCCTCCGCATGGCCCGCCGCCTGCGTCCCGGACATGTCATCACCGACGAGCCGGGCATCTATTTCATCCCGGCCCTCATCGACAAATGGAAGGCCGAAGGCACCGGAAAAGGCTTTGTGAATTTCGATAAGCTGCGGGATTACTACGACTTCGGCGGCATCCGTCTCGAGGATGACGTGCTCGTCACGGCCGACGGCGCCCGCCGCCTCGGCCCTTCCCGCCTCCCCATCGCCCCCGCCGACGTCGAGGCCGCCATGGCCCGCTAGCGCCCCTGCGGGCGGTCATATCACCCAAAGCCAATCCCTGGAACACGATGCAACTGTTCTATGGATTGGTTTTTTTGTTGCATCCGCCGCCCCGCAGGATTGTTAATTTTGCATTACCACTGTAATTACGCGTAATAACCATTGATTTCTAAAATCAGTATGCATACAATGAAACGGATTAATTCCTTGTTATTGTTGACAGGTGCCCTTATGGCCTTTTCCTGTCAGGTCAATCGTGACGACAACGGCCCGCTGGATTATGATTCCCTCGAGGTCCAGTTCAAGGCGACGCTTCAGGGAGCTGAATGGGCTCCGGAAGCCCGGGTCGGCGTCCTGTCCTCCTGTACCCGCGACGGACAGGAGAATGTTTCCATGAGTGAAAACCCCGTTGCCCTTTACAGGGTTGAAGATGATCTTCTCAAGGCTGTTTCCGAGAAGGATCGCGCCATCTCCTATAAAGGGGATCATAACTTCAGGTTTGTCGCCATCTCTCCTGCGCCTGAAGGATCTTTCAACGCGGAACGCATCCCTGTCGCCGTCCCGACGACACAACATGGTGCGGACGGTGTGGCCGAGACCCTTACATTCTTCGGGTCGGCCAAGGTTCTGACGGTCGTTCCGACGATTCCGCTGAATCTGTCGACGCCGTTCAGTATCCTCGAATTCTATGTTCCGAACGACCTCCGGGAGGACAGTGAGAGCACGATTACGCAGATGACGGTCTCCCTCGCGGAAGGCGGCCTGGCGGAGCAGGGCTTTTACAACGCGCTGACGGACAAGTTTACGGCGGAATCTTCCGCATCGTCCATCACGGTGGATTTTGGAGAAGGCCTTCCCCTGCAGGAGGCATATACTTGCATCCGGTTCGTCACGGCGCCGTTTGTCGTGCCTGAAGGAGGTCTTCAGGTCGTCTTCAAGACGACGGACAATGATGAGATAACCGTCTCGGCCTTCGCGTCCGAAAAAGAAGTCGGGAAGCAGATCGAGGCCGGTTCTACTTATCAGGCCTACTTGAGCGGCATAAGTGACGGTATCATCCCCGTGACCTTCCCGGTCGTGTTCCCGATGGGCTTCCCGACCGAAACGCCCGCTGCGGCGACGGAGGGCTACAACAACCCGACCGTGGCGACCAATACATGGGTGATGGAATGGGCCAATGATCCCGCCTGCGTCCAGGCTACCCGTCTTTCGAAAGAATGGGTCGGACATCACGGCACCCTTTACTGCATGGAACAGCCTCAAGCATATATGACCTGGAATTGGGACGAAGCCATCCTGGCTACGGATACCAACCATTTCATCGAGACCTCCAACTCCGTCAAGAGCGGTTCGCAGTATGTCAACATCAGTACGGTGGGCGTCAAGGGCGTCTGGACGAACGATTTCTTCGAGTTTGTCATCCCGGTCCGCAAGTTTGCCGCCGGCTCCACGCTTCAGCTCCGGATGGCCATCTATACCCGTCAGGGACCTACATTCTGGGAAGTGCTCTATCTGGACGGCGAAGAGTGGGTCTCGACCGCCAAGGAGGATCTTCCCGCCTATCCGGGCGCCGAGGTAAAGGCCAGGGCCACCTGGGCCATCCCTTATCTGGCCGTCACCGCCACCACCGACAATGAACAGAGCGTCAACATGACCTTCTCCAACGAGGTCAAGAGCGGCGAAATCCGGATCCGTGTCCGGTGCGTGGACGGAAGCATCCGTTCTTCCGGCGTCAATGCCGTCACGACCGGCAATACGACGCCGTATATGAGCGGTGCGACGCCGGCAGCTCCCTTCTATTTCTACAACCCCGGCAAGCGGAATGACCAGCATATCCGGATAGAACTGCTGTAATATGTTGCCTTCTGCCGCTTTGAGGAGAGGTTTCCTGGCCGCCATGCTGCTCGCATCCTGTATCGGGATGCGGGCGCAGCGGCCGGAGTATACCTTTACCCATTTGAATACCGCCGGCAGCGAAATCTCCTTCAACAAGGTTCACGTCGTGGCCCAGGATGCCAACGGATTTATCTGGATGGGAACGGCTGACGGCCTGGACCGGTATGACGGCCGCACCTTCCAGGTCTATTCTGCGGAAGATATGGGCGTCGGTTCGTCCTTCGTGGTCAGTCTCTGCGCAGATGACCGCGGAAACGTATGGGTCGGAACGGATACCGGCATATCAATGTATAATTTTGATATGGACCGGTTCGAGCCGATGAATATCGTTTCCGACAAGGGAACGGTCGTCAGAAACAAGGTATCCAAGATTGCCATAGACAAGAATGGAACCGTCTGGTTTACGGTTCTTCATCAGGGCCTGTTCTCCTATGACGGGACCCGGCTTGTGAACTGGTTCTGGGAAGACGGGCACCTTACGCTGCCGAATGGCATCCGGTCGTTTCACGTTGATAACAACGGGGTTTTCTGGATCGCCCTGTATTTTGATGACCTGTATTATTCGGACGACTCGCTGAAGACCCTCCGTCCGGCCGGAATCGGCAAGGACGGCGCCTGGTTCCGGGGGGATGACATTATCTCCATCTGCAAGAACAATTCGGCGGGGACCCTGCTGACCGCCAGCAACAATCATGGCCTGTGCGAGGTGGATCCCCGTACCCGGACGGCCCGGGAACTGATTCCCAATAAGGAAGGCGCCATTATCGAAGCCATGACTTATGATGCCGGAGACCGGGTCTGGCTTGCGACGACCAGGGGCTTCTGGTACTATCATCTCCCGGACGGGCAGACAGAGCAGGTCATGGTCGATCCCGACAACCCTTACGGCCTGTCGGACAATCATGTCTTTCACGTATTTTCCGACCGCTCCGAAAACCTGTGGATAGCGACCTATTCCCACGGCGTGGATTATTCCGGCTTTTCCGCTTCGCTCTTTGGCAAATACCGTCAGAGCGCGGACGGAGGCTCCCTCAAGGGAAGCCTGTTCAGGAGTATGTCACAGGATCATGCCGGGAGACTGTGGATTACGACAGAAGAGCAGGGACTGTTCTTTTTTGACAGCAAAAACGGCGAGCTCTCCCGGTACCGGAGCCCCCGTCTGCCGGACAATCTCTCCGGATTATGCTGTGATGACGATGACCTGTGGATCGGCTCTTTTGACGGGATGTACCGGCTCAACCCTGATACCGGACGCCTGAAACTGTACAGCCGTTCAGACGACGCCGCCGAATTCAAGGACAGCAAGATATACCGAATCTGCAAGACATCCGCGGGGGAGATTTATTTCGGGACGACGCTGGGTTTGTTCCGGTACAACCGGGAAACGGATTCTTTCCTTTCCATACCGGAATTCGGCGGCGTTTTTGTTACGGATATTTTTGAAGATCATACCGGAACGCTCTGGCTGTCGACCTATGCTGACGGCATCTTTTCCTTCCATCCTGCTGATTCTTCACAGGCAATCCTGCATTGGTCCCGTACGCAGGAAGGGGATTTCTTCATTCCTTCCGACAAGATCATGTCGTTGAAAGAGGACCGGGAAGGACGTATATGGGTTGCCAGTTTCGGTGCGGGCTTCCTGATGAAGGAGCAGAACGGACAGGCCTTCCGGCAGTTCAACAAAAGCAATGTGCCCGGCCTTCCCAGCGACGTGTACTATATGATAGAGGAAGATTCCGCCGGGAATGTCTGGCTCTCTTCCAACAAGGGGCTCGTCGCCTTTAACCTGGAAAGCGGGCTGCTGGGAACATTCTCGGAGGCAGACGGCCTCATCGATAACGAATTCAATTATCACTCTTCGTTCCGCTGTGCGGACGGAAGGCTGATATTCGGCTCTGCCAACGGAATGGTTCATTTCCGTCCTCTGCAGGTTCTGGAAAGCAGTACATCTTCGTCTGTCATCCTGACGGAGTTCCGTGTCAACGATGAACGGGTCCAGCCGGCCCCGAAGGATGCCTGCCTGAGCACCCATATCGAAAAGACACACCGGATCGTGCTGAAGCCTTCCGTCCATTCCTTCGGATTCAAAGCCGCGACTCCCGGTTCCGGCATGATGTCCGGACAGGCGATTTCGTATCGGCTGGAGGGGCTCGGCCCGGAGTGGAGGAACGCGGGCCCGGAGGGAGAAATCCGGTACGAGAACATCCCGCCGGGACGCTATAAACTATATGTACGCAGCCGGGACGACCAATCTCATCTTCCGCTGGAGATCATCATCCGCCAGAAAGTGTACAAGACGGCCCTGGCATATGTCCTGTATGTGCTTCTGCTGGCGCTTCTCGTCACCTGGCTTACCCTCCAGGTGAAGCGGAACGCCAAACGTCGCGCTGATAAAGAGCTGTATCAGGAGAAACTTTCCTTCTTCGCCAACGTTATCCACGAGATCAAGACTCCGCTGACACTGATCAAGACCCCGCTTCAGAACATTACTTCGACGGGGGCCGTCGCTCCGTCCGCTGCCGATGACCTGGCCGTCATCAACAACAGTACGGAGTACCTGAACCGGCTTGTCAGGGAACTGCTCGAATTCATCCAGGTCGAGAAACACGGATATGTGCTGGAATACAAGGAAGTAGACCTTGTGGAAAGGCTTGACTTCCTCTGCTTTAATTTCTCCGAGGCCGCCAGGTCGAAGAATCTGGACCTTCGGTTCGAGCATGATGAATCCTCCCTGCCGCTGGGCGTGGACGAATCCGCGCTGAACAAGATCCTGACCAACTTGATTGACAACGCGGTGAAATATGCCGAGACCTATGTCCGGATCCGTGCGGAGCGGAACGGAGACAAGATGGTGATCCTGTTTTCCAACGACGGGCCGACGATCCCCGAGGCACAGCGGAAGGAAATCTTCAAGCCTTTCGTCCAGTTCTCCAGAAACGAAACATACTCACAAAGCTTCGGAATCGGCCTGTCACTGGCCCGTAACCTGGCTCAGCTCCACGGTGGAACCCTGGTGCTGGATGACAATGCCCGGGAGACCTGCTTCCGCCTGACGTTGCCTGTCGTCAAGGTCGCGGCAGAGAAGGAGGATGCGGCAGAAGATGAGATTATCGGGAAGGATTCCTCCCTGCCGCTGCTGCTGGTCGTTGAGGATAATACCGACCTGCTCGGTTATTTGCGAAACAAACTGGCCGGAGAATACCGTATTCTGACGGCGACGACGGAAGAGAAGGCATTGCATCTTCTTTCCAAAAACGATGTCAACATCATCCTGACCGATATCTCTCTGCCCGGGAAAAGCGGCATCGAACTTTGCCGTGCGGTGAAGGCGGATCTGGCGACGGCCCATATTCCGGTCGTCATTCTTTCGGCGATTTCTTCTTCCGAGACCAAGGTGCTTTGCCTGGAGAGCGGGGCGAGCCAGTACATCGAGAAGCCTTTTGACCTGGAATATCTCAAGGTATGTCTAAAGAGTGAGATCGAGCGGCGGATGACGCTTCGCCGCAGCGTGCTCGGCTCCGGAGAGGCGCCACTTGTCGTCCCCGGAACAGATATGGAGTTCGTGGACCGGCTGAACCATTTTATCCAGGATAATATCTCACAGCCGGAGATCTCCAATGATATGCTCGCCAATGCCCTCTATGTTTCCAAGACGACCCTGATCCGGAAGGTGAAAGGCCTTTTGGGGACATCTCCCGGGGATTATGTCCGGACATATAAACTGAATCTTGCCGCACAGATGCTGCAGAGTGACGGTTGCCGGATCAGTGATATCTGCTATGCCGTCGGATTCAATACACCTTCCTATTTTGCCAAATGCTTCAAGAAGCAGTTCGGCGTCCTTCCGGTGGAATATATGAAAATGAAACAAAAACATAAATAATCAAGGTTATGTCAACTTGCAAACACATTTTCCTTTTTGCGCTTGGGATGATCCTGTTTGCCTGGGGGGCAGGTGCTCAGAACCTGGTCACCGGACATGTCATGGATGAGACGGGAAGTCCTCTCCCCGGAGCCGGTGTCATCGTCAGCGGCACAGCTACGGGAGTCACTTCAGACAGCAAAGGCGCATATTCGTTGACGGCCGCACCGGATGCCGTCCTCGAATTCTCCTTTATCGGGTATACAACCCAGACCATACCGGTGAACGGCCGTGCAACGGTCGATGTCACACTGCTTCCCGATACAAATCTGCTGGAAGAAACCGTGGTGGTCGGTTATGGAACCCAGAAGAAAGTCAACCTGACGGGTTCCGTGTCGACTGTTGACTTCCAGGAGGTCGCGGCCTCCAGGCCTGTTACGACGACAGGGGCGGCCCTGTCCGGCCTCAATGCCGGCGTGATGGTCCGCCAGACCTCGTCCAATCCGGGCAGCGAAGGCGTGACCATCCGGATCCGCGGTATCGGAACCCTGAACGATTCGGCTCCGCTGGTCATCGTAGACGGATTTGAAGGATCCCTCGGCAATGTGAACCCGGATGATATAGCCTCCATTTCCATCCTGAAGGATGCCGCCTCCTGCGCCATCTATGGCAACCGGGGCGCGAATGGCGTGATTCTCGTCACGACCAAGGGGAACGACGCCAAGACAGGCAGGCACAGCATTACTTACAGCGGTCAGTTCGCCGTCAATGCCCCTGCCGGCAGTTTCAGGCTGGTTTCTGACTATGCCGACTATATGGAAATCATGAACGAGTCAGCCGAGAACATCGGGAATGCGGCTATCTTCTCCCAGGCGATGATCGACCTGTGGAGAGAAAAATCCAAGGACCCGAAAGGAATTGCCGACAGCGGATATCCCAATTATGTCGCTTACCCGAATACAGACTGGGTCAAGGCGATGTTTAATTATACGCTCTATCAGAAGCACAATATTTCCGCTTCCGGCTCAGGCGGCGGAGTCCGCTATCTGATTTCCGCCTCCTATATGGATAATCCGGGTATCGTGAACAATACGGGATATCGCCGTTACCAGCTCCGCGGAAACATCTCCGCACAGGTGACGCCCTGGCTCGAGATCGGAACCCGGATCTGGGGCTTCCTTGGCAACCGCCAGCTGAATGATTTCTCCGGCGCATCATCCTACATGTCCCGCGCCACGCCGGGCATCTACCCGTATTACGACGGGAAGTTCGGCTGGATGGAGAATCCGGAGCAGCACGCCAACTCCAGGAACAACCTGTACTTTTTCAACAGGATCGGCGGCAGCGCCAAGACCTTCTACGGCAACGCAGCCCTGTATACCAATATTTCCCTGCCGTTTGATATCAAGTATCACGCTTCCTTCAACTATACGCACCAGAACGTAGATTATATGAAGTGGGTCAACCTGGGCGGCGCGTACTCCTTCAGCCGCGCAGCCGAGGCCTATACCTATAACAACCTCGCCAACCAGTATACCGAAATACAGGGCAGTAACACGCGGCACTGGACATTCCAGACCAATCTGTCTTGGAATCACACGTTTGCTTCCAGGCATGAGGTCGGTGCGCTGGTCGGCTTTGAGGCGCTGAGCCACAATCACGGTGAAAGTACCTCGCGCAAGACGGGCGCCACGACGGAGTCTCTGCACGAACTCAAGACGATGACCAATATGACGACGATTACCGGAACGCATGAGGAATATGCGGCGGCATCCGTCTTTGGCCGTCTGACCTATGCTTATGACGGACGATACCTTGCCGAGGTCAACCTCCGGTATGACGGGTCTTCCCGTTTCTCCCGCCGGGCCCGCTGGGGCCTGTTCCCCTCTGTTTCGGCAGGCTGGCGCATCTCCCAGGAACCCTGGCTCAAAGGGAAGGGTGTTGACAATCTCAAGTTAAGGGCGTCCTGGGGAAGGCTCGGGAACAATTCCACGGACAATTACGGTTATCTGTCCACCTATGCCGTGGGTGCCGCCTATCCGTTCGGCAATCAGCAGGTGACGGGTCTTACCGCAACGCTTTCCAACGATCTGCTCGAATGGGAGACCACCACTTCCTACGACGTCGGCCTGGATGCCGGTTTCTTCAAGAACCGGCTTACGATAGAAGCCGATGGCTATCACCGTGTCACGGACGGAATCCTTTACAACGTCCCTGTCTTCGGCGTCATCGGAACCAAGTCTGCGCCGGATCAGAATATCGCCCAAGTGACCAATAGCGGTATTGAGATTACGCTCGGGTGGAAAGACAGCATCGGAGACTTCCACTATGGAATATCGGCCAACTTCACCCGCAACTGGAACAGGGTGTCCCGTTATAAGGGCCGTCTGCAGGCCGGATGGGTGACTGGAGAAGACGGGACCCGTTCCTATCAGTCCAATATCGGTGATGTGTCAACCGGTTCTTCGCAGCGGGTGCTGGAGGGGAAAATCATCAATGAGTGGTATCTGGTGCCGGTTTATTCCGGTGACGGTTCTCATTTCTTCGGCGACGGCTCAGTCAATCCGGACGGCGGTCCCCGGGACGGTATGATCCGGACAGAGGAAGACATGGCCTGGCTCCGTGCGATGGTGGATGCTGGTGCGGAGTTCCTGCCCAACCAGAAGGTCTCCAAAGACAAGATCTGGTACGGCGACTATATATATGCCGATATCAACGGCGATGGCGTCTATGGCGGCGAGGATGACAATCAGTTCCAGAATAAAGGCGTTACGCCGAAATTCTACTATGGTGTCCAGCTGAATATGGACTGGAAGGGAATCGATGCGGCGGTCACGCTGTCCGGCTCGGGCGGCAATGCCATGTACTGGCGCCACGGCGGATACCACTCCTACGGGACCCGTGCCGACCTTTCGCTCCCGTACGATATCGCATACGACCATTATTTCTACGATCCGGAGAACCCGGACGATCCGCGGACCAACCTGACGTCTTCCCACGCCCGTCTGACGCTGAATTACGGCTCCGAACAGAGCGGTGCGACGGTTGCTTCTACGCATTTCCTCTATAAGCTGGATTACCTCCGCATCAAGAATGTGACCCTTGGCTATACGCTCCCTTCCAAGTGGACGCGTAAGATTGCCATGAAGAATCTCCGGGTTTATTTCAGCGGTGAAAACCTGTTCACTTTCACGAAATACCCCGGGATGGATCCGGAATTCAACAGCACGACCAACTATTATGCGATGCTCCGGCAGTACACCTTTGGTATCAGCGTTAAATTTTAAGAAGTCACTATGAAAACGTTAAGATATTGTATCTCTGTGCTGGCAGCCCTGACGGCTGTCACAGGCTGCAACAAATTCCTGGACCGCTTCCCGACCGACCAGGTCAGTTCCAATACGGTCTTTACTTCGGGCAAGCTGGCCGAGTCGGCCGTGATTTCGGCATACAGCAATATCCTGTATGACTATGTCAGCGCCGACCTCGACCGCATCAACTGGGACGCTTTTGCCGGCGTGATCGATCCGTATTATGATAATTTCTACACGAATTATCTATATCTCAACGGAAATGTCCAGCCGAACGCTCCTATCTTCCTGACTTACTGGAAACGCCTGTACGAAGGCATCAACCGTGCGAACGACATTATCGGTCATTTCGGGGAAGTACCCGACCTGCCGGATGATGTGAAGGCATGCAGGATAGCCGAATGCAAGTTCCTCCGGGCCTATCATTATTACAAACTGAATGCCCTCTGGGGCGGTGTCCCGTGGTACGAGAAGAACCTCGCTCCGTCCGAATATACCCGTCCCCGGAGCACGGAGGATGAGATCTGGGACAAGATTATCCAAGATCTGACCGACTGTATCAACTGTCCGTCCCTGCCCGACAAGATTGCCGGCAGCTCGTCTGATTACGGCCGTATTACCAAAGGGGCCGCGTATGCCCTGCGCGGAAAGGTCTATCTGTGGAAGAAGATGTATGCGGAGGCGGAAGCCGACTTCCTGGCCATCGCTCCGCTGGGTTACGGCCTGCTGCAGAAACCCTATGCCGACATTTTCAAACTGGCGAATGAAACTTCCGAAGAGATCATCTTCTCGGCCCGCATGGTGGAACTCAGCGGCTGGGGAAATGCATTCAGCCGCTCTTATGGATCCTGGCAGGTAGCCGGGAAGGGCGGGAACAACACTTTCTATATGAACCAGCAGTTTGTCGACAGTTATCCCTGTGCGGACGGAAAAGAATTCAAGTGGGATAATTTCCTACCGGGATGGTCTTCCATGACGCCGGCGGCCCGCAGCGTATTCTTCCTTCGTGACGGGCTTACGCAGGATGAGATCAGCCAGATGGAGGAATATGGCGCGGACATGTCGCAATATCTCCCTTCCGGGAACGAAGCGCGTATCAAAGCGGTGTATAATGCGCGTGATCCCCGTCTGCTGGCCAGTGTCATTACGCCCTATTCGACCTATAGCGGCGGATTCTACGGAGCGGCGACCAATTACACGCGCCGCTTCCCCTACCGCCATGACCAGGCTCCGCAGAACGATCTGCGCACCAAGCAGAACACGCATTTTTATTATTGCATCCGCAAATTCGTGACGGTCGGTACGGAATGTACGAATGAGACCTACAACCCGCTCGATATTCCGATCATCCGCTATGCCGGTGTCCTTCTTGACCTGGCCGAGGCGGTTGCCGGGCAGAACCGGCCAGATGAGGCACTGGGCTATGTCAATCAGGTCCGCGGCCGGGCGGGTGTATCTCCTTATCTGACTTCGGACGGGATCAAGGAGAAGATTGTAAATGAAAGGCGCTGGGAGTTTGCCTGTGAGGAGACCCTTTATTATGACGAATTGCGTTGCGGCACCTGGAAGGATTTCCGCTTTGCCGCCGGGAACGGCCTTGCCGAACCATGGGGAACGACCGAATACCGGTACAGCTGGGGCGGAGATGCCTACTACCACTGGCCGATTCCCAGCAAGGAAAGAGAAATGAATACGAATCTGGTACAGAATGAGGGCTGGCTAAAATAAAAAGTGATGATGAAGAAAGTAATTTTAAGTATTGTTTTGTCCGTTCTCTCCTTTGCCGCGGTGCAGGCGCAGGGCGTGAAGGCATGGGAAGGAACACTGGAACTACCCACTTACCTGTTGGATCCTGCGGAAGAAGCACCCGTGTTTGACCGTGACTGGTCTTATCAGCGGGCGCGCCGGAGCGTTTATCCCTATCCGCTGAATGACAACATGACCCGGAACCGGCAGAATGTCAGCTGGAAGGCGCTTTATCTGGAGAATGAGTATGTGCAGCTCTGCGTCCTCCCGGAGATCGGCGGCCGGTTGTTCTATGCCATCGACAAGACCAACGGATATGATATCTTCTACCATCAGGATTGCGTCAAGCCGGCGAATGTCGGCATGACGGGGGCCTGGATCAGCGGCGGCGTCGAATGGAACGTGTTCCATCACCACCGGCAGACAAGCCACATCCCCTGCGACTGGAAGATCGAATCCGCCCCGGACGGGAGCAAGACCATCTGGCTGGGCGAGACGGAGTACCGGCACAGGATGCAGTGGGCGATCGGCATCACCCTGCACCCGGGCTGTTCCTATATGGAGATCAGCGGCCGCCTGATGAATGCGACCCAGAACAACAATTCGCTTCTGTACTGGTCCAACGTTTCGACCAGCGTGGACGAGAATTATCAGATTATCTTCCCGCAGTCGACGGAATTCGTCCAGTTCCATTGCAAGAACTGGATGGCGCACTGGCCCGTTACCGTAGAGCCTTATAACGGGACCGAAGAGTACCGCGACAGCGTCGACGCCCAGTGGTGGGCCGCCCATCCAGTCGGGAACTCGATGTTTGTGTATGACCAGCAGGAAGATTATGTGGCCGGCTATGATCACGGCCGCGATGCGGGGACGATGCTTGCCGGAAACCACAACATCATCAAGGGCGGCAAATTCTGGTCGTGGGGACCCAATTCGAAGTGGGATACAAAGATCCTGACGGACAATGCCGGACACTACATCGAGCTCATGGTCGGCGCCTATTCGGACAACCAGCCGGATTACAACTGGAATTTCCCGTACGAGACCAAGGAATTCAGCCAGTACTGGTACGGCATCCGGAACATCGGCGGCGTCAAGGCCGGCGACAAGGAGGTGGCGATGAATATGGACATCCTGCCTGACGGCAATGTCCGGCTCGGCGTCAATGCCACCCGTCGCCGCAGTTCGCTCCGGATGGAGCTGCTCAATGCCGGGAAGAGTGTTTTCTCCAAGGCGGCCCCGGTTGCCCCGGACAAGCCGTTTGTGGAGAAGGTCAATCCCGGGACCATTGAGAAGGATACGGACCTGACGATGAACCTTTACGATGAGCAGGACCGCCTGTTGTTCAGCTACACGCCTGTGCATCACGATCTCAACAAACCGCTCCCGGCCATCGTGGAGCGCCCGCTCCGTCCGAAGGATATCAAAAACACGGAAGAATGTTATCTGGTCGGACTGAGGAACCTCCAGTTCCACAATCCTTTCATCGATCCGACGGACTATTTCCTTGAGGTTCTGCGGAGAGATCCCGGTGACACCCGTGCCAACACCCAGATGGGTGTCTATTATCGCCTCCGTGGCGATTATGACCGTGCTGCAGCGTACCTGCGTACGGCCATCCGCCGCCAGACACACGATTATACCCGCCCCAAGGATGCCGAAGCGATCTACAATCTGGGTCTGATCCTGAAAGCCCAGGGGAAGAAGGCGGCGGCACTCGACACATTGTACAGGGCCACCTGGAATTATACATACAACTCCGGCGCCAATACCCAGCTCGCGCAGATGTATGCGGCGGACGGTAACTGGGAGATGGCGCTGGACCGTATCAATGAAGCCATTGCCTACAACGGCAGGAACTTCCAGGCCATCAATCTCAAGGGCCTGATCCTCAAGGAGCTCGGAAAGACGGCGGAAGCCCGTGCATGCTTTGATGCCGTCCTGACCGAAGATCCTGTCAACGCGCTGGCAACCCGTGAAACCGCCCCGGCGGGCGCGTTCCATACCTTCATGCGGGAGCAGCCGGAATCTTATCTCGAGCTCGCCATCCTCTATTGGAACAACGGGTTCCCGAAAGAGGCGGAGGCCGTCCTGAGAGATATTGACGCCCGGGTGGCTTATCCGACCGTCAAGCTCTGGCTCGGTTACCTGACCGGAGACGACAACCTGATCCGTGAAGGGCTCGCCCTTCCCGTAGGGTACTGCAACCCGTTCCGGCTCGAGACCGTTGCCGTGCTTGAGAAAGCCGCGGAAGTGTGCCCGGAGAGCTGGAAGGCCCACTATTACATGGGGAACCTGATGTATGAGAAACAGCCGCTGCGTGCCGTTGAGGAGTGGAAGAAGGTGACGGAAATGGAGCCTTCCTTCGCCATGGCCTGGCGAAACCTCGGCTGGTACAACTGGCTGCTCAAGAAAGACTATGCGGCGGCCAAAACATGTTATCTCAAAGCCATTGAACTGGATCCGGACAGCGCGCTCTTCCTCGAAGAGTGCGACCAGGTGCTGGAAGCGCTCGGGGAGGATGTGGCCTTCCGCCACGAACTCCTCAAGAGCCACCACAAGACAGCGGTCAAGCGGTACTATCCGCTGGCCGGGGAAGTGATTACCGGTATTTTCACCGGCGATTATGACTATGTCCTGGATCTGCTCAAGAACTGCTATTTCCCGACCCGTGAGGGCGTGGCCAATTTCCACGACATTTACATGGATGCCCTTCTGCTTGCCGGTGCGGACCGTGTCAAAAAGGGAGACGTGCAGGGAGCCCTGGATTTATACGCAGGGGCTTTCGATTACCCGGAGAACCATCAGGTATTCTATGTGGACGGCCGCAGCCCGCACGACGCGCAGGTGTATGTCGCGATGGCGGACGCCTATGAGAAGCTCGGGAACAAGGATGCCGCCCGCGAGGCGTTGGAAAAGGCTGCGGAGGTCAACGTCAAGAAGACAGACTACCGGTATTGGAAGGGTGTCGCCCTCAGCCGGCTGGGACGCAAAGCCGAAGCGAAGGAACTGTTCCGGAATCTGGTGGATGCAGGGAAGAATGCCATCGTGGAAGACTATGTCAACTTCTATGGCGCGGAGGGAACGACGGGCGCCACGGTAGAGAGTATCAATACCAAGGCATATTATACGATGGGACTCGGGTACAAAGGACTGGGCCGCGGCGGCAAGGCGAAGAGTTGCTTCCGCAAAGCCGTTTCTTTGAAGAAGGACCATCTCTGGGCCAATAAAATGCTTGAAAAATGAGAAAGTTTGTAATGATTGCGGCCTGTATCCTGGCCGTTCCGATGATGGGTTGCAGCAAAAGCCCGTGGAAAGAAGATATCGGCGTGCGGATTTCCTGGGACAGGACCTCCTATCAAGAGGTGCGGGAAATCCCCGTCGGGAACCTTGGGTACACGGAGACAAACCTATACTACCCCCGGGTCAAGCGCCTTACGGACGGCGCCCTCCTTTTTACCTTCTCGAATCATCATTACGGATGGGATATCTATGCATCCCGGAGTGAAGATGACGGGAAGACCTGGCAGGATGCCTTCTGCATAGCCCATAGTTATGATACCACCTATGTCTCTTCGGAAGGGATGACGAAGCCGGACCGGATCGTCTATGTCAATCCCGATTTCACGGAACTGCAGGACGGGCGGATCATCCTGGCCTTCCAATGGCGGTATTCCGGCGGTTACGGCGACCTGCCCAAGACCAATGAGAACTGCGGGATCATGATCAGTTTCTCCGAAGATAAGGGACGGACCTGGTCGGCACCGCGCGAAGTATTCCGCGGCCGCTGCTGGGAGCCGGCCTTCCTCCAGCTTCCTTCCGGAGAAATCCAGATGTATATCACGTCGAGCCAGGACATCAAGGATAACACATCTTATCCCCGCACCATTGTAATCCGTTCCTTTGACGGAGGTGCGACCTGGCAGGGAAAACCCTGCTGCGGCATTGAGGACCCCGAGGCCATCTCGCGGAGCATCGACGACCGCTTTGCCTATGACGGAATGCCGACCGGTGTGCTGCTTGCCGAAGGGAAGGGCATTTTGGTTCCGCTGGAAAGCTGGCATGGCAGGCTGGTCGTGGACCAGACTCCGATTGTCGTCAAGACTACGATGGAGGAGAACTGGCGGACCGACCAGAAGAAACTGCTGGAAGAAGGCGGACCCGATTATCCGATGAAAAAAGAAGTCAACAAAGACTTCCAGGGATATGGCCCTTACGGTACAAGCCTTCCGGGCGGTGAAGTCCTTGTTCTCAGCAACGGGACCTACAAGGGCCGTCAGGGAATCTGGACATTCGTCGGCGACAAGACGGGAGACAATTTCCATTTTGCTACTTCTCCCTTTACCAGTGATGAATATTGGGGCAGTATTGCCTATATCGGGAATGGTGAAGTTTTCGCTACCGGGACGTACAAATACCGGGATGAGAAAGGAGAGACCCGCGGCATGATCCGGATGATCCGGGGCCGTATCAATGAGGCCCAAACCCTTCGCAAAGGGCATCTTGACGTTCCTGCTCCCGAAGCGTTCAGCCCGGTTCCGGCCGGCTGGTGGTTCCTTGGGAAGCGATTCCCTTCACAGGTCTACGCGGGCTTCGGCTACACGGCCGATGCCTTCGAGGCCGGTGTCTGCCTGCTGGATGGATCCCTCGCTTCTTATACCCCCGAGAATTCCGATGCGCCGGCCTTCCTGATCGCCCGGAACGACGGAACCGTGTACGAAATGGTCGTCAATGCCGAAGGTAAATATATTGTCTACCGGGAAGAAGGTTACTCATGGCACCTGATCCATCAGGGCGTGACGGAGGACCTTTGCGTACGCGGCACCCTCAACGATGATTCTGATACCGATACCGGTTACTCCGTCAAAGTTTCCATCCCCTGGAAGGTTATCGGCGGAGCTCCCCGCGCGGGCGAGGAGATGAAGGTTCACCTTCGTCGTTTCTATAAAAAGAACGGCAAAGAAAAGCCAATCTCCATCCAGGAAGACCTGCAGGGAGAAAACTCGGATTATCCTCAAGAATGGCTCAGCCTGACCCTGAAATAGCATGAAAGCAAAATTAATACAGATCATGGCCTTTTCCCTGGCTCTTCTCGCCGCCTCCGGATGTGAGAAGAATCCGGGGAAAGGCGGTAGCGATCCGGTTACGCCGGGCGGACGTCGCCAGACACTGACACTGACGCCGATCAAGGAATTGAACGGTGTGGCCGGAGCGGTGAATTCCCATTCGACGACGGCGCTGAAGTCTGTTCTGACGCCCGTGGCCGGAACTTATGTGCAATTGGGGGAAGGTGTCTTACAGGAATCCAAGTCCATTTATCCGCGTTTCGTCAAGACGGACGCCGGGGATTACCTGATGTTCTACCACGGCGGAAACGCTTCGACCTGGGCCGGCAATGAATGTTCCTACGCCCGGAGTTCCGACCTTGTAAATTGGAAATTCGAGAAAAAACTTTTTCCCGTTCATCAGATAACGGATTGCACCGGTTCCAGTAACCGCCGCGGCTATGCAGGCGCGCATCCGCTCAAACTCGGCGACGGCAGGATCCTCGTCGTCGCCGCCACCCGGGCGATGACCGCTTTCCGGGACCGGGTTCCGGACAACGGACTTGCAATCCGCATCAGCGATGACAACGGCGTCACCTGGGGAGAGGAACAGATCGTGTTTGTCGGGACCAACTGGGAACCGATGCCGGTCCTGCTCCCCGACGGCCGGATCCAGATCTATTACACGGACTCCGAGAAACTTAATTCAGATGCATTCGGCGCGGGGAACGAAGTGATTTCCACAGGCAGTTCTTACATCGAGTCCTCCGACGGCGGCAAGACCTGGCAGTACGGATCGACGACCGGTCATGCCCGGGGATTCGCCCAGATCCGCTACACCTACGGCTCCCAGATCATCCTGACCGACCAGATGCCGGCCGTAATCGCCCTCAACGGATCTTCCGCTTTAGCGGCTGCGGCGGAATCCTTCATCGGCGGAGCCTCCTATACGACCTATGTCTCGCTTGCCTACAGCGATACGAACGGATCCTGGGGAACGCCGGATGCACAGGGCGTGCTGCCCGCGGACCGGGTAAATAAGTTTACGAAGGGCTGTGCACCCTATCTGGTGCAATTCCCTTCCGGAGAAACGGTCCTTTCCTACAATGAAAACAATGTATTCTATATGCGTCAGGGCGATGCCAGGGGGCGGAATTTTTCGGATGAAGTGAAGGTATTCGCCCAGACGCTGACGACCGGGAAAGGTTTCTGGGGCTCGCTTTACTGTGCGGACAGCCATACGCTGGTGGCCGGTGTAGGAGGGTCCGGCGGTGTGATGCAGGTCGGGCAGTTCTATCTGAACCACGCGATCAAGGCGGCGTCCCATCCCGTGACGGTGGACGGCAACAACAACGACTGGAAGGCGGGCGACGAAGCGCTGTGGATCTGCTCCCTGGGCGACAGCAAGGCCACGGTCAGGTGTGCCCGGGATGCCGAGTATATCTACTTCCTCTTCGAGGTGTCCGATGCCGACATATCCAAGGATGATTATGTCCAGATCTTCCTCTCCGATCCTTCGAGATCGGAGACCGGAGGGACGTCGGTCCGCGTAAAGGCCTCCTACGAAGGCCTTAAGACAGAAGGAAACTATGCGGGCGGCTGGCGCGAAAAGGTTTTGGGGTCCAAAGTTTCTTCTTCCTATGACGGTACGGTCGGCTATAATACCGATACAGACAACGGCTACGTCGTCGAAATCGGTATTCCCCGTTCGGCTTTGCCCATCCAGGACGGAAGTCTCCTCCTGAATGCCGCCCTTTTTGATATCCGTAATGGCGGAGAAGATGCAATTCTCCCGACAGCCGACAAATCCACGGCCCGTTGGATTTCACTGACAGGATTATGAGAAAAATTTTAGTCGTTTGCGGGTTATTCATCCTGACGATTTCCTGCGCGTCAAAATCGCCGTTGGAGGGACATTATCCTTCCGGCGGCGGTGGCCATACGACCCCGACACAGCCGGAAAACCCGCCTGAGCCGCCGGCCCAGAAGACAACCCGCATCCTGTTTATCGGGAATTCCCTGACGTTGGATGCTACGTACCTGCTTCCAAGCCTGCTGAACAGCGCCGGTGTCCGGGATGTTGAACTGACCCGTATTTTCCACGGCGCCTATACGCTGCCGTTGTACAATGAGAATTATGCCAACAGCGGCATCTGCTCCATCGCTACCTGGAAGCCCGGCCAGGCCCGCTGGCGCGGGGAGGAGGTGACGTCCCATGCGCCCAAAGAGGCCGTGGAGATGGCATCCTACGACATTATCTGTATCCAGGAATACACCGGCCAGACCTGCTGCTGGAGCTGGACGGA
>JAEEGL015581508.1_pt1 | contig 20084 bp, 13 predicted proteins | sample 9134231 | NCBI WGS metagenome assembly JAEEGL01 (sample SAMN16246548, study PRJNA631951) | gut metagenome | biome: gut microbiome; feature: rumen; material: fiber-attached | host: Bos | place: Iran: Karaj | collected 2018-10
AATGGTAGAAATTGAAAAGCCGCGTATTGAGTGTATCGACTCTCCTGAGGACGGCTCCTACGGCAAATATATCGTAGAGCCCTTGGAAAGAGGCTATGGCACCACCCTGGGCAACAGCCTGAGACGGATCCTTCTGTCCAGCCTGCCCGGCTGCGCCGCCACCTCCATCAAGATTGCCGGCGTGCAGCACGAGTTCTCCACCGTTCCCGGTGTGAAGGAAGACGTTACCGAGATCGTCCTGAACATCAAGAGACTGATTCCGAAGCTGCACTGCGAAGAGGCCAAGACCGTCTTTATCGACGCTGTCGGCCCCTGCGAAGTGACTGCCGGCGACATCAAGGCGGACGGCGAGGTCGAGATCCTGAATCCCGATCTGCACATCGCCACCCTGGGCCCCGACGCCACGCTGAACATGGAGATCAACCTGAGCCACGGCAGAGGCTACGTCGCTGCCGACCGGAACAAGACCCCCGGCATGCCCATCGGCGTGATCCCTGTGGACTCCATCTACACTCCGGTGACCAAGGTCAACTACACCGTGGAAAACACCCGCGTCGGCAATATGACCGACTACGATAAGCTCACCCTGGAGGTCTGGACGAACCGGATCATCTCCGCCAGAGACGCCGTCTCCCTCGGAGCCAAGATCCTCACCGACCACCTGGCGCTGTTCACCGATCTGAGTGAGAGCGTCGCGAGCAAGTCCACCGTCGTTGAGCACGTGGGCGATACCCACAATAAGATGCTGGAGCTCACCATCGAAGAACTCGACCTGTCCGTCCGCAGCTTCAACTGTCTGAAGCGCGCCAACATCAACACCGTCGCCGATCTGATCGCGCGCACGGAGGAGGATATGATGAAGGTCCGCAACATGGGCAGAAAGAGCCTCGAGGAAGTGCAGAACAAGCTGGCCATGATGGACCTGTCCCTGGCCACCGAAGACTCCGGCAACAACAATTAACAGAACCTTTGAAGAAGGAGGAAATCTGAATGTTCGGAACTCGTAAGCTCGGCAAGACCAGCGCCCAGAGAAAGGCGATGCTCCGCCAGCAGACCACTGACCTGCTGGAGAACGGCAAGCTGGAGACGACCTTCACCAGAGCGAAGGAAGTGCAGCCCGTGGTCGAGAAGATGATCACCCTCGGCAAGAAGGGCGGCCTGGCCAATTACCGCAGAGCCCTGTCCTTCATTACCAAGGAAGACGTCGCGCACAAGCTGTTCAAGGAGATCGCTCCCAAGTACGCTGAGCGCAACGGTGGCTACACTCGCGTGACCCGCATCGGCGAGCGCCGCGGCGACGCCGCCGAGATGGCCGTCATCGAGCTCGTGTAATGAGTAACCGCGCCCTGCGCGGAGAATAGAAAAAGCGTTCACCCCGACGGGTGAACGCTTTTTCTTGCTTCCTGGCAGACAGCGGGCAGGGGGGAGGAGAACGCGTCTTTGCGGAAGAACGGCCTGAAAGAAACGATGAATATGCAAAAGATGCCGCAGGATACGACCACATTGCATGTAAAAAAGCTTTCGTCAAATTACACGAAAACCGGTAAGGAATTATGCGTAACCTAAACATATATGACAAAAATCTTAAGTTATGTTAAATTCTTCTTGCTATTTGTGAAATCAAAATGTATGCTAAATTCAGATAATTATACAGGGGAGTATGACCTTTCGGAGGATCCGCTCCGGCATACATCCCTCTGTTCCGCGGCCGCGCAAAACGGCGGCGGTATCGAATCCAAACCAAAGGAGGACATGCATATGAAGCATCTTCTGCGCCGGTTCCTTGCACTCACCCTTGCGCTGACGATCCTGGCTTCTCTGGCCGTATTTCCGGCCGCCGCCGAAGAGCGATTCCAGGACGTGTCGTCCGGCAGCTGGTATTCGGAGGCAGTGGAATACGTTTCCACCCGCGGCTACATGACAGGCGTCGGTGCCGACAGCTTTGCCCCGAACAAAAACGTGACCCGTGCGATGTTCGTCCAGGTCCTGGCCCGGATCTCCGGCGCCGAGCTGGACAACAGCAAAACCGCTTTCTCGGATGTTCCGGAGGGCAGCTGGTACGCCGGTGCGGCGTCCTGGGCCTATGAATCCGGATACGTCAGCGGCGTCGGCGAGTCCCGGTTTGCCCCCATGGCAAACATCACCCGTCAGGACCTCTGCACGATCCTGGCCAAGTACCTCTGCACCGCGGAGCTCGATATCCCCGCGGACAACGAGATCACCTTTACCGACGAGGACCAGATCTCCGGCTACGCGAAAAAGGCCGTTGCTCTGTGCGCCAAGGCAGGGCTCATCGCCGGCTACAGCGACGGCACCTTCCGCCCCCGTGCGAAGGCGACCCGCGCCCAGGCGGCCGTGATTATCATGCGCCTGGACCAGCTGCTCCAGGGCCTGGAGGTCAAGCCCGTCCCCATGCCCGCCCAGCACTTTGACAGCTATGCCGGCAGCGGCATGACCGTCAGCGTGGACGCCCCCGCCGGCGCTCTGCCGGAGGGCAGCGAGCTCAGCACCCACCGCGTTCTGGACGCCGGCAGACTCGACGTTCTGACCAACGTCCTGCGCACCAACGTCCTGGCCGCCGCGGACATCTCCTTCTCCAGAAACGGCTCGGAGATCGAGCCCTTCTCCGAGGTGGAGGTCACCATCACTGCCCAGGGCCTGGATAAGGCGACCAACCCCGCCGTGGTCCACCTGCGCGACGACGGCCGCATTGAGCCGGTCGCGGACGCCGAGCTGATCTCCGTCACCCGCGGCGGTCAGAAGGCCTTCCGCTTCAAGGCCAGCGACTTTTCCGTCTACGCCGTCATTGAGGATCCCCAGGAGGATTACGCCATCCTCACGGTGAACTTCTACAACGACTACGTACCCAGCGGAAGCAGCACCCTCATCGCCACCATGTACGTCAAAAACTCCGACGACGAGATGACTGATGAGGCCGGCAATCCCATCATCGACCCGGAGACCGGTCTGCAGAAGCACCACGTTGACGTCATCGTCTACGATCCCGGCCTCGGCAAAAACTACCAGGCCGCCTCCGGCGATATCTTCGTCGGCTGGTCCGTGAACAATCAGAACTTCACGGCGGAGGCCGAGGGCAAGACCGTGGATCAGATCCGCAAGATGATCAAGGACGAGTATACCACCCCCAACGCCATCCCCGAGGACGGCGCGACGCTGAACCTCTATGCGATGATCGTGAAGGTGTACACCGTCACCTATCTGGATGAGAACAACGTCTCCCTGGGCGGCAGCAACGTCCAGTACCTGCGCGCTCTGGCCACCCCGGAGAATCCTCATCCCGCCGTGGAGTATATCGTCAACAAGGCCTACATCCCCGGCGATCCCGAGCAGCACTTCCTGGGCTGGAAGCTCCGCGAGGGTACCGTGACGGACATGAACGGCACGGCCTACAACACGGAGACCTCCATCCCCAACGAGACGCACGTTCTGGTCCGCAGCAACGTCGTCTTCGGCGTCAACTCCCCGATGGGCCACTGGCTGGTCTTCCATGAGAACGGCAAGGGCGCCACCTACAACGCCCCCGTCTTCCTGGTGGGCAGCGATCCCACCGTCCGTCCCGCGACGGATCCCGTCCGCAAGGGCTACGACTTCGGCGGCTGGTACGAAGCCGAGCTGGGTGCCGACGGCAAGCCGCAGCAGGACCAGGACGGCAACGTTATCCTCAAGTCCACGCCCTACGCCTTTGGCAGCGCGATCTCCACCCGTGTGGACGTCTACGCCAAGTGGACCGCCAAGTCCAATGCGAGCTACACCGTCGTGATCTGGAAGCAGAGCGTCGAGGGTACCGACGAGGAGGGCAACAAGCTCTACGACTTCGGCGACAGCATTACGATCAACGCAAGTCCCGGCACGGAGATCACTACGGTTTCCGGCTACAATACCGGCAACGACCGCTACGCCCAGATCAACGGCTCGAACGTGCGGTATACCGGCTTCCATCTGGACACCTATGACACCGAGCAGGAAGTCATGACCGTGGCCCCGGAGGGCAACACCGTTGTCAACGTCTACTACGACAGAAACGAGTACACCCTGCAGTTCCAGATCCAGGAAAACGGTTATTACGAATCGACGAGCACCAGCAGCGGATACTACTATATTCCCAACGACAGCGGCGGCTACGACCAGGTCTATCTCTACTACAATAACGGCAGATGGTACCGCAACCGAACCGGAAGCTATTGGTCGGGGTACACCTATTCCAACGAGTACACCGGTCCTCGCTATTCCCTCGGCACCTACTGGAGCACCATTAAGACCATCACCGCGCTGTATGAGCAGAATATCGCCGACAATTTCCCCGTCGTGGGCGATAACGGAGTGACCTACGACAACGGCGAGCGCTGGGATCCCCAGACAAACAGCGTCGGGTGGAACGAGGTTATGGTATTCGTTCCCTTTATGCCTGCGGGTAATGTGAATTTCCATCTGGATACGGACAGCAGACCGATCAAGACCATGTACTACTACGTGGAGGCTCTGCCGAACGCGACGAATACCGTGACCCGCAACGGCGTACAGTATTCCCTGTTCACCAGCCAGGCTGCACATTACAACGGCGTTACGGAAGAAGATTTTGTTGCGCTCAATGGCTTCACTAAGCTGGAGTGCGCTCAAACTGTCACAGGCGCCGCCTTGTCCAAGAACAGCGATGGCTTCTACATCTACAGCACCACGCAAAACCAGTCCATCTACTTCTTCTACTCCCGCAACAGTTACTCCATCATCTTCAAGGACGCCCTCTGTGTCGACGGCGAAGGCCTGAAGATAACGGAGGAACCGGACGAAGGCGTATATGAGACGAAGAGCAATATCCCCTTCGAATCCGACATCACCTCCTACAACAAGGCCGGCACGAATTACGTCGAGCCCGACCGCGAGGGCTTCGTCCTCGAGGGCTGGTACGCGGATTCCGCCTGCCTGATCCCCTATACCTTTACCACCATGCCCCTCAACGGCCTCACCGTCTACGCCAAGTGGCGCCAGATCCAGTACCGCACCTTCCTGGTGCCCAACGCACCGGACGGCGTCAGCATCGACTGGGGCAACGAGGACCAGGAGATGAACTTCCGCATCGATTACGGCGGCGCGCCCAGCATCCCCATCGCTCAGGACCGCAACGTCAAATATGAGATGGTCGGCTGGTTCCTGGACGAGGCTGCCGTCAACAAGCCCTACAACGCCGGCGTCTTTGCCGTCAACGACGACAACACCGTCCATTACAACAAGGGCGACGATCCCACCGACACCACCCCCATCGACTACACCGACCCCATGGACAAGTACGGCCATATCGGTGCCAATCCCTACAACTCCGACTACCGGACCTACGTGGACAATCAGGGCAACACTGTGAACGTCGACCGCTTCTGGATCACGAAGAAGCTGGTGATCTACGGCAAGTGGCGCGCCATCCTGGACGGCGCGGAAGGCATCAACGTCGAGTACGTTCTGGATTCCGCCGAGGCCGAGCTCTTCCCCGACGGCCAGGCCGCCGATGAGAACGACTCCACGACCTACGCAGATCAGGCCATCGCGATCGCCCGTTCCGCCAACCACCCGATCTATACTGTCCAGAAGGACGGCGCTGAGGTCGAGATGCGCTTTATGCACTGGAAGATCATGGATTGGGATGATACCGAAGGCAAGTACGTGGATTCCGGCCTGATCGCCTATCCCGGCGGCGAGTACACCATCGAAGAACGGCTGGCCCGCAAGCAGCCCGTCCTCGACGATGACAACCAGCCCACCGACCGCAACACCTACACCATCCGCCTCGTCGCCGTCTATGACGACAACGAGCAGCAGATCCCCACCCACATCACCTGGTACGGCAACGGCGGCTCCGTGAACGAAGATCTGGTCGCCTCTCTGGAGGGCGTCACCGCCGGCGATACGTACATCGACAGCGACGCCGAGCAGATCAACAAGCCCGTGGCCATCCTTCCCGGCGAGACCTTCCTGCTGGAGGGCCACACCTTCCTGGGCTGGGCGAGACTCCGTGAGGACGACTGCATCGACGACGAGGGCAATTTCGTCCTCAAATCCGAGCTCACCGCCGCCGACGTGTGGCTGCAGTACCATCCCGCCACCGCCAACCGTGACGGCTCCGGCTCCGCCGCCTACTACACCGTCAACCACGACGTGGATGATACGGTCCCCGAGGGCGCGCACGTCTCCGAGATCGCGGCTGACGAACACCGTCCCTACAACATCCTCTACGCCGTCTGGACCAACGATTTCTACGTCTATCACTCCGCCACCGGCATCCTGGAGGCCGTTCCGATGCCTGCTGACGAGGACGCGACGGTGGATCTCACCTCCTACGTCTCCGAGGGCACCCTCTACGGCGGCTACTATTCCGCCTGCGGCGGCGTCCTGCCCCAGAACGTGGAGGCCGCCAAGCATGAGGCGATCCTGAAGTCCGGCTCCGCCGCCCGGCAGGCCGAGGTTCCCGGAGCCGTGAAGTACGACGCTGCCGCCTTTACGCCCGTCGGTCTCGGTGACACCACTGTCGGAGAATTCTGGTCCAAGCAGTCTGCCTACGGCCAGTTCCGCGTCAAGGTGGACGGCGCTTTCGTCACCCGGAAAGATCCTGCCGGCAGCGAGGTCACGCCCGTGTCCGGCACGGTCTACTACCTCAAGGAGGTCCCGTCGATCTTCCTGCAGAACCACACCTACTACGTGTACAACGTGGCAGGCGGTCAGATCACCGGCGGTTACCTGACGAGCGTTGTGGACGATCCGTATTACAAGAGCGTCAACTTCAATCTCACGCTGAACGGTGCGCAGAGCGTCCAGACAGGCATGCTGGCCTCCACCTTCACCTATCAGCGGCTGAACGAAAACCAGTACGATCCCCACGATCCGGCGTACGTGACCGTCACCGTCCAGGATGCCTACCCCGCCGTCGGCAAGGGAGGCCTGCTGGCAGTCGCTCCCGTGCCCGGTGAGGATCCGCTGAAGAACGTTTCCAGCTTCTCCGTCTCCGCGGCCTGGACCACCCTGGACGGCGTCACCGTCACCGCGGTCACCGAGACCGTCACAGTGCCGAGCACGGTCGGCAGCGCAGTGCTTCAGCAGCCTGCCGGCGCCATCGAATCCTGGACCGTTGTTCCCGCCGATCCGGCCTCCCTTGAGGTGATGACCGGCGATCTCGAGATCCTGGATACGCTGGAGCTGGTCCTTCCGACCGGCAGCGCGATCCTGCAGTAAGGAGGTGGGCGTCATGGAATTGGTTCCGAACGGTTACTATTATCGTCTTGATGAAAACCAGATGAGCATTCTTGCCGACTATATCGGAGAAGATCCGATCCTGAAGCCTCTGCTGGATGACTTCTCGGAGATCGACGGCTATTACTACGCTCCCTGCGCAAACGTCGATTTCGACGAGCAGGCAGCCATCCTGGATGCCGGCCTGGTGCTCGACATGTGGATCTACCTCAAATCCAGCCAGTGGATCCACGGATGACACGCTGAAAAATCATCGCTCCCGCCCGCCGCTGCGTAATGCAGCGGCGGGCATTTTTTTGCTTTTCGAGACGGGTTTTTGTCCCGCGGAGGCCGCCGCGATCCACCGGATCCGGCGCGGTCCGGAGCCCACGGAAACCGGGCCCGAGCCGGCAAAAAAACTTCAAAAAAAATCTGAAAAAACCCTGAAAAAAGGTTGCATTTTTATTACAAAACAGTTATACTAAAAGCAAAGTGGAGCGAAATGGATGAAAGTGCCATTTAGTGGAGCGAAAATGCAGCTCCGTCCCAATTCTTCACGGCAAAACCGCCCGGGAGGTGAACAGGTTGTTCGGAAAATATACCCATAACGTCGATGCCAAGGGCCGCCTGTTCGTGCCCTCCAAGCTCAAGGAAGAGCTGGGCGACGTCTTCTACGTCATGATCGGCCTGGACAACAGCCTGCTGGTCTATCCCGAGGAGAAGTGGCAGGCCATGTCCGAGCGCTTCAACAACGTCCGCCTTTCCCAGTCCGCCTCCCTTCGCTACATCTACGCCAACGTCGCCAAGTGCGAGCCCGACAAGCAGGGCCGATTCCTGATCCCCCAGATCCTGCGGGAGTACGCCAACCTCAAGGACGACGTCACCTTCCTGGGCCAGGGCGATCACGCCGAGATCTGGAACGCCGCCGACTACGCCGCGCAGGAGGCCGCCTTCCTTGGCAAGCCCGGCAGCCTGGCCGGCGCCCTGGAGGAGCTGGGGCTGTGATGAGCTTTCACCACGTCACCGTACTGCTGAACGAATCCGTCGACGCTCTGAACGTCCGTCCCGACGGGATCTACCTGGACGGCACCCTGGGCGGGGGAGGGCACTCCTATGAGATCGCCCGCCGCCTCACCGCCGGCCGTCTCATCGGCGTCGACCGCGACCCCAAGGCCCTGCAGGCCGCCTCGGAGCGGCTGGCCCCCTTTGCCGACCGCTTCACCCCGGTCCACGCCAATTTTTCCGACCTGCCCCGCATCCTTCGGGAGCTGGGGATCCCCGGGGTCGACGGGATGCTCTTCGACCTGGGCGTCTCCTCGCCCCAGCTGGACGAGGCCTCCCGCGGCTTTTCCTATATGGCCGACGCCCCCCTGGATATGCGCATGGATCCCACCGACGCCCTCACGGCCCGGGAGATCGTGAACACCTGGTCCCAGGAGGAGCTGCGCCGGATCCTCTTCACCTACGGCGAAGAGCGGTACGCTCCGCTGATCGCCGCCGCCATCGTCCGCCGCAGGGCGGACCGCCCCATCGAGACCACCCTGGAGCTGGTGGACGTGATCCGCTCCGCCATGCCCCCCAAGGCCCTGCGCGAGAAGCAGCACCCCGCCAAGCGCAGCTTCCAGGCCATCCGCATCGCCGTCAACGACGAGCTCACCGCGGTGGACCGGATGATGCAGTCCGCGGTGGATCTGCTGAATCCCGGCGGACGCCTCGCGGTCATCACCTTCCACTCCCTGGAGGACCGCATCGTCAAGAACGCCATGGCGGAGGCGGCCAAGGGCTGCACCTGCCCCCCGGAATTTCCCGTCTGCGTCTGCGGCAAGAAGCCGAAGGTGCGCATCATCACCAAAAAGCCTGTCACCGCTCCGGAAGAGGAGCTGAACGATAATCCCCGTGCCCGCAGCGCGAAGCTGAGAGTTGCCGAGCGGATCTGATCCCCCGGCCCGGAAGGAGAGCCCCATGGAAGAAGAAAAGAAGTATCAGCTTTACGAAACCGACGGTTCCGTAGCTTACCGTATATATGAGACCCGCGCCGACGGCACCACCGCCGTCAAGCCGGCGCACGTAGAGCTTCCGGAGGAAGTCCGCGAGCCGGAAAAGAAGCAGGTCGTCAAGGCGAAGATCGTGATCTCTCCCTTCGCCGCCATCGGCCTGGTGGTCGTGGTGGCCCTGCTGGCCATGGTGATCTACGGCTACGTCCAGTTCTACGAGCTGACGAACCAGCTGGGCGAGATCAACAGCCAGATCGCCGCCAACAACAACGAGATCAGCAAGAAGGAGTCCTACCTTGAGAGCAAGATCAACCTTGCCGAGGTGGAGGTGCGGGCCAAGGAAATGGGCATGCGCATGCCGACGGCCCGGCAGAAGGTCTACGTGAACGTCCCCGGCGCCGACCGCACCGAGGTCTATCAGGTGGACAACCGCAACGCCGTGGAGAGGACCTGGGAAGCGATCTCAGACAGCTTCCGCGGCATCCTGGAATACTTCCGGTGACGACCGCATAGAAACGAACAGGGCTGCGATGCAAAAGGGGCGACACCCAGTGCCGCCCCTTTTGCGGCTATCTTCCTGACAGCCCGTGACAACGAAAAAAACCGATTCGGGGTGATCCGACAATGGCGAACAGATCCAAGATCCGGCTGGTAGAGCAGCAGAAAAAGAAGCCCTCGACCCGCCGCAGAAAGACCTATGACCGGGTGAAGGCCACCCACGGCGTTCTGCGCCGCACTACCTTCATCATGGTCCTTTGCGGCGTTCTGCTTTTCATTCCGCTCATCGTCCAGCTGTTCAAAATGATGATCCTGGAGCACGATAAATACGAGGCCCAGGCCATCAACAACCAGATCCGCACGGTCACTCTGACCGCGGACCGCGGCGTCATCTACGACCGGAACCTCAACAAGCTGGCGGCCTCCACGGCGGTGGAAAACATCTTTCTGGATCCTCTGGAGATCAACAACACGAACCAGGACAAGAACCTCATCGCCTTCGGCCTGGCCGCGATCCTGGACGTGGAGCCCACGAAGCTCCTTGAGGTGATGGAGAAGACCGAGCGCCGCTACGAGGTCATCGCCACCAAGCAGCCCCTGGACGTCACGCAGAAGGTCCGGGAGTTCATCAACGAGAACAATCTGACGGGCATCCACCTGGAGCCCGATACCCAGCGCTATTACCCCAATACCACCGTGGCCGCCCAGGTGATCGGCTTCACCGATCCCAGCAACAACGGTGCGGAGGGCTTGGAGAAGTATTACGACAACGTCCTGAAGGGCACGCCCGGCGCGGTCATCACCACCAAGGGCAACTATGAGACCCAGATGCTCAACTCCTACGAGAAGCTCTACGACGCCGAGAACGGCAATTCCCTGGTGCTCACCATCGACCTCACCGTCCAGGAGAAGCTCGAGAAGAATCTGCAGGCCGCCATCGAGAAGTACGACGTGCAGAACGGCGCTTTCGCCATCATGATGGACGTCAACACCGGCGCCATTCTGGGCTGTGCCGTCCTGGGCAGCTACGATCCGAACAACTACCTGCAGATCTGGGACGAGGAGATCCGGGCGCAGCTCGACGAGCTCTCCGTGACCATGGACCAGCAGAGAGCCCGCCGCGATATGCTCAAGGAGTCCTTCGACAGCGCCTCTCCCACGGACAGCGACTACGCGGAAAAGAAGCTCTCCTATGAGGAGGCCGAGACCGCCTATCAGGCGACTGCGGCGGAATACAACCAGATCGTCCTCAACGCCAGACTCCGCCAGTGGCGCAACCGCTGCGTCTCCGACGGCTACGAGCCCGGCTCCACCTTCAAGACCATCACCCTGGCCGCCGCCCTGGAGGAAGGCGCCGTCAATCTCAACAACACCTTCTACTGCGCCGGCGAGAAGAATTACCGCGACCGTGAAGACACCCTCCACTGCTGGAAGGAGGGCGGCCACGGCTACGAGACCACCGCCCAGGCCCTGCAGAACTCCTGCAACATCGCCTTCGCCGACATCGGCATCATGCTGGGCGGCGACAAGCTCTACGACTACATCGAGGCCTTCGGTCTGCTCGAGCGCACCGGCATCGATATGTCCGGTGAGGCCAAGGGCGTTTTCCACCCCAAGAGCGAGCTGATGCAGAACGCCCAGCTCACCACCGTCGCCTTCGGCCAGTCCGTCAAGCCGACGCCCATCCAGATGATCCGGGCGGTGGCCGCGGTGGTCAACGGCGGCTACGTCCTGCAGCCCTACGTGGTCTCCGAGATCCTGGACGACAAGGGCAACGTGGTCCACAAGAACGGCCGCACCGTCATCCGCCAGGCCATCAGCGAGGACACCTCCAGACTCATGTGCGATCTCATGGAGTCCGTCGTCACCGTGGGCACCGCCGGCAACGCCAAGCTTCCCGGCTACCGCATCGGCGGCAAGACCGGCACCTCCGAAAAGCTGGACGTCTACGACGAGAACGGCCAGCAGACCGACGACAAGATCGTTTCCTTCGTGGGCGTCGCCCCGATGGACGACCCGAAGTACATCGTCCTTGTGGCGCTGGATACCCCCAGCCGCAGGACCGGCATCTATATCTCCGGCGGCGTGATGGCCGCCCCCGTGGTCCGCGACATCTTCGCCGACACCCTTCTCTACCTCGGCGTCCAGCCGGACTACACCAACGTGGATATGCAGACCGTCAACGTCCAGATGCCCGACGTGCGGGATATGACCGCCGCCGAGGCCGCCGCGGAGCTGGCCAGCCACAGCCTCATCTGCGTCACCGTGGGCAGCGGCGAGCTGGTCACGGGTCAGATCCCCGAGGCCGGCAGTATGGTCCCCGGCAACTCCGAGGTCATCGTCTACCTGGGCGAGCCCGTGCCCGACGATCTCATCGAGGTCCCGGATCTCAGCAGCCTGACCTCTGCCGAGGCCAGGCGAAGGCTGAAGAACACCGGCCTGTACCTGCAGACCAAGGGCTCCACCAAGAGCTACGCCTCGGTCACCGACCAGGACTATGAGCCCGGGACCATGGTGCCGCGAGGCACCACGATCACGGTGGAGCTGACCGACTCCACCGCGCAGGACTGATCACAGAAAAAGAAAGCGGAAAGTGTGAAGATATGAAGCTGTTCGACTTGCTGAAAGATATCGGGGTCCTGGAGACCAATGCCGATGCCGGCATGGAGATCACCGGGGTCAGCTACGACTCCCGCAAAACGGCCCCCGGCCACCTCTTCGTGGCAGTGACGGGCTACGCCGCCGACGGCCACCGCTTCATCCCCATGGCCGCGGAGAAGGGCGCCGCCTGCGTCCTCTGCGAGCGGGTCCCCGACGTGGAGATCCCCTTCGTCCGGGTGGCGGATACCCGCGCAGCCCTGGCGGTGCTGGGCGCCAACTGGTACGGCCATCCCGCGGAAAAGATGACCGTGGTGGGCGTCACCGGCACCAACGGCAAGACCACCACTACCTACCTGCTCAAATCCGTCCTGGAGCAGTGCCTGGGCGCCAAGGTCGGCCTCATCGGCACCATCCAGAATATGATCGGCGACGAGATCCTCGAGACCGAGCGCACCACCCCCGAGAGCTTCGAGCTCCAGGGCCTCTTCGCGGAAATGCTGGCCAAGGGCTGCACCCACGTGGTCATGGAGGTCTCCTCCCACGCCCTGTATCTGCACCGGGTGGACTGCATCCCCTTTGCCGTCGGCGCCTTCACGAACCTCACCGAGGACCATCTGGACTTCCACAAGACCATGGAGGCCTACCGCCGGGCCAAGGCTCTGCTCTTCAAGCGCTGCAGGATCGGCGTCTTCAACGTGGACGATCCCGAGGTGCTGCGTACCGCCGAGGAAACCGGCTGTCCGACAGTCACCACCGGCACGGAGCGGAGCCGCCGGGCCGACCTCGTGGCGGAGAATATCGATCTGGGATCGGACTATACGGCCTTTGATCTCAGGTACCGGGGCGAAGTGATCCCGGTCCGTCTCGGCATTCCCGGCGGCTTCACGGTCTATAACGCCCTGACGGTGCTCGGCATTGCCTGCGCGCCCTGGATCGGTATCGATCCGCACCGGGCCGCCGCCGCCCTGGCCTCGGCCTCCGGCGTCAAGGGCCGGATGGAGGTGGTCCCCACCCCCGGCAAGCCCTACACCGTCCTCATCGACTACGCCCACACCCCCGACGCCCTGGAGAATGTCCTGCGCTCCGTGCGCGGCTTCTGCAGAGGCAGAGTCATCGCGGTCTTCGGCTGCGGCGGCGACCGGGACCCCATGAAGCGGCCCATCATGGGGCGCATCGGCGTGGAGCTCTCGGATCTCGCCGTCATCACCTCCGACAATCCCCGGACCGAGGATCCCATGAAGATCATCGGGGATATTCTCGAGGGCGTCAAAGACGTCGACAAGCCCTATCTCGTGGTGGAAAACCGCCGCGAGGCCATCGCCAGGGCCATGGCCGAGGCGAAGCCGGACGACATCATCGTCCTTTGCGGCAAGGGCCACGAGACCTATCAGATCTTGGGAACCGTAAAAACGCATCTCGACGAGAGAGAAGAGGTTGCGAAGAATCTATGATTACACTGAAACAAGCCGCTCTTTGGTGCGGAGGCCGGGTACTGCCCGAATATGAAGGCGTCGGCTTTCAGGGCGCCCGGGCGGACTCCCGCCTGGTGGGACCCGGCCAGCTCTTCGTCGCCCTGAAGGGCGTGCGGGACGGCCACGACTTCATCCCCGGCGCCATGGAAAAGGGCGCCGCGGCGGCCCTGGGCGAGCGTCAGATCCCCGGCGTGCCCATGATCGTTGCGGACGACAGCCTCCGGGCCCTGGGCGATATCGCCCGCGGCTACCGGCAGACCCTGTCCGCCCGGGTGGTGGGCGTCACCGGCAGCGTCGGCAAGACCACCACCAAGGAGATGATCGCCGCCGTCCTGGAGACCGGCTTCATCACCCGCAAGACCGAAAAGAACTTCAACAACGACATCGGCCTGCCCATGACGGTCCTGGACCTGCGGCAGGACACCGAGGCCGCCGTCATTGAGATGGGCATGAACCACTTCGGCGAGATCTCCTATCTCACCCGGATCGCCCGGCCGGAGCTCGCCGTCATCACCAACATCGGCACCATGCACATCGAAAACCTCGGCTCCCGGGAGGGGATCTGCAGAGCCAAGCTGGAGATCCTCGAGGGTCTGCCGGCAAGCGGCGCCGTGATCCTCAACGGCGACGAGCCCCTGCTCAGAGCCGCCGACACCGGCCGCAGGACCCTGTACTTCGGCTTCGGCGAAGGCTGCGATCTCCGGGCGGAGAACGTCCGCGAGGAGGAAGGGGAGACCCGCTTCACCGCGGTCTCCGCCGACGGGGCCTTTGAGATCGTCCTGCCCGTGGAGGGCAGGCACAACGTATACAACGCCCTGGCCGCCGCTCTGGTCGGCCGGACCCTGGGCCTCACGGACGGGCAGATCGCCGCCGGCCTCGCCGCCTTCCGCAACACCGGCGAGCGGCAGAACATCTACGAAAAGAACGGATATACCGTCATCAGCGACTGCTACAACGCCGGCCCCGAGTCCATGGCTGCGGCCCTGTCCATCCTGGCCCGTCGGAAGACCGACGGCAGACGCATCGCCGTGCTCTCGGACATGCTGGAGCTGGGCGATCACGGCCCCGCCGCCCATGAGACCGTCGGCGCCCTGGCGGCCGGCTGTGCGGACCTCGTTCTGACCTACGGCCCCCTCAGCGCCCTGACCGCCGCCGCGGCAGGGGAGAAGGGACGGCATTTCGACACCCGCGAGGAGCTGGCGGAGGCCCTGCGCGGCCTGGCCCGCCCCGGCGACGCGCTGCTCTTCAAGGGCAGCCACGGCATGCACGTGGAAAAAGTTTTGGAGCTGTTCTTCGGATAAAGGCGCGAAGACGACGCGCATGCACAGATACACGAACGGAGGAATCCCCTCATGAAAGACGGACAGATATTTGCAACGATCGTGTCGATCCTTCCCTGCTTCCTCATCGCCCTGTGGTGGGGCAAGAAGATCATTCCCTGGCTGCGGGCCATGAAGGCCGGCCAGACGATCCGTGAGATCGGCCCCAAGTGGCACAACACCAAGGCCGGCACCCCGGCCATGGGCGGCCTGGTTTTCATCGTCACGGCTCTGATCGGCACCCTGGCCCTAAGCATCGCCTTCGGTACCTGGACCTCGGCCCTGGTCTTCGCCTTTGCTCTGGTCTTCGGCGCCATCGGCTTTCTCGACGACTACTTCAAGGTCAAGAAGAAGCAGAACCTCGGCCTCAACGCCCTGCAGAAGATCCTTCTGCAGCTGGCGGCCTCCGCGGTCTATCTGTTCATCCTCTATAAGACCGGCCACATGTCCGAGAGCATCTGGGTGCCCTTCACCAAGGTGTTCTGGAAGATCCCCATCTGGGTCTATATCCCCTTCGCCGTCTTCGTCATCCTGGGTACCGTCAACGCGGTAAACCTCACCGACGGCATCGACGGCCTGGCCACCGGCGTCACCATGCCGGTGATGATCTTCTTCATCGTCACCTCCATCGCCCTGAAGAAGGCGCAGCTGGCCATCTTCCCGGCGGCCCTGCTGGGCGGCCTGGGCGGCTTCCTCTGCTACAACTTCCATCCGGCCAAGGCCTTCATGGGCGACACCGGCTCCCTCTTCCTGGGCGGCGCGGTCTGCGGCCTGGCCTTTGCCTTGGATATGCCGCTGATCCTCCTGTTGGTGGGCCTGGTCTACATCGTGGAGACCGTCTCCGTCATCATGCAGGTCAGCTATTTCAAGCTCACCCACGGCAAGCGCATCTTCAAGATGACCCCCATCCATCACCACTTTGAAATGTGCGGCTGGTCCGAGGTCAAGATCTGGGTGGTCTTCGTCACCGTCAGCGTTCTCTGCTGCGTCGCCGCCTGGTTCGCGACGGCGCCCCTGCGCTGATCCCACCGCCCCTCTGCCGCCGCTGCGGCAGACCTCAAACCCGCTGCAAGGAGGCGTTTTATGGCGCTGTTTCGAAAAAAGGTCACGGACCCCACCGAGAAGCTGAAGCCGCCCGAGCTGGACGACACCGGCATCCTGGACGTCCCGTACCTCGTGCTTACGATCCTTCTCACGGCCATCGGCGTGCTGATGCTCTTCTCCTCCAGCTACGCCCGGGCCAATTATGACACGGGCAACTCCGCCTACTACTTCGTCCGCCAGGCAATCTTCGCGGTGGTGGGCGTCGGCGTGGTGCTGCTGGTGGGCCGTCTGAACTACTTCATCTGGTACCGCCTGGCGTTTCTTATTCTGGGAGGTTCGATCCTGCTGCTGGTCATGGTCCTGATCCCCCACGTGGGCGTGAACCACAACGGCGCCACCCGCTGGATCAGACTGGGCGTGGAGTTCCAGCCCTCCGAGGTCGCCAAGCTCGGCGTCATCCTGTCCTTCGCCGCCATGATGTCCGTCTGGCAGGACAAGATGACCACCTTCACCTACGGCGTCGTGCCCTATGCCGCCATCATGGCCCTGGTGGCCCTGCTGCTCTATTTTGAGCCCCACCTCTCCGCCACCCTCATCATCTTCATGGTGGGCGCCACCATGATGCTGATCGGCGGCACCCGCAAGATCTGGTTCGTCCTCGGCGGTGCCGTCGTCCTGCTGTTTCTGACGCTGTATCTCTCCCGCCAGGGCTATGCCGGCGGCCGCGTCACCGCCTGGAAAAACCCCGAGAGCGACGCCCAGAACTCCGGCTATCAGATCATCCAGTCCCGCTACGCCATCGGCTCCGGCGGCTTTCTGGGCCTCGGCTTCGGCAAGAGCCGCCAGAAATACCTCTATCTGCCCGAGGAGCACAACGACTATATCTTCGCCATCGTCTGCGAGGAGCTGGGGTTCGTCGGCGCCGTGGGCATCATCCTGCTCTTCGTCATGCTGATCCTGCGGGGCTACTGGATCGCCCTGCACGCCAGAGACCGCTTCGGCACCCTCGTCGCCGCGGGCCTCACCACGAAGCTGGCCATCCAGGTCTTTTTCAACATCGGCGTCGTCTCGAACTTCCTGCCGGCCACGGGCATTTCGCTGCCCTTCTTCTCCTACGGAGGCACGGCACTTCTGCTGCAGATGTTCGAGATGGGCCTGGTGTTGAGCATTTCCCGATGGTGCGTCAACAAGGAAGCCCTGAGGAGGCGAAAGAAAGCGTGAAAGTGATCTTCACCTGCGGCGGCACGGCGGGCCACATCAATCCGGCCATCTCCGTCGCCAACCTGCTGAAATCCCGGAAGCCCGACACGGAGATCCTCTTCGTCGGCGCCGAGGACGGCATGGAAAACAAACTGGTGCCCAAGGAGGGCTACCGGCTGGAGACCCTGAAGATCTCCAACTATCAGCGGAAGCTCACCCCCAAGGGCATCGCCCACAATATCAAGACCGTCTTTAACCTGCGCGGCTCCCTGCGCAAGGCGGACCGCATCATCAGGGACTTTCAGCCCGACGTCATCGTCGGCACCGGCGGCTACGCCAGCTACCCCATCCTGAAGATGGGCGCCAGGCGCGGCGTCCCCACCGCGGTCCACGAGGCCAACGCCATGCCCGGCCTCACCACCCGCATGGTGGCGGACAAGGCCGACCGCATCCTGGTCTGCTTCGACGAGAGCCGTCAGTACTATAAAAATCCCGACCGGGTCCAGGTGGTGGGCATGCCGGTGCGGGAGGAGTTCATCTACACGAAGCGCGCCGACGCCAGAGCCAGACTCGGCCTCGGCGACCGGCCCCTGGTGGTCTCCGCCTGGGGCAGCCTCGGCGCCCGGGAGATGAACAAGCTCATCACCGACTTCTTCCGTCTTGAGTGCGCGGCGGGCACCCCTTGGCGCCACGTCCACGCCACCGGCTCCTACGGCTGGCGCTGGATGCCCGACTACGTGAAGGAACACGGCGTCGACCTCGCGGCCCATCCCGAGATCGACATGCGCGAATACATCTACGATATGCCCGACCTCATGGCGGCGGCCGACCTCATCATCACCCGGGCCGGCGCCTCCACCCTCAACGAGATCGAGGCCGCGGGCACGCCCTGCATCATCGTTCCGTCCCCCAATGTCACCGACAATCACCAGGAGAAAAACGCCCGGGTGCTGGAGCGCCGCGGGGCGGCCGAGGTGATCCTGGAGCCCGGCCTCACCGCCGAAGCCCTCTACGCCGCCGCGAAGGCGCTGATCGAGGACGGCGACAGACGCGCCGCCATGACCGCCGCCCTGCACGAGATGGCCGTGGTGGACAGCGCCGAGCGGATCTATCAGACCATCCTGGAGCTGGCAGACAAATAACCCGGCCTTTTCGTCTCGGTTCATTTCGAAAGATCAAGCCGCAAAAAAAGTCCCTGCGCGGCGCACAAGATCGGGTCCTCCCGCATAGGATAGGCTATCAGCCTATGCAAGGGGGAACCTGATGGATTCGATCCTGATACGCGGCGGCCGTCCCCTGCGGGGGGAGGTCCGCATCCACGGAGGAAAAAACGCCGTCCTGCCCATCCTGGCAGCCACCGCGGCGATCCGCGGGCGCTTCGTCCTGCACAACTGTCCGCCCATCCGGGATGTGGAGATCACGCTGCGTCTGCTGGAGGGCCTCGGCGTCACGTCGCACCGGCAGGACGAGACGCTGCGCCTCGACAGCACCGGCCTCTGCGCCTCCGCCACCGACCCGGAGCTCGCCGGACGCCTGCGCTCCTCGATCCTCTTTCTGGGGGCCCTTCTGACCTCCGCCGGCGCCGCCGGGATCCCCCTGCCGGGGGGCTGCGTGCTGGGCGCGCGGCCCATCGACTTCCACCTGGAGCCCCTGCGGGCCATGGGCGTGGAGATCACCGGGGAGAACGGGCTCCTGCGCTGCCGGGGCCGTCCGGCCGGGGGCACGATCGTGCTGCCCTATCCCAGCGTCGGCGCCACGGAGAACCTCCTGCTGGCCGCCCTCGGCGCCGCCGGACCCGTGCGCATCGTCGGCGCCGCCAGAGAGCCGGAGATCGCGGATCTGGTCCGCTTCCTCCGCGCCTGCGGAGCGGATGCGGAAGGGGAGGGGACCAACTGCGTCCTGCTCCGTCCGTCCCCGCTGCACGGCTGTGAATATACCGTCCTGCCCGACCGCATGGAGGCGGCCACCTATCTCTGCGCGGCCGCGGCCGCCGGAGGAGAGATCTGTCTTCGCGGCGTCCGGCCGGAGCATCTGGCGCCCGTCCTGGAGACCCTCTCGGACGCGGGCTGCTCCGTCCTCATCGCCGGGGACCGGCTGACCCTGCGCGCAGGTCCCCTGCACGCGGCGCCGCCCGTCGTCACCGGCCCCTATCCCGCCTTTCCCACCGACGCCCAGGCGCCGGTCATGGCAGCCCTGCTGCGGGCGGAGGGGACCACCGTCATCGAGGAAACGGTTTTTGAAGACCGCTTCCGCCACGTTCCCGCCCTGCGCCGCCTCGGCGCGAGGATCGACCTGGCCGGCCGGCTCGCCGCCGTCCGCGGGGTCGAAGGCCTGCACGGAGCGGATATGGAGGCCACCGACCTGCGGGGCGGAGCCGCCATGGTCGTCGCGGCCCTGTCCGCCGAGGGCGAGAGCCGCATCACCCGCCCGGAGCACCTGTTCCGGGGCTATGCCGGCCTGATACCCGCCCTGCGGGGCCTCGGCGCCGACGCCACGCTGCTGCGGGATCCGCCCGTCTGCGAAGACGGACCGTAAACGAGACCATCACCGAAGAACGGCTGCCTGCCGCCGAAAAAGAGGTACGCCATGGAAGATAGAAGAGAACGCAGAACCCGCGCCGAACGCACCGGGACCGAAGCGGGGCAGCGCCCCGCCTCCCGCAGAGCGGACAGCCCGGACCGGCCCCGCCGCCCGGCGGAACGGGAAAGACGCCCGGCGGAGCG
>JAEEGL016019049.1_pt1 | contig 20084 bp, 18 predicted proteins | sample 9134231 | NCBI WGS metagenome assembly JAEEGL01 (sample SAMN16246548, study PRJNA631951) | gut metagenome | biome: gut microbiome; feature: rumen; material: fiber-attached | host: Bos | place: Iran: Karaj | collected 2018-10
TATCTCATACTTTTCTTTAGCTGACCAATATTTGTTTGTTCCTCCTTTTGATCTTCCCATAATATCATCTCCTTATTTAAATTATATCAAAATAAAAGTAAACACTTCTTTTTTTGTGTCTACTTTTATTTTATCAGTTCATTATTTAATCTTCTTTTTTATTACATCAAAATAGATATCAAAATCTTTATTATGTCCATCTATAATAGCATTTAATATGTCGTTATTCCAACTATTTATATAGCCTTTAAATGATTTGTTTCCTATAATAATGTATGGAACTCCAGATGTTTCATCATTCATGGCTGCAGCAAATTTTTTGAATAAACTCTTATTATCACTATTATACCAAACTTCAAATCCATATATATTAAAATACTCACTATACTCTTCACCAATGCTATCAAAAAAGTTGTGTGCTTCAGTACAATGTGGACAACCATTTCCCCAAAAAATATAAACATTTACTTTTCCTTGTTCTTTTTTAATACTTGATAAATTGGTATTATAATTATATTTGAAATTTTTTCTTACTTCTTCATTTGTATTTCCACTTGGCTTTGTATTTTCATTGAAATTATTATTTTCATTTATGTTATACTTTATTTCATTTATATTAATTCTTACTTTAAATATAATAAATAATGCAATTACGATAATAATAATACTAATAACCACCACTATACTTTTTGATGGAACATCAATATTATTACCAATTACTATTTCACTACCACAATATGGACATGTTTTATTATCCGAGTTTGCTTGCATATAAGTATGTCGATTACAATTAGGACACTTTATTTTCTTTTGTATCATTTTCATTTTTCCTCATCATAATGTTCTTCAATTTTAACATTGCTTATAGAATCAAATCTTTTAGTAATTTTTTCGGTTGTTTTATGAATGTTCTCAACATCATTATTAACAGTTTGAATACTTCTTGATAGTTTATCCCATCTTTCCTTATAACGACCAAATTCAATACCTAATTTATTTAATTCGTCATGAATAATAGATGTATATTTATCTCTCTCAAGACCCATTAATACAGATTGAATAATTGTAAGCAAACTCATAAGTGTTGTGGGACTTGTAATCCATACTTTTCTAGATGCAGCATATTTAATTAGTGAAGTATGATATGCATTAATTTCTGCAAAAATAGCTTCTGCTGGTAAAAACATAATTGCCTGATCAGAAGTTTCTCCAGTAATAATATATTTATTAGCAATTGCATCTATATGCTTTTTAACATCACTTTCAAAAGCTTTACTTCTACTTTCTCTTTCTGAATCACTTAATCCTTTTTCAACTAATCTTCTGTAATTTTCTAATGGGAACTTAGAGTCAATACAAATAGTTCCTAAAGGTTCTGGCCCAAAAAGTATTGAATCTGCTGTATATCCATTTGATAAAGTGTACTGAGTTCTATATATTTTGTCATTTTTTTCACCAAAAATGCTTCCTAGTATATGATAAAGATTTACTTCTCCAAATATACCTCTACTCTTTTTATCAGTAAGTATTCCCTCTAGAGAAACAATTTCGTTACCTAAACCATCTATTTTCTTTTGGGCCTCGTCTATTCTAGTAAGTCTATTCATTACTTCATTGAATGTTTTATTTGTTTTATCAAATCCATCCTCTAACTTTTCATTTACTTTTTGATTAATTAAATTTAATTTATTTTCTATTCTATCATTTAAAGTATTAAAATCTTTATTTAAATCGCTAGAAAAATCATGCTTAAACTCACCAATTTCCTTTACTAGACTTACTTCTGTTCTAGATATTTTTTCAAATATACGCCCATAATCTTGTTTCTTAAATATCAAAATTATTAATAAAATTACTATTAATATCAATAAACCCAAAAATATATACTCCATATCATCACCTACTTAATTGTAACATATTTAATTTATTTTTAAAAACTTAGTAACTACTTTACTTATTACATATGTTATTAACATAATAACAGCTATTTTAATTAATACAATTGGATTATTTATACTTTCAACAAATGAAACACCTATAAATCCCCAGAAATAAACAAGAGCAACTTTTCCAATAAGTATACTGATAAAATATTTTTTAAAATCCATTTTAACAAGTCCACAAGCAATATTAATCAAAAATGCTGGAGCAAATGGAATAGATATTAACAGTGTTAATTTACCTATACTAATATCTTTAAATACTTTTTTATATTTTTTTAATACTTCTTTATTTTCGGTAAATATTTCGAATTTATTACCCAAACCTTTTTTAAAAATAAAGTATGACATTATGCATCCTATTACGGTAAAAACCCATGAAAAAATAAATCCAACTATTTTTCCAAATACTAAAAAATTAATAGTAATAAATACCATTAATGGTAAAACAGGTATTATGGATTCTACTAATATCAAAAGACAACTTATAGCTGCCCCTACTGAACCTGATGTTTCAATAAAACTTACAATATTATTTAACAATTCAATCATTTCTCATCAAATTAATTATATTACTTTATCACATCTTTTTCTAGTTACTTTTCTAAATAATTAACATCATATCCAATAGATGATAGTACTATACTTGCTCTTTTGCTTAATTTTCCACTTTTGCAGTATAAAAGATATTTTTCATTTTTATTTAAATACTTTCTATAATTATTTATCAATTCATCATAAGGAATATTAATGCTACCTGAAATATGACCTTCATTATAAGAATATTTATTACCAACATCAATTATTTTCATATAACTCACCATTGTATAATATGAAAAAAGAAGACGAATGTTATTCGTCTTCGTCTCCAAAAAAGTCATCATAGAAATCTTCATCACTTGTTTGATTGTTAACAACAATACTATCTTTATCAACATTAACATTAGGTTTATCTGGTTCTAATTCATCATCTATATCTTCAATTGTTGTAATTGGAACCGTCTTAAAATGCTCTTCCTCAGCAGGTTTCTCTTCTTTTTTAACAGTTGGTTCAAATATTTCAGCAATATCATCTTCAATTTCCTTTTGAGATTTAGCAACAAGTTCTTGAGATGGCAATACCTTAACCTCATCATCATTATTGTTTATTTCATCCATCTTTTTACTTTCTATTTTAGATGCTTTTTCTTGTGCTTGTCTTTCTAATTCTTCTTCTCTCTCAAGTTCAGCAATTTTTTCATCTAATTTTTTAACATAATCATCTAAACTAGTAGGCATTACATTAGCACCACGCCCTGGTACCATACCTTGTGGCATAAATGGATTTGGTATACCCATTCCCATTGGAGAATCAAATCCACCAGCACCAAATTGGTTGCCTGCATCATCGCCTTTTAACTTATGTACAAAATCTTTTAAATCAAATACTTTTACTTCTCTATGAGGTCTTTCACTATATGTCATTATAGGATATTTTTTACCCCAATCAATTTTATAATCATACATTAATTTTGTTTTAAAAGGCATACTTCTAAATCTATTAACAATAACCTCTCCCTCTTTTAGAGCCTGTAAATCACTTACAGTAAACAAAGGTCTAATTGGAGGCGCAGGTTTATCTTTTTCAGCTTTAGGAGGCTTTTGATCTCCAAGTAACTTGCTTATTTCTTCTAAAGCAGCAAGTTCAGTACTCATAATATATATAAAATTACCACAGTTACCTTTTATTGTTTCAGCTACATCTTTTCCATAAACTTGATTTAATTGAGAAAAGTTCTGAATTGCAAAACTAAATCTAATATTTCTTGAACGAGATGCAGTAATCATTGTACCTACATCTTTTAGTGCTGGCATATTCGCAAACTCATCTAGAATAAAGTTAGTTCTATAAGGTAATTTTAAACTTGGACAAGTTTGTGCTACAGCAATCAATGCTTCATATGCTTGCTTTACAAAAATAGTTGCAAGAGCATGATAAGTGGTTTTTTCATCATGTACCTTTAAGAATACCGCAGTTTTTTCTTTACCTATATCACGAATATCAAAATCACTATAAGAAAGCATTTCTGAAAGTCCTGCTTGTGATGAGAATATCCTCGTTTTTGTTCTAAAGGTAGACATAATTCCACCACGTGTTTCATTAGGAGCATTAATACAAGAAGATGCTGCAATGTAAGCAGGAGATAATTCACCTTTACTTCTGAAATATTCTTTTATGTAATTAGATGATCCAATTCTATCTTCTCCTATCTCAGCCATCATATTTATACTATTAATATTAATTTCATCTTCAGTAGCATCATCGAACAATCCTAGAGAAAGTCCAGTAAAGAAGTTTGATGCAGTTTGTTCCCAGAATGGCTCCGCCTTATTATTAGGGTCTATTAATATATTACTTGCAAGGTCTTGTAATAGCTCATTTGCCTTATCAATATTACCCTCTTTATAAATCCTATACGGATAACTAAATGGGTTCCACGCTGCTCCTTCTTTAGGGTCACGAAAATTTATAAGTATTAATCTATATCCTTTTTCTTTAAGCATATTGCCACAGGCCTCATAAAGTTCACCTTTAGGGTCTGTAACTATCATACTTTCACCATGTCTTCCAAGTATTCTTATATAAGGAAACATCAATGCTTGAGTTTTACCAGAACCAGAAGCACCCATGATAAGTGAATGAGGCTGTCCATTATCATCTACCCATGCATTAACACCATCGTTAATAATAGGAATACCACCGGCATCATAAGAATCATCCTTTAAATGAACCTTTTTAATACCGTAATCTTTCTTCATTTCTCTTTCACTCATTAATTTTGAATAACCATCATTTTTAGACTTTTTTTCAGTAGTAATTCCAAATCCTTCTTCTCTTTCAAAAAAGTATGATGATGATGCCGCCAAAATAGCAATTATAGCAACTATAAATATTGCTATTGTTGGCAAAAAAAGTGTCGAAGAAAAAGCAGGAAATGGATTTAGTCCAGCAAATTCACCACCATTTATTGCAACACTATGCAAATTAACTACGGCTACTGCTACCAAATATAAAAGAACAACACAAAAAATCAAGAATATTACTATATCTTTTTTATCAGCTCTAATTTTTAATTTCACGGTCCATCACCTCAGTCAATATTATTATACTATATTAATTATTTTTTTTCACTATATTCTTTATAAATCTGTATTTATCATATCTAGATAAACAGTATAATTCATAATTCCATTTTCCTTAAATATAAATATATTATCAGCTTTATCTTGAACATAATATAATCTATATCCATTTTTATACTGGACTTTATAGCTACTTACCTCTGCTTCCATAAATACTTTACTCATTAATTTATTTAACACTTTTTCAAATTCATTGTAATTTCTTACTTTTTGATTTTTATAATAAGGATCAATTAAACTATATGCTTCCTTTTTATTCATAAGGCAAGTATTTACAAAATCTGACAAATACTTCTGAGCCATACCGAAATCATCTACTTTAATATAGTCTATTTGATTGATATCTCCTTTATATTTAGATGAGTACTCAGCATAATCACTTAATTGAAAACCTCTTTTAGATCTATTAGCCTCTTTTAAAATTAATATAAATGTACCCAATATAAGAATAATTAAAATTATTTTTTTTATTGTTTCATTTCTCATTACTTATTCTCCTTAAATATCTTTCCATCATATGGAGTAATATCAAAAACCAAAGTATCTGCGTTTATACTTACAATTAAATAATAATCACATATTTTTTGTATATCATCTATACCATCCCTATATACTTCCCCATATAAATAATATTTAGTTAAATTTTCAGAAACAATTTCTTGATACATTTTTTTTGTTTTAAAAGATACGCTAGCATCTTGAAAATTACGTACATCTATTTTTGAAATAATATTATTAGTATTTAAATTATAATCTTTTATATAATCTTTATTCATAACAGTCATTAAATCTTTAGAATTTCCATCAGCAATAAGATTTATGTATTTATTTGCACATCTATCTACGGTGTAAAAAACAGATGCATCTTTTACAATAGAGCCTCTATTACTCTGTTTTAAGTTATTTTGATAATTTTTTCTTTCAATCAGTAATAGTATACATAATAATAATATAAGTGCAATGATTAGACTTATAGAAATTATTTTATTTTTTCTTTCTTTCATATGCCCTCCTACTCCTCACAATTATTATTTACAAACTTACTAATACTTTCGTAATGCTTTTCTGCTCTCGCTGGACAATGCGTTTCTTTATCTTTTGGCCTTTCGTAAAGTAAACAGAAATCAACAGCTTTTTCTTTCGCACTATTAGTAGTACTTAATAAACTTTGATATGCTTGATTAGCTCTACTACCTCCATGTTGCATAGAATAAAATACATAATTTAACTGTGCATTAATACCATTATATGGCTGTCCAATCTGAGCGGCATAATCCATTATATTTTGTTTTTGATTTGAACCTTTCCATTGAAACAATCCATAGCTATATTCCCCATCTGCTTCCCTTGTATTACATTCTGGATTGAAACTACTTTCTGCTTGAATATTTATCATAAGTGCAATTGCTGCTTCCTTTGATATTCCACTATTTAGTAAAGATAAACAAACCGTGCTTTTATTTGTTTTACCAGTTTGATTATTGATGTTTCCACTAGCAGATGGTCTTGGATCATTTTTATTAATATATCCAAGTGGATTAACTCTTTGTGTTGAAGAAGTTCTCACCTCGAAGTGTAAGTGTGCACCAGTAGAATTACCAGTATTTCCTACTTTAGCAATTACTTGCCCTTGTGCCACTTCTTCACCAACAGAAACAGTCATACTGTTTTTATATAAATGAGCATAAAGTGTATATTTGCCATCTGGGTGTGCAATTCTTATGTAGTTACCATAACCATCACCACATCCTAATTTTCCTGTATAACACTTATTTACTATTTTATCAACTTTGCCACTTTGAGCAGCTATTACATTTGTTTTTCCTTCTTCTCCAGCAATATCAACACCTTTATGCATTTTATATTCTCCACTTATTGGATGATTTCTATACCCAAAATAACTATTAATTTTAATACTTGCTGGCTTATCTGCCGCAAAAGTAACACCATTTACTGTTGTTATTGTATTACTTCCTATTGGCCAGTAATATTTATTAGATTGAATAAATTCAGCATTGACAATTGGTGTGTCCAGATTTTCTTCAGTATTATCAGTAAATAATAAAATATCATTAATTTGCTTCTTCCTATCAAATAGTTCATCTATAAGCGCTTCCGCCTTTTTAGGAGTCATAACGCTATCATAGTTAATCTTTCCTTCATTGATAGCTTTCTTTAAACTCGATACTTTATTATATATATATCCAGCCCTATAATCAAAATTCAAGGTTGCTGTTTTATTTTGATTACCAACTCTATAGTGTACTTCTGCTGGATTAATTTCATCTTTTACACCGGAATGAATATCTTCAACTTTCTGTAAATATGGTGCTAAATCAATATCTGAAGTTATTTCTCTTTCAGTAAAAAATTCTTCTTTCCTACATTCTTCATCTGTTTGTATCCATGCATTCCTAAGGGCTCTTTCATAAACCCAACCACTTCCAGATAAATCAAGCAAATCACTGGTTGATACACTACCCTTGTCTAAAACATCAGTCCCACCTATATTAAGAAATCCCGCAGTACTGAATTTAGAATCATTTATTCCAAGCACAGAATTATTTTCACCAACGCCATATCTCATATATATTGAAAATTTTGTTGAACTATACTTATAGGCTATTTGTGATTTTAAAACACAAGTATCATTTTCATATGTATAATATGGATACATGTCTTCTAAAATACTATTTTTAATTAATTTATCAACATCTGCTACCTTAATTACTCCATCATTAGCAATATTTTTTAAAACTTCATAATGATTAATACTTTCTACATATTCATTGTTTACATTATCAGCTGAGTTTCTCTCTTGATTTCCATAAGTTGTTAAAATTGCAGATACTACTAAACCATTATCTAAAGTTATGCTATATTTTTTTTCATATTTTTTTATTGCTCCTCTTACATAACGTAAAAGTCGACACTCATTTTTAAATACTCCACCATTCAAATCTAATACGATACCATCCCAAAAATTCAGAAAAGCATCATCAAGTTTACATTTATTATCACTTTTCATAGCCCTCATTAAATCTTCATGCATCATAGGAGCGCATCCTTCTTCATCAGGACTACACAAACAATCACTATTATTATAGTTATCTAAATCGCAAGTGCTTTTTTTATAATATTGATATTTATAATCTGTGAGCAATCCATCCTTAGCATAGTTTTCATCATTATATGTTGTGTCAGTCGTTTTTTCAGTTATGCCAAAAAAATTGGATATTGTACCAATTAGATTCTCATATACTGATATAAAAAACATAGCAACTAGTGCAATTCCCCAGTATATTAATAAACCTATAAGAGCATATTTAATAATAATTAATTTTAAACTTTTCCCAGCCTTCTTTTTAGCTGCTTTTTCTGCAACTTTTTTTGTAGCTTCTTTTTTTGCTTCCTTTGTACTTTTTTTTGCCAAATCATTTGCTACATTATGGGATGTAGATCCAGATATTTTTTCTCCTAATTCTTTCTCACTTTTATCATTGATTTTTGGAGTTAAGCCGTTAGTTTCTTCGCCCGTTTTCTTTTTTTCAGGGCTTGATTCATCTTTGCTTAATCCATCTTTTTTATTTAATTTATTACCACCAGTTCCATTGTTTCTACCTTGATTTCTATCGGCAGGCCCACCAAAACTGTTTATGGTATTTCTCATATTTTGAATTCGTTCGACAACACTTGGATCAGCGTTTGTTCCATACGAAAAATGATCATCATACCCACCGCTGATGACTTCTCCATCATCCATTTCTTCTGAAATGTCTTCTATTTCCTCATTGTAATCATTATCATCTTCCATATAAACCCTCAAAATACATAACTACTAAGAATAAAGGAGGAGACTATTATAGCCCTCCTCCTGAACCAAATGAATCTAATTCTTGTTGTGTTGCTATAACGTTAATATGCATTCTTCTTTGTCCACAAACAAATAATGCTTGACCTTGATTATAACGTTTAATATTTTCTTTTTCCCTTTCATTTAAATCTACTAATTTAGACAAATCTTCTACTGCTTGCTTTCTAAGTCCCATTACTAAATAATATGAGGCATTGTCAAATATTGCTTTACCATGAACAACTACATTAGGTGCAGCAAAGTCAGTTGGTTGCTGCGTTATAATAATAGTCCCTGTATTATATTTACGACTACGTCTTTGAATTCTAGCTAAAAATTCTGCTCCTAGTGTATTTTGATCAGCAAGTAACATATGTGCTTCATCAACAAGTAGTATAGTGTTTATTTCCCTATCTAAAGTTAGTCCCCATGCATATTTCAATATGTTAAAAAATAATGCATTTCTTATATTGTTATCAGCATTCATAAGTTCACGTATATTAAAAACTATGAAATCAGCTTTACTATCTATAGATGTCTTTCCAGTAAAATAATATCTAAGTTCATTAACTAATGGTCTTATTTTTATTTCAAGACGTTCCATTATTTCTCTTTCACGTGTACGTTCAGTCATTGAAAGAAGCCTTCCTTTAATTGTATCATACACATTATCAAAAGTAGGAAAATCATATGAACTAATCTTAGTAAAATCAGTATTATAATCTATTTTAAATCTTTTATATGTTTCTTGAACGACTTCACTAAATAAAGTTAATACATCCTCTTCAATACTTGGACTATAGTATCTCATAAAAGCTTTTAATGATTGAAGAGTTGTAGTAAGGATTGAATAACCCATCCCCTCTTTAAGTTCTTCATCATCGGTATCCACAATTACTTCAAGTGGATTTATCATACCGAAATCTCCTCCACGGCCAAGGTCAATAAAGTCTCCACCATATAACCTTGTCATTTCTTCAAACTCGCCTTCAGGATCTATTGCAACTATTTTATGTCCATTTCTAATATTTGTTCTTAAAAGTATTTTAGCAGCGGTAGATTTACCACTACCAGATGTACCTAATATAATCATATTAGCATTATTTCTATTATTCTCTTTTCTAATTTGGTATAAAAATTGATTAAATAGGATTACACCACCAGAATAATCAACTCCAAGTAAACAAGAAAGACCTGGATCCTTTATGCTATCAAATACAAAAGGATACATAGCAGCTATAGTAACAGAAGGAATTGGGGTACCAATTCTTTCCTCTATATCATTAGGTTCAAATATTGGCAACATACTCTTTAAGATTTTTTCTTGTTCAAATGTTAATACGACACCTTTCATACCCATAGCATCTAGATAACTTTTGACTTGTACTTTTTTCTGCTCTAATTCTTCGTGTGAATCAGCTGATACTAATAAATGAAGTTGAAAATCAAATATTCTCGCTTGTGTAGCTACTAACATTTGAATAAATCCTTCAATACTCTCATAATCCTGTCTAATTTGCTCTTGCATTGTATTTTCTTTTTCATTTTGATATCTTGCTTTCATATCAGCTATTTCTTTATCAAGCATTTTGGATAAAATATCAAATGCAATTGGAATATGTTTAATACACACTTTTACTCCTGACATTTGAGATATATTTGCAAGATACCCTTCATTTATAGCTTTGGGATAACTAATTACTGTCAAAATAGTACAATATTTATTACTAATCACGAATTCAGTTGGTTTAAATTCCAATCCTTTAGGTGCTAGTTGACTTTTAAAATTTATACTCATGATGGCATCACCGTCCCAAAATTGATTGTATCTCCACCATTCATAAATCCATCTAATAAAATTCTTAAATCATCATTGCTTACTTGTGCAGATTGTAATCCAGCATTAGCTAAATTTGAGATAATATTTTGTATCTTCTTTTGAATTAATTCTGGTCTTTTTTCTTTGAATAGAATAAAGTACTCTGTATCGGTTACACCAACTGTTTTTCCCATAAACATAGTGGCTTTATCTATATCTTCTCTAACTAATTTCCTAATTGCTGGAAATTGAACTTGATTATAAAGTAACTTTAATTGTGCTAAATAAACATTAATGTCAACTGGTCTATCAGCAATTATTAACCAAAATGGATAATCTATGCTATTATAAAAGTTTCTTAACTGAAATATTGCATTATTTTGTGAATCATAATCTAGAATAAAAATATTTCTAGGTCTAACTTTTACTCCGGTAACATGAGTCCCATTATCAAGAAGTATTTCACCATTTCTAATTGCTGCAACTGGTAACCAATTTTCAGCATATTTTTTAGCAGAATTACTTATCGTTTTATTTTGGCTTCCTGTTACTTGTGACATATCTAATACACCAACCTCTCCAATCATATCTTTTTTGATTTACTAAATATAAATACATTTCTTTCAAAAACACTCTAACATTGTGATAATGAGCAACGGGAAATACTAGTAATATACTTATTAGTATCGGAAGTAGTTTTAATATCATTGCAAAAATTCCTCCTCCTTGAAAAAGAAGTAAAGAAAAAGTTGTAATTAAAGCGCCACCTAAAAGTATAGCTAAATCTATTCCCTTGAACAAATTAAAATATAATTGCCCTTTTTTACTATTAGCAGGTATTAAATAATCCATAATTACTTACCTCCTGCTGATTTGCCTTTTCTTTGTTTAAGTTGTTCTTTATAAACAATATCATTTTCAATTTGATCGATTGTATCTTTGCTTTTTGAGTAAAATTCAGATTCACTTTTATTGTAGTATCTTTGCATAGCCTTAACATCTCTTTTATAATCTTCATCATTAGAAAGCACGTCACCAAGTGCATAATCATATTGAGCTTGAGCCATAGGAAAAATAGAATTTAACTCAGCAGTCTTATCCCTAATTCTTTGATCTCTATCTCTAACCGCAGCAGCATCACTTGGATCTACAGTTTCAGCATTAATATTAGCAAGTTCTTGTTGTAATTGACGATATCCTTCACTACTCTTAATTTTACTTAAAGCAGATCCTTTATCTCCAGTAATGTCAACATGAAATTGCTTTCCACTTGTAGAAGTGAAAAATGTTTTATCACTATTTTTATTTTTATTAACAGCATGTTGCTTACTTTCTTTCAAGTTATTTAATACTTGTCTTTCGACATTTATTTTACCACTGCCAACACCTAATGCTTCAGCAGCACCTTCAATATATCCACCAATGCCTGGTGCACCAGCTCTCCATCCCTCAGTACTACCATTTTTAATTGCTTCTACTATATTTCCACCTTTTGCTTTAAATCCGCCAGCTCCACCTGCAATACCACCTGTTACTGAGCCACTTATTCCACCAAGAACGCCTTTTCCAATACTTTTTCCTAAACTATCTCCACTATTCTTGGCATTACGAAATCTTGTAGCTGCTCCTGATATTCCACCAGATATAGAACCTAAAGCATATCCACCAGCAGCACCTAAGAATTGTGAAAGACCTGTTTTATTATTTTCAGCAAGCTTGCTCTCAAAGATAGTGTCTATCATAGAAGGTATTTCTTTTCCTAGTTTTAAAACTGCTACCACTATAACTCCATAAACAAGAAGCGTACTTAAATCACTAATTTCAGGCGCACTTTCAAATATTCTACCGAGGTTATTATAAGCAAGAGTAATAAATGAAAATGAAAAATACATTGCTCCTATCCTAATAAATGCATCCGTATAAGTTTTACCCAAAACACTTATATAATGTTTCCAAATTTTAGAATCAAAACCATCTTTCATTATTGTAATAATTGCAACAGGCGCTATAAGTTGCAGTACCAGCAACTTAAACATACGAATTCCCAATTGTATAGATACAGTTATAAGCATATAAATAATATAAGCCCCGAGTGCAGTACTCAAAAGTGGAAAATAATAAACGTCTACCCATATTGATGACGCAGCTGAAGGTAAAGAAAATATTATATTAAAATCATCTTCTTTAAGCGCTTGATTAAAAATATCACCTATAACGCTCTTATCATATCTTTCACTTCTGCTATATAAACCATGGCTTTCCATTCCATGCAAAAACGAACTAAGCGTAGTTACTGCAAGTTTTTTTCCATAATCTATATTTTCTGTTTCATCATCTAATGAAGATGTCCCACCGGTAATAAATCTCATTATGACGCCCTCATCGTCTTCGCTTTTTTCAACTCCAAGATTTTTTAAATAACGATAATGATATGTATTTGGCGTTCCAACTATAAGCAAGGAAAATTCATTAATTACACCAAATATAAATGAATAAGAACCAAGAAGTAATGCAGCAATAGCTATATTTTTTAACATAGCTACTCCGCCTTTACTTTTATCTAGTGCTTTATCAGGATTTATTAAATACTCAATTAAAGAATATCCAATTATAAATAATATAAGCACAGCTATAATAGCATTAATTCTCTTCGTTAAAGATATAAATAAACTACCTATAGTATTAACGTTTAATTGGGACATTAACTGAAAAACTTTATAGGCTACTGCAACAAGTGTATATACGATACCATCCATAAACAATAGTAAAAAAGTCAATGGTATCAATAGCCATGAAGCCTGAAAGCCCTTTAACAACAACAAATATTTAAACATGGTATCACTTCCTAAATTTTACATTATCCTATTAAAATTATAACACAATTAAATTGCAAATAAAAGCATTTTTTTATTCAATAAATAAACAAAAAGTAGAGTCTTATAGCTCTACATTGTGGTATACATTTGAAACATCATCAAGTTCATCTAACATATCAAGTAATTTTTCAAATTTTTCTTTTTCATCTCCATTAAGTACAACTGTATCTTTAGGATAATATGCTATTTCATCTATTTCAAAAGTTATTCCAGGAAAAGCATCTTCCAGTGCCTTCTTAGCATTATTTAAATCACTTACCTCAGTATAAACTACAACCATATCATCTTCAAGTTCAATATCATTAGCATCGACATCAGCATTTATTAATGCTTCCATAACTTCATCTTCAGTGTGTCCTTTAATTCCAACTGCACCCAAATGTTCATACATAAAACTTACTGAATTCTGTCCAGCTATTTTAGCACCACATTTATTAAACACAGTTTTAACAAAACTAATTGTTCTATTAGGGTTATCAGTTAAGCATTTAACGATTAAGTTACTTCCACCTTGAGCAAATGCTTCATATTCAACTACATCGTAGTTTTCTCCTTCACCTTTTTTGACTTTATCAATGTTTCTATTAATAACTTCAGCTGGTACTTGTTCTCTTTTTGCTTTTTCTATTACTCTTCTTAATGCATCATTAGTTGCTGGATCTGGGTTTGATTTAGCAGCTTTAATAATTTCTTTTGCATATATTGAATATAACTTACTCTTCTTAGCAGCTGTTGCAGCCATAGCTTTTGCTCTTACTTCATGAGCTCTACCCATAATAAATCACTCCTAATCTTTATATTTACTACAAGGAATTAATAACCCATAATAAATTCCTCCTAATCAAATATCTACTCATATTTTACTACAAAGTATTATTAATTAAAACATTTTTATTTAAAAAAGAGTTAATTTTCATTAACTCCTTCCATTAATTTATCAATTTCATCTTTATTTCTGCTTATTAATTCTTTTAATACAGCATCATATTCTTCTTGGCTATCAAGTTTTTCAATACAATTATCTATGTATCTAACTATTAAAGTGCTGTTTTTACCATCATCAGAAATAAGATATAAATAATGCTTATCTTTAAAATCAAAAGAATCAACCACCAAATATTTTTCTCCACTTTCGACAGTAATTAAGTCATCTATCTCAATTTTCTCCATAATTACCTTCCTCTCATATCGGAATAAGAATCATCTGTATCTAGAATTTCACCATTATGGCCAAATTTATGTGGTTTTTTATCAACAGCAGCTATTAATATAGCAGAGACCAATATTCCAATAGCAATTTGTATTATAACACTTCTTCTTTCTGCTTTTCGTTTTTCAATTTTTTGAATTTTTCTTCTTTGATCATTGGCAGTTCTAATTGATTCTACTGACATTTTTTTATACCTTTCGTATTTCTCTTCAGTTGTTAAAAATTTATGTTCAACTTCCTTTTTAACTGACTTATGTTGAAACTTAGTTGGTTTACTAAGATCTTTAAAATAAGGTAATTTTTCTAAATCATTATCCATAAATTCCTCCGATATCCATATTTATTATACCATAATCAGTGGTAATTTACACTATTTTACTGTCAGTTTACACTAATCGATTGATTCTAAACTCTTTACAAATTCATTATAACAATCATAATTGAAGTAGTCTTTTGATTTAATAAATTCTTTTACATCATCTCTAGCTTGAACTAGTATTTTAAAGTCAGATTTAATATTAGCAACCTTAAAGGTCATATCTCCACTTTGCTTAACTCCAAATAAATCTCCTTCTCCACGCATTTCAAAATCTTTTTCAGTTATATAAAAACCATCATTACTCTCACACATAACTTTAAGTCTAGGATTTTTTTCACTTCCAATTAGTATACATGTTGAATCAAAAGAGTTTCTACCTATCCTTCCTCTTAGTTGGTGAAGTGTTGCAAGTCCAAATTGGCCTGCATCATATATTACCATCATAGTGGCATTTTTAACATCTATTCCAACTTCAATTACAGTCGTTGAAATTAGCACATCTATTTTACCTGATTTAAATTCATTCATTATTTTATCTTTATCAGTTTTAGATAACTTACCATGCATAATAGCGGATTTTATTCCATTTTTAAAGTATAAGTCAATATTTCTTTTTATTTCATTTACCGTAGTTAAGTCTATAGTATCATTCTCTTCTATTAACGGAGAAACCACATATACTTGATGATGATTATCTATTTCATTTTTAATCATCTCATACACTGATACTAACTCTTTTTCGCTTTTTATAATTGTTTTGATATCTTTTCTCCCTTTAGGCTTTGTTTTAATATTAGATATATCCATATCGCCATATATAGTTAATGCAAATGTTCTAGGAATAGGTGTTGCAGACATATAAAGAGTATCAGGAAGAATTCCTTTGTTTCTTAAAACAGCTCTTTGATTTACACCAAATCTATGTTGTTCGTCTGTAATTACTAATCCTAAATTTTTAAATTCAATATTATCACTTAATAAAGCATGCGTCCCAATAACAAAATCTATTTTGCCTTCTTTTAATAACTCACCTATTTCATCTTTTTCTTTTTTCTTCATACTTCCAATAAGTAATTCAACTCTTATATTAGTGCCAAGTAATACATTTTTAATTGTTTCATAATGTTGGCAAGCAAGTACTTCTGTTGGTGCCATTAATGCTGTCTGATTATTAGATAAATAATTGATATAAGCCGCAATTACAGAAACTATAGTTTTACCTGAACCAACATCTCCTTGCAATAATCTATTCATTCTCTTGTCAGATGTCATATCTTCATATATTTCTTTAACAGCTTTATTTTGATCAGACGTAAGTTCAAATGGTAAACTTCTTATAAAATCATTAATTTTTTCAACATCAACATTTCTTATATATTCTGCTTTACTAGATTTATTTATTTCTTTTAAATAATTAATTTTAAACATAAATTCAAATAATTCCTCATATTTAAGTTTAATCAATGCTTTTTTTACTTCATCTTGATTTTTAGGATTATGTATTAATTTAACTGCTTCTTTCTTAGATATAAATTTGTATTTTTCATTTATATAAGAAGGTATGAAGTCAACATAATTATCATAAAAAGATAGTGCTTCATTTATATATTTTTTTAATTGTTTAGATGTAATACCATTAGTTAAATGATAAACACTTTCTATTGAGCCAGTTAATAATTTTTCGAATTTAATATCTGATGCTATAACTGTATTTTTTAATTGATCATATTTTCCAAACACAGTTATAACAGTTCCTGGTTTTAAATGTGTTTTTAAAAATGCTCTATTAAAAATCATAATAACAACCATTTTTTTATTTGATACTGCTCTAAAAGTAAGTGAAGACATATTAGCCCTAAATCTTCTTGTTAATGGTACTGAATCAACAATACATTCTATTACTACATTTTGTTTATCCATACAATTTTTAATATCATCTAAAATAATTAAATTATGTTTATATGGATAATAATTAACTAAATCATCTATATTGTATATACCTAAATTATGTAAATATTGTAAACTCTTTGGACCAATGCCTTTGATATTTTTTAAATCTTCCATATTGCCTCCAGTAAATCTAACATATTATATCATGTTTACGTCAAGTTGGAAAGAAATATTGAAATAATTTATATTATTATTTATAATTAAATTGGAGGTAGATTTATGAGTTTAGAAGAATTAGCATCAGCTATGAAAGATATGGTTGAAAATGAGGATGTAAACTTCTATGGATACATAGATGTTATGAGCCCAGAAGAAGAAACTTTTGAAAAGGGATTTGAAAATGGCAAACATATTCCTTTAGATGCAGAATTTTTTAAGGACCCATATGGATATTTAGATAAAATGGGATTTGGAGAAGAAGAAGTTTACATAGTAATTAATCAATGGCCAACTAGAGAATTCGATTTTGATAAAGTACCTGGAAGTTTCATTTCAGGATGCTACCATGGAAAAGAAGATAAATTTGAACCTAATTTCAATTTTTCTTTAGAACCAATCGATAGTCCAACAAGATAATAGAAAAAAGAATTTTAATTCTTTTTTTTTATTTTTTTAAAAAAAGAGTTGACAAATTTAAGAAAAGTGATTAGTATATAGACTTACCAATTCACTTTTAGGCGAATTGGTGCTAGTATCACACTAGCCAACCCCTTTTTATTCTTTTTTCCGGACTGTCATCAGGGGGTGACAGTCCTATTTATTTAATTTTAAAAGAGATTTTTTTATAAAATCTCTTTTTATTATTTACAATTTTTTTTCATTTCTATTATTATTAATATAATCTTGATAACTCTGTTTAATTTTAACTAAATCATATAAAACTAGTTTTAAATGGTTTTGATTCGCAAACTTTCTTCCTTGCTCTATTAATTCATTGTAATTTCTATCCGTTGAATCGAAAGCGACAAAAACATATGCTGCTTTACTATCAAAATCTATTCCTCTTCTAAATAAGACTACTTCATTATAACCATCATTTTTTATTAATTCACTATATGTCGCACTAGTATATTGAAATTCTTTTCTGCTATCATATTCGATATTGTTTAATCCTTTATTTGTTGTTAAGTAATAACAACTTGAAAGAACAATAGATTCAGGAACAATACTATCAGAATTAAATCCTATGCCAATCATACTGGAACCCTTATCGTTAAAATAATCACTACTATATACTGATGCTGAAATCTGATTTGAAGTATCAGAAAAATATTTATACCAACCATTAGCATCAGAATAAGTTTCATGCCCACTTTCATACGAGTAGTTAACTTTCACCTGATCAAATTCTGCATCAAGTCTGTAAAGTAACGATTCATATTGTTTTTTTTCTTCCTCTGTTAGTTCAGAACTAGTATTGCTATTATTTCTACTTGAAATGATTTTATTTTTTATTAATTCCGCATGCGCATCTCTAAATTTTTCCGAATTTCTTACGAAACGATGTATAAGTTGTGGCCTTACGTTTCTGAAATCTTCTACTACTATTTCTTTATCTTCTGGTATATATAAATGATCCAATATATCTTTTCTTATTAAATATTCATAATCTAAATAAATATCATTTATTTCTTCTACACTATCATATGGATTACTTATATTATTTAATCTATTTAACAATGCTTTTGATTCTGTACTATCAATTATAATTAATTTATTCTTTAATGCTTCTAAATTATTGATTTTAATTAATACATCTATACCAATATTTTTATGATTATTAAACTCTTCTCTTTTCTCTGCTAACGTCTTTTTGCTATCAATTTGCATATCATAATTAACAAAATCCATATTATTTAATATATCATCCAAAGAATAATTACTAACTACATTATAAATATAATCATAAACTAAACCTGCTTTAATATTTTCATTATCTCTAACATTTCCTAATATGGCTCTATCAAAAAAATCCTTTATTTCTTCTTCGTTTATTTCTTCCATATAGTAGTAATAAATTTTATCAACTCTATAGAATTGATTTTTAATAATATTATTATTCATAACATAATCATAAAAATGAGTTCTTAATTGTGATATTACTCTTTCTTTATTACTTGTATTAAAATTATCTATGTTATTTACTGTATTATTTGCAGATTTACATGAATAATAGTTATATACTCCTGTTATATTACCAACAAGCAAAATAATTCTATAACGATTATTAGGATTCTTTTTTAAATAATTTATAATATTTTGCCTAAACTCATTAATGTTTTTACTTGTTTCTATTATTTTTAAAATATCACTACAATCCCTAATATCGAGACGTTCTATTAAATATTCTATTAAAGAATAAGAAATATTAAACTTTTGATATTTAGATTTATATTTCAGTATTGTTATTTTATTCCTCATATCTTGAAACTTTTCTAACACATATGCCTCCTTCTTGCTTCTATAATACCTTTGTAAAACCTTATGTTTATTTACATATAACCAATATTCACAACTATTATTTGTTTTCTAAATCTTTAAAATAATTATATCTATCTTTTGCATCATTTAAATTCTTTTCGTATAATTTTTGATAATCTTCTTCATTCTTGAACTCTAAATTCTTATATCTAAGCTCACGTCTAAAGACTGAATCATAGTTTTCAAAATCAGGTTCTTTTGAATCTACTGTTAATATATCTTCTTCAGGATTATATCTCATAAGTAAGTTATATCCAACATCAACTAACAATTTTTGCTCATCAAGTGAATTTGTAAGTCCGCCAAATATACCTTGCTCTATACATGGACTATATGCAATTATAAGTGATGGACCTTCATGTTCATATGCTTCTTTAAATACTTTTAATGTTTGCATCATATTAGCACCCATAGAGATTGATGCAACATATACATTTGGAATAGACATTGCAA
>JAEEGL010551104.1_pt1 | contig 20083 bp, 13 predicted proteins | sample 9134231 | NCBI WGS metagenome assembly JAEEGL01 (sample SAMN16246548, study PRJNA631951) | gut metagenome | biome: gut microbiome; feature: rumen; material: fiber-attached | host: Bos | place: Iran: Karaj | collected 2018-10
AGTCGTATATTTCATGCTGCGGATTACCGCCTGCCTCAATCAGAATAACATCGAGTTTATTAACTTTCCGCAGTTCTTCAATCACAGGTTTTTCATCCCGGTAAATATACTCAATTTCTCCGGCGTAAGACGTATAAACAGCACTGGCAGCCGTCAGCAGTACTACAGATGCCAGAATGATACGGCTCCTGCCGGACGTCCGGTAAATCCTGTCCAGGGCATAGAATACCAGGAGCACCGCAGGAAAGAAAGCCAGCGAATAGTACCGCGAAGTATCGAGCCCCGCTACGGAAGACGCGGCGGAAAAAACGATCAGCGTCACGGCTGTAATCAGCATAAAGCCGGCGGTTTTCCCACTTTTCGGAAGCTTTTTCCTCTTCATCAGTATAACAGCCGAAACAACTATCAGAATAATGAAAAGCGCTGTAATGATGCGGTGGCCGAACAGCAGTCCGACAACCCAGTCTTTCTCGAGCGCCAGATTATTCCTGACCGACTTTGCCGTGGCCGTGAGGATCCTGCCCGCCGTACGCCCGACAGCTCCGCCAGCGCCCTTGTAGAATCTCAGATGCATCAGGATCTGAATATACGGCGTATAGTTCCACAGGAAAAATAATACCGGCATAATTACCAGAAGCGAATACAAAGCAACGCTGCGCCAGCGTCTGCGGACCAACAGTCCCAGGAAAAACAGGCAGCTGAACGCACCGCCGATCACCATGATCAGCTGCGAATTCTCAATGGCTAAATAGAGTACGGCATTGGAACAGAGAAGGGCCGCAATCCCGACAGACAGTCTCTCATCCGTCCAGACCCGGTAATGTGCATAAAAAGAAATCACGAACAGCAGGATCGTCAGGATATAGAACCGGATATACTCCACTAATCCGATCGTCATTCCGCAGAAGCCGTACATCGAAGCCGCGCACAGGATAACCGGTTCTGTGAATTTCATCCTTTTCATCAGGAAAATAAACAGGAACTGGGTCATCAGCTGAAAAAGCATATTCATCAGGATGCCCGGCCGTTTGCTCATTTTTCCCGGCGAAATAATACTCTCGGCGATATTCAGCAGGCCCATATAGTTTTTCCGCTCAAGGATCATGCCTGCCGCCCGGCAGGCCGGAATTCTGAAAAGACTCTCTTCTTCTCCGACAATAAACAATTTCTTGAATTCTGAGTTTTTCAGCCACTTCCCATGAACCCAGTCTTCCCTGTCACCGATTTTTACCGTGCCCTGCCTGAGCGAAATATTGTAATAATGAGCATATCCCTTGGAATACAGCTCATCGACGAAATAATTGGTCTTTTCTTTTGCCCAGTACAGATACAGGCCGTTCTGGATCACAAGAATCAGTATAAAAATGATCCAGAAACGTTTACTGAATACTTTCAAGAAAACTTCCCCATGCCGCCGCTGCCCGCGGAAGAGACAGTGAATCTCCCCGGCTTAACGCGGCGCCGCGATACTTTTTATTCAAATCTGAGTCCCTAAGGACCCTGAGAATCTGTATCCCCATTTCCCTCTCCTGCGGCGAAAGCGGCTCGGACGGATCAAGCCCCCTTCCCGGAGACATCGGAACCAGGATTCCGTACGGGGCATCCGTACTGCCTTCCGAAAGATGCGGCAGAATGGGCGCACCCGGATCAAGAATCTCTTTCGCTCCGGTCGGATGGTCCGTGCTGATAACCGGCAGCCCGAGTGCCAGAGATTCCAGAATCATATTCGAATATCCTTCACAGAGGGACGGGAGGACCGCTGCAGCCGCCCGGCTCATCAGCCGGTGCGGGTTCTCCCGGAACCCGCAGAATCTGACCTGCTCTTCCAGTCCGAGACCGCAGGCAAGTTTTTCCAGTTCCCGCTGTTCGGGACCTTTGCCGAGGATAAGCAGTCTGCAGGGTTCGCCGGCATCCCGCACGATGCTGAAAGCGCGGATCAGGTGTCCCATTCCCTTAAGCGGTACCAGTCTTCCCATGGTTACCGCAAACGGACCGTCACCAGCAAGAATCTCTTCATCAGGCGTCATCGGTTCTGCACCGCGTTTCCTGATATATACTGTATCCGCCCCGTTCGGCAGCACCCGGATTTTCTGCGCAGGGATCCTGAATTTATTCATCAGTTCCAGCGCGATCTCCTCTGAAACCGGCGCAAGATACCCGGCCTTCCGGCATATCAGTCCGTATATCGGCATGAACAGCCTGCGGAGTGCGCCTGATTTTCCGTTCTCCAGGCTGATCCGTACTGACAGCACTGTATTCGCGGACCCGGCCAGAATACTGGCCAGCGCCGCATTTTCGGAAAATGAAACAGAAACTCCGTCCGGATGCTTCTTTTTCCACCTCCGGATCATCCGGACCCTGGCTGCCAGAAGCTTCATCTGATATAAAAGCTTCGTTTTATCAGCATCCGCAGGAAGACCGATGGATAACAGTGTCCCCTGGTACGGATAAGTAGTCTCTTCCCGGCTGTTAACCAGGACCGTGACGTCAAATCTGCCGGAAAGCGATATGGACAGTTCCGATACTGTCCGTTCCGCGCCGCCGTGGGACAGAGAATTGACAATCATCAGGACCGGCCGCATGCAGCCTCCTTAAGCAGATCTTCATACTGCGCGCAAACACTGTCAAAACTGTATCGTTCCAGGCTGTACTGCCGCCTTTCCGGTTCCTGCCGCAGGAGCGGGATAAGCCGTTCCTTAAGCATGGACGCGTCATTCGCCGGAAAGTATACAGCCTCATCCCCCATCATCTCACGGTGTGCTGGAATATCAGAAAGCAGCAGCGTACAGCCGTTTGCAGCCGCTTCCAGCACGCTCATGGGACTGTTCTCATACCGGCTGGCACTGATGTAAAGCGCGGCTTTCATCAGTACTTCCTGTTTCATCGGATCATCCCGCCCGATCCAGCCGTAAAACGACGTCTGTCCGCTTATTCCTGATTCACGGACCAGTTCTTCAAGTGCCCTTCTTCTGGGGCCGTCTCCCAGGACCGCGATTTCCCATTTTCCAGATCGCCCGGCAGCGCCTGAACCCGGGTTGTTCCGCAGCGTTTCCACTGCCCCCGCAATCCCGGCAAGGGCTGTTTCGAAGTTCTTATCGGGCTGCATCCTGCCCATCAGCAGGATCAGGTGTTCCTTCGGCACCTCCTGTTCCGTTTCCGGCGTCACGACCGCGTTCGGGATCAGGACGCACCGCAACTTAGGATCGCGTTTTCTGATCAGCGATTCAAGGAAACGGGACGGCACTGCAATCTGCGCGGCTTCCCGCCGGATTCCGGCCGAAAACGGCCTGAGCGGAAGATGGAGCATCCTGTATATCATCCGTCTGTTATACCCTTCCACGTCGCTCCCGTGTGCCGTAAGCACATAGGGAATTCCGTATTTCCGTTTCAGATACAGCGCAAGTTCACCGTCCGGAATAATAAAATGGCAATGACAGACGTCCGCCTCCCGGATTTCCGGATGATCATCCAGAAAACGGGCCGCTTCCCGAAGATACGAAAACTGTTCCGCCGGCGTACACGAAGAACTGTTCTTTCTATAGCCGGGAACCCGCCATATCTCAAGGCGGCCGTGGATTTCATGTTCCGGAAGGTTTCCCCACCTCATCGTAATAACGGAAAGTGAGTGGCCGCATGAAGAGAGGTGCTCCGCCAGCGCTTTGGTAAAGGTTCCCGCGCCTCCTCCCACAGGCGGATATTCATAATTCAGGACGAGGATTCTCATCTTTCCCTCAGCGCTTATTTTCCGTAATAAATGCTATCGAATAGGTGTGGACAATATGCTCACCGAGAGTGATCCGCATCAGGATTTCAGAAAGAACACCGCCGACCATGAGAATTGCCGACAGCATCAAAAAAAGCATCGCAAATACAAAAGCGCGGAACGGATTCCCCGGACCTGCCGCCAGAATGATTCCCCGGACAGCAAATACAGCAGAGATAAACAGTGAAACGGCTGATGTCATCCCGAACATATGGAGCGGTCTTCCCGAATACTTGCGCCAGAACCAGACGGCCAGCATATCGAAAAAGCCCTTCCATGCACGGGATATATTGTATTTGCTCCGGCCGGTATTTCTCGGCCGGTGATTAACAGGGAGTTCCCCGATCGTATAACCCCTGATCTTTAAAATAGCAGGGATAAAACGATGCTGCTCACTGTAAAGGTCCAGGCCTTCAAGGCACTCCTGCCGGTAAGCCTTGAGCGTGCAGCCGCTGTCATGGATTCCGTCATGAATCAAAAGAAACCGGAGGAAATTCGCCGTGCGGGAAACAAAGCGTTTCCCGCCGGAATCCATCCGGTTGACGCGCCAGCCGGACACGACGTCCAGTTTCCGGCTGATCAGGTATTCCAAAAGCCTCGGGATATCAGCCGGGTCATTCTGGCCGTCGGCGTCCATGGCGACGACATACTCCCCCTTCGCGGCCTTGAATCCGCAGTCCAGGGCAGCTGTCTGGCCGAAGTTCTTCCGAAAACGTATATATTTCAGTGGATAAAGCTCTTTACAGATCTCAGGCGTTTTATCGGCAGACCCGTCGTCGACGAAAATGATCTCATAATCGAACGGTTCGCCGTTCATTCCCTTCTCGCATACTTCTCTGATTTCCCGATGTAGTTGTACGATACTGCCTTCCTCGTTGAAAACCGGGACGACGACTGACAATGATATCATATTCTGCTGATTCCGACTGTATAATCCTCTGGCTGGTTACTGCTGGTAAACATACATATTGTAATTATACAACGATAACTCACCAATATAAACAAAAGGCTGTCACCATTCCTGATGACAGCCTTCTGTTGACTTGTTTACTATGATGAATCAATCTTCCTGGCTGACGATCTCTCTCTTGTTGTAGGAGCCGCAGTTTTTGCAGACTCTGTGAGGCATCATCAGAGCACCGCACTTGCTGCATTTAACAAGTGTGGGAGCGGTCATTTTCCAGTTCGCTCTCCTTTTGTCTCTATGACTTCTGGAAGATTTATTCTTGGGACAAATGCTCATGGCTGTCCTACCTCCTTGCGCGTAAACTCAGCGTGACACGAATGATATTATACGAGAGCCTCATTACTTTGTCAATGCATAAGTTTCACGGGCAATTGCCAGTTCTTCGTTGGTCGGGACAATCATTTCCACAACTTTGCTTTCCGGTTTGGAAATCACTGTCAGTTTGCCGCGGACATTGTTGGCTTCCGGATCGAATTCCGCTCCGAGATATCCCAGATAGCTGCAGATCGCCGCGCGGGTGGCCGGATCGTTTTCGCCGACGCCTGCGGTAAAGGCGATAACATCGACGCCGTTCATCGCAGCCGCATATGCGCCGATGTATTTGGCGACACGGTATGCAAATGCGTCAAGCGCAAGCGCCGCATCGGCGTTCCCTTCGTCCTTGCCTTTTCCGAGATCGCGGAAATCGGAGGAAAGGCCGTTCGAAAGGCCAAGTACGCCTGATTTTTTCTGAAGAATATTCAGGACCTGGTGCACGTCGAGCCCTTCTTTGTTCGCAATGAATTCAATGATAGCGGGATCCAGGTCGCCCGAACGGGTGCCCATCGCCAGGCCCTCCAGCGGGGTAAGGCCCATCGAAGTATCCACACATTTTCCGCAGCAGACAGCGGAAACGCTGGAACCGTTGCCGAGATGGCAGACGATGATCTTTAAATCATCGCGGGATTTTCCGAGCGCCGCGGCCGCTTCCGCAGAAACAAAGTCATGACTCGTTCCGTGGAACCCATAACGGCGGACACGGTACTTTTCATAATATTTCTTCGGGATCGCGTACATATAAGCCTTTGCCGGCATGGTCTGATGGAAAGCGGTATCGAAAACAGCTACCATCGGAGTGGACGGCATGACTTCCTGGCATGCGCGGATGCCGATCAGGTTGGCCGGATTGTGCAGAGGCGCAAGGTCCGCGCACTGCTCGATGGCCGCAATAACTTCTTCGTTAATGACAGCGGGCGCAGAGAAGGATTCGCCGCCGTGGACCACACGGTGCCCGATGGCCCCGATTTCCTCAAGGGACCCGATTACGCCGTTTTCCTTATCAGTCAGCGCATCCAGGACCAGCTGGATACCGACCTTGTGATCCGGAATAGCGACTTCGGATTTCACTTTGTCTCTGCTGTCGCGTACGTTTTCATAGGTTAACGATCCGTCGATGCCGATCCGCTCGCAAAGGCCTTTTGCAAGCAGCGCTTCTGATTCCGCATTGATCACCTGGAACTTCAGGGAAGAACTCCCGCAGTTAATAACCAGAATATTCATACTAATCTTCCTCCAAATTATTAATGCTCCGTATGCCGCGCTTTCTCAGCCGGCTGCGCGGATTATTTGCTCATCTGTGCCTGGCAGGCTGTAATCGCGACAACGCCGACAATATCCTCCGCGCTGCATCCGCGGGAAAGATCGTTGACGGGTTTTGCGATGCCCTGCAGCATCGGTCCGTATGCCTCGGCCTTCGCAAGACGCTGGACAAGTTTGTAACCGATGTTGCCTGCGTCAAGGTTCGGGAAAATGAGGACGTTGGCCTTGCCGGCCACTTCGCTGTCGGGTGCTTTGGACTTCGCGACGGAAGGAACGATTGCAGCGTCCAGCTGGAGCTCGCCGTCCACCTTCAGTTCCGGATACTCTCTCTTCGCGATTTCAACCGCTTCGCGGACCTTGTCGACCAGTGCGTGGGAAGCGCTGCCCATGGTGGAATGGGACAGCATCGCGACGCGGGGTTCCGCGCCGAGCATCGCTTTGAAACTCTTTGCGGAAGAATCGGCGATCGCCGCCAGTTCTTCAGACGTCGGATCCTGATTCAGGCCGCAGTCCGCAAATACGAATGTCCCGTTTTCGCCGAATTCGCAGTTCGGGACGTCCATGACAAAGAAACCGCTGACCAGTTTGACGCCGGGTGCTGTCCGGATAATCTGCAGCGCCGGACGGAGCGTAGCCGCCGTGGAATGGCAGGCTCCCGCAACCATGCCGTCCGCGTCTCCCTGTTTGACCATCATGATGCCGAAGGTCAGGGCATCGCCGAGCATAAGCGCTTTGGCTTTATCCAGTTCCATACCTTTGTTTTTTCTCAGTTCATAGTACACTTCCGCGTACGCATCGGTTTTCTCACTCTTTTCGGGATCGATGATGGCAATTCCGGTAAGATCAAGGCCCAGCGCTTTCGCATCGGCAAGGATTTTTTCTTCGTTGCCGATCAGGGTCAGGTCCGCGGTTCCTTCTTTTAAAACCTGCGCCGCCGCTTTAAGCGTCCTTTCGTCCCCGGATTCCGGCAGGACGATTCGTTTTTTGTTTTCGCGGGCTTTCTTTTTCACTTCTTCGATGAATGACATGGATTTTTCCCCCTATTTAGAATAATCTTAATGAACTGAAGCAAGTGTCCGAAATAACAATTTATTATACCCCATTTTGAATTCCTGTTACAATGAACGTATGAAAAACAGTACATCCGGATTCATGAATATTACCGGCATTCTGATGGAATGCAATCCGCCCCACCGCGGCCACCGGTATCTGATCGGGAAGGCCCGGGAAATGACCGGCGCGGATTACTGCGTCGTTGTCATGAGCGGCGATTTCGTCCAGCGCGGGGAGCCGGCTGTCACGGATAAATACACACGGGCGAGGATCCTTCTCGAAGATGGGGCCGACCTGGTTCTGGAGCTGCCGCTGTACGCGGCTGCGGGTTCCGCAGCCTATTTCGCGGAATGCGGAATCCGGCTTATGGCGAAACTGGGAGCCGTCGGACATATGGCTTTCGGCATCCAGTGCGCGGATCCTTCCCTGCCTGAAGAAGCTGCCCGCTGCCTGGTCTGTGCCGAAAACGAAAGCCCGGATTACCGGAGGGAGCTCCGCCGTCTGCTGAACACCGGGCTGTCATTTCCGGCCGCCCGTGCCCGGGCTCTTCTTTCCTCCGGTATTCTGAAGGAAAGCGGAAACGGAAAAGCTCTGGCCGCGCTCCTTGATGCCCCCTCTCCCAACGACCAGCTCTCAGTCGAATACTGCAGAGTAATCCAAAGTGCGGAAATCCCCATTATCCCGGTCCCTGTTCCCCGTATTCCTTCAGCACACGCATCTGATCTGCGCGCCGCCCTGCTGTCTGAAGCAGGACCTGCGGGCCGCGGAGGAAACGTTCCTTCCGGTATTTCTCTCCTCCCTGTATTCGGGCCGGATCTATATTCTGAAAAAGAGGCCGGAATTCTGGAAGAAAGCTTCCGGAAAGCCTGCCCGCTTTGTTTCGCTGATTTCGGCGATATGCTCCTGTACCGGCTCTGGTCCGAACCGGACCTGACTGTATTTTTTGACGTTTCGGATTCCCTGGCTTCAAGAATCGGCAGACTCCTGCCCATGTACCGGGATCCCGACAGTTTTTCCCTTCTGCTGAAAACCAGGAACCTGACATATACGCGGATCAGGCGCGCTCTGCTGCATATTCTTCTGGATGTCCGCAGTGAAGATGTAATCAGCCTGACAGAAGCCGGCTGGGCCGGTTATGCCCGGGTACTGGGCGTACGGAAAGACGCGGGGGCGTTATTGAAAAAACTGGATGAGGTTTCGGATATTCCGCTGATTTACAGACCGGCGCGGGATGCCGAAAAAATCGCCCCGCGGTTCCGCAGGGCTTTTGAACAGGATCTTTCAGCATCCGAACTGTATGCACTCACCGCGCGGATGAAAACAAACCTGCCGGGGTCTTCCGGGGGCGTTTCTGTTAAAGAAGCGTCACGAAGGCTCCTGCGCGTTTAGAACCGGGCCGTAAGGACGGCTGTGTAAGTGCGTTCTATCGCGGTTTCCCCGCAAGGAGCGCTTCTGAATCAAGGAGCGCTTCTTCTATTACCGCATCCATATCGTAATACCGGTATGCTCCCAGCCTGCCGCCGAAAATCACATGTCTTTGCTGCCCGGCCAGTTTCCGGTAGGCATCGTACAACCTGCCGTTTTTTTCATCGTTAACCGGATAATACGGTTCATCGCCCCGCTTCCATACCGCCGGGTATTCCCGGCTGATCACGGTTTTGAAAGGCTCCGCTGATGAAGGGTCGAACCACTTGTGCTCGATAATCCTGGTGTACGGAGTCTCACGGTCCGTGTAATTCACCACGGCATTGCCCTGGAAATTGTCCGTGTCCAGGATCTCGGTTTCAAAACGCAGGCTCCTGTATTCCAGTTCTCCCAGCGAATAATCGAAAAAGGCGTCAATTGCACCGGTATAAACGATTTTGCCCGCCAGTTCCGAAAGGGGCTGCCGGTCCTTTAAATAGTCAACTCCCGTCCGGACTTCGATCCCTTCCAGGATTCTCCGGACCAGCGCCGTATATCCGCCGGAAGGAATTCCCTGGTACCGGGCGTTGAAGTAATTATTGTCAAACGTGAAGCGGACCGGCAGGCGTCGGATTATGAATGCGGGAAGTTCGCTGCAAGGTCTTCCCCACTGCTTTTCGGTATATCCTTTGACCAGTTTTTCATATATATCCGTCCCGACCAGCGAAACAGCCTGTTCTTCCAGATTCCGCGGATTGACGATTCCTGCTTTTTCCCGCTGCAGGCGGATTTTTTCCGCAGCTTCCGCAGGCGACACGACGCCCCACATCTGATGGAAGGTGTACATATTGAACGGAAGGGAATAGAGTTCGCCGTGATAGTTGGCGACCGGCGAATTAATAAAATTGTTGAACTCTGCAAAACGTGTCACATAATTCCATATCCTGTCGGAATTGGTGTGGAAAATATGCGCGCCGTGGCGGTGTACCTGGATCCCTGCCACTTCTTCGGTCCAGGCATTTCCTCCCACGTGGTCCCTTTTTTCAATAACCAGTACCCTTTTTCCGGCGTCGGCCATCTGTCTGGCGAATACGGCGCCGTACAGTCCGGCTCCGACGACCAGGTAATCATAAGCTGCCATTGTGCTCTCCCGCGGTAAACCTATCCTTTCCGGATCAGCAGATACCAGAGAAACTTGAAATTGGTGACGAAATAACGGTTAAACAAGCGCTTCGGATCCTGGCACAGCCGGAAAAACCACTCCATTCCGAGCCGCTGGATCCACACAGGCGCACGTCTGATCATATCTCCGTGGAAATCAAAACCCGCGCCTACGCCGATCATAACGCCGTGCATCCTGTCCTGGTGGGCCGCCATCCAGTTTTCCTGTTTCGGAGCCCCGAGCCCGACCCATATGATATCCGGCGCCGTCTCGTTTATCCGGCGGACGTCCGCTTCATCCTCCTCTTTTGTCAGTTCGCGGAAGGGCGGGGAATATAGTCCTGCCACCTGCATGCCCGGATACCGTTCCTTCAGGTTTTTCTCCAGATTTTCAATGGTTTTCTCGCTGGCGCCGTAGAAGAAATGCCGGACACTTCCGTCCATGGTTTCACGGAACATGGTCTCCATGAAATCGGGTCCTGCAATCCGCTGTGCCTGGAGATATCCTCTCCTGCGCTCCTGCCACGCGATCGGCGTCCCGTCAGGGAATTTTATGGCTGCGCCGTTCTGGACTTTCAGATATTCTTCGTTCTCCTGGGCCATGACTGTCGTATGGACATTTGAAAACGTGATGTATTTCCCGGACAGTTCTTTCAGGCGTCCGCGCACAGACATAACCGCGGCATCGACCGAACCTACAGCGAAATTGATGCCGAGGATTTTGCAGCGTTCCGCCATGGCCGGAAAACGGACCGAAGAAAAGCCGCCGGTCTGCCCCGTCATGCTCTTGCCCCGTATATCGTTGCCCCAGTAGCGGAGCGCCAGGCTGACGTCGATCCCGACGCCTTCAAAGAACCGGACCAGTTCGTGAATCTTCTCTTCACTGAAATCCGGAAGATACAGAAACGCTTCCCTGTAGTTCATCGTAAACCGGGTATCGGCCAGTCCGTCCGGGCCTGCAGCAACCGGGATCCCGCATATTTCCTCCCCTGTCCTGTCTTTGTCGACCAGGGCAATTCCAACGGGCATGATTTCACTCCCGCCCCGCCGGACCAGTTCCGCCGCCACGCGCTCCGCGCAGGCGTCCGACGTCACTACCAGCAGGTTTTTCCGGGGGACGACACGTATATTCCTCTTTTTCAGCGCCCTGCGGTAGATCATCCTGAACAGATAGTCAAAGAAAACACCCAGGACGAACATATAGGCAAACGCCTTGCGCGAGTAGAGCCTCGCTTCCTGCGACAGGAAGAGGTACAGGACAAACAGCGCAAACAGCAGCGTCCAGGACTTGACGACTTCCACCAGGTTTTCAGCCGGGTCCATGTCCGCGATATAGTCGTCGTAACGCCTGTGGAACAGGTAGATGACGACCAGGATCAACAACAGGATAAAAATACTTCCCCTGTACAGTTCCGTCTTCCATCTCGCCATCGACATGAAATTATTGTGCCTGAGGAAAAGGCCCAGCACAAACGATATGAGGAGGGCCGCCATGTCGACCAGAAGCAGCAGCCGGCTGTATCTCTTTTTCGAAATAACCATGGGACTCCTTTATTCCACCGTTACACTTTTCGCGAGATTCCGCGGTTTATCCACGTCCAGGCTCTTGGACACGGCAAGATAATACGCAAGGAGCTGGAGCGGGATAATCGCAAGACTTGTCGCGAAGTGGGAATCTGTCTTCGGGATATAAACCGTAAACTTCGCCGTCTCTTCCAGTTCGTAGTTCCCGGCAAACGTCAGGCCTGCCAGATAAGCGCCCCGGCTGCCGGTTTCCACCATGTTGCTCAGCGTCTTTTCGTACAGGGACGGCTGTGTCAGAATCCCGACCACGATCGTCCCGTCTTCGATCAGGGAAATGGTACCGTGCTTTAATTCCCCCGCCGCATATGCTTCGCAGTGTATATAACTGATTTCCTTCAGTTTCAGCGATCCTTCCATACTGATCGCGTAATCAATCCCGCGGCCGATAAAGAAAACGTCCTTGACGTTGGCGTGTTTGGCCGCGAACCACTGGATACGCTCCTTATCTTCCAGAAGCCGTTCCATTTTATCGGGGAGCCGCAGAATTTCACGGATATAGTCTTTAGCCTGTTCCCCGTCGAAACTTCCCCTGACCAGGCCCATGTATATGGCAAGCAGATATCCGGCGGCAAGCTGGGCGCTGTACGCCTTGGTCGTTGCCACCGCGATTTCGGGGCCTGCCAGTGTATATAGGACACTGTCCGCTTCCCGGGCGATGGAAGAACCGATCACGTTTACGACACCCATCGTCCGGATTCCCTTCTCTTTCGCTATCCTGAGCGCCGCAAGAGAATCCGCGGTTTCCCCGGACTGGCTGATGACGATAACCAGGTCGTCCGGGTTCAGCAGCAGGTGGCGGTACCTGAATTCCGATGCCAGTTCCACCCGCACCGGAATCGCCGTCAGGTCTTCGATAATATACTGCATTGCCATTCCGACGTGATAGGCACTGCCGCACCCTACAATGTAAATCTGCTTCGTGCGCAGGATTTCCTCCGGCGAAAGCCCAATTTTCTCCGGATCGATTTCTCCTTTGTCCGTCAGTACCGACTGGACCGTATCATGCACTGCCTTCGGCTGTTCATGGATTTCCTTGATCATGAAATGCTCGTAGCCGTCCTTTTCGGCAGCGGAAGCATCCATCTTTACTTCGACCAGTTCATGCTCGATCCGCTTCTGGTCCAGGTTCTGGAAAATAACGCCATCCTCGTTGATCCGGCCGAGTTCCTGATTGCCGATATAGTATACTTTCCGTGTGTACTGCAGGATTGCCGGCACGTCGGAAGCCAGGAACATCTCGCCGTCTCCCTGGCCGATAATCAGCGGGCTGTCCTTTCTCGCGAAGTAGATCTCACCGGGATAATCCCTGAACATCACAGCCAGCGCATAGGACCCGCGGATACGGACAATAGCGCGCCCGATTGCGTCCAGCGGTCCGTCGTTATACTTTTTCAGATAATAATCGATCAGGTTGACCGCGATTTCCGTATCGGTCTGTGAATAAAACGTGTAATTGTACTTCAGGAGTTTTTCTTTAATCTCCTGGTAGTTTTCAATAATGCCGTTATGGACCACGACGACGGCCGCGTCGTCGCTGATGTGCGGATGAGCGTTGGTTTCCGAAGGCTCCCCGTGTGTTGCCCAGCGGGTATGGCCGATACCGCAGGCACCTTTTAAGGCTTTGCCTTCTTCTGTTTTTTCCGACAGGATCTGGAGTCTTCCTTTTGCACGAACTACCCTGATCTCGCCGTCTCCGTCACGGACCGCCAGTCCAGCCGAATCATAGCCGCGGTATTCAAGCCTGGAGAGCCCGTTCAGCAGAATAGGCGCCGCCTGCTTTTTCCCGATATATCCGATTATTCCGCACATAACTCTTTCCTTTCCCTGCCGTTATCCCTGTTCCCACATGAACAGATACGGGCAGACAGTTCCTTCCCTCGTGTAAACATACTGGTAATACCAGAGCAAAAACAATACGACAACGGTAATGGCAGCAGCTGTTCTCCTCCATTTAAGGGGAAGCCGCATTTCCAGGAACGCTGTATAGTAATCCAGCCGGAAAATACTGACAAAGCACTGCAGCCTGTAGTTGATGACGTTGTTGAACAGCGCGTACATGGCGTCCAGCGCGCCCATATACAGCAAAAGCCTGGACTGTCTTTCCAGCTTGACTGTCTTTTTCCCGGACTGGACTGTCATCGTCACGAGCGCCGCGACGAACAGGCTCATTCCGAAAAGCACGGCAATAAAACCGTCGTAATCCGGCGCAAGGATATCCGTATTCCCGCGCCCGAGCATCATCAGGCGGTATTTAGGCGGCAGAAGGTCCCATTCGTGCAGTTTTGTGGCTGCAAAGCCGATCCCGTAGACCAGGATTTCCGGAATCAGAAGGGTCAGCATCGCAACCGTTTTTTTGACGGAAGGCTTAACTCCTGGAGATGCGGAAAAACGGTACAGCGCATAAGCGCCGATACCGAAAATACAGGAATAATGGAATGAGCAGGCCAGCAGAATCAGAAGGGCCGCCTTTTTAAGGGGAATTTCCTTCCTTCCCGCAAACATGTAATAGATAATGGCTACGCCGACATACTGCCGCATGATGTTCATCGTCCTGCAGTAAAACAGGAAACACCAGACCAGCCAGGCAAACCACCGCCCGCGCCTGGTATGCTGCTCATAAATGCCGGCACAGATAAACGCGTTGGTCAGAAGGGACATAACGAACAGGGCGAACCGGGGCGTATGGAACACAACCGATCCCACATACATCGTGAGCAGATATCCCGGCTCCATATAATAAAACCGCCGGAACATCGTGAACGGATTGTTGTTCATCAGCTGCAGCCTGTCATAAAGCTGCTGGACGTAACTGGCTATGTCATCCCCGACAGACATTGAACGGACCGTCGCGACAATAACGAGGACAGAAACGGCCAGGATTCCGGAAATCATGGCTTTTCGTTTATCTTTTTCGCGGTTTCCTAGCCAGATGCAGAGCGTGCTCAGGACGAAGGCAAGAAGATAAATCCGGTTATACCAGATACCGGTCAGCCAGAGGGCCCTGTATTCTCCTTCCGGCGTAAATTCATAATCAAGGCTCCCGATCCTCAGCCGTTCGCCCCGGGCGATGGTTCCGTCGTCTTTCAGGTAGCAGCGCTGCTCTCCGCGTTCGCGCCATTCGTTCCGGCTCATCGCTCCGTCCTGGTTCGGATTGAAATAATACCATTCGTCTTCGATGAGGAGCCATCCGTAACTCTTTACGCCGTTCGTGTCAAACCCGTAAGTAACCGTATCGCCCAGAGATTCATCCTGGGTTGAGTTTTCCAGGGTAAGCAGCCCGAAATGCATCCGGCCGTCTTCGTCAAAATAGTACTGCCTTCCGTCAATTTCCAGCCAGCCGTCTTTAAACATGGCTCCGTTTTCACCGAACCAGTAGATATCCGTTTTCCCTTCAATGCTGACGAGGCCGTGGTTCATACCGATTGCAGGCGTAAAGAAAAACCAGTCGTCCCCCATGGGAACAAGGCCGAAAACACAGTGACAGTCTTTATCGAAGTAATAAGAATGGCTGTTGACGGTCTGAAGGCCGGTTACCGCTCCGGTCGTATAGTCAAAGAAATACAGGTCCCTGCCGATTTTGACCCACTGCATCATCGCGCAGGTGCCGTCTTCAAAAAAGTACTGCAGAATCCCGTCTTCATTCCGGACCAGCCCGTCGGCGCGCCCTCTGGCTGCTTCCGGAGCAGAAGCCCCGGGACGGTTTTCGTAAACGGCGGATTCATCACCGACGGCTTCTTCCGTTTCCTCGGCAAACACCCTGAGCGGGGCCTGGTTCATAAAAGCAGAAAGAAAAACAGACAAAAACAGAAGCACCGCAAGACAGGACAGCCCTGCCTTACCGGCATGCCCGCCTGAACGTTTGATTCTGTTCGGAATAATTCCGGTTTTTCCGATGTTTTTATATGTCATAAAGAAACGGTGTATCTGTCAGATGATCAGCATCGCGTCCCCGAAAGAGAAGAAACGGTATCTCTCCCGGACAGCTTCCCGGTATACTTCCAGCATCCTTTCCCTTCCCGCGAATGCGGAAACCAGCATTAACAGTGTAGATTCCGGCAGATGGAAATTCGTGATGAGGCCGTCCATCACCCGGAAGGAAAACCCGGGATAAATAAAAATGGACGTATCCCCTTCCGAAGGCCGGACAATGTCCTGAAGGACGCCTTGTGCCTCTGTTTCGGCGGCAACCGTCTCCACGGTCCGGCAGCTCGTCGTCCCGACGCAGATCACCCGGTGTCCTTCTTTTTTGGTCCGGTTGATCAGCTGTGCCGTTTCCGCGGTCATCCGGTACCATTCAGTATGCATGCGGTGGCTGGTTACGTCCTCCACTTTGACAGGACGGAAGGTGCCAAGGCCTACATGCAGGGTAACAAACGCGAGATTCACGCCCTTTCTTTCAGCCTCCGAAAGAAGTTCCTTCGTGAAATGGAGGCCGGCCGTCGGCGCAGCTGCGGAGCCTTCATATTTGGCATAAACAGTCTGATAACGGTTTTTATCCTGCAGTTTGTGCCGGATATAAGGCGGAAGCGGCATCTCCCCGAGACGGTCCAGAACTTCCTCCCAGATTCCCTCATAGGAAAAACGGACAATCCGGTTGCCGTCTTCCAGCACCCTTGTAATCTCCGCCCGCATCATGGGTTCCGCACCGTTTTCTCCGGACTTCCCGAAGACGATCCGGTCCCCGGCCTTCAGCTTCTTCCCCGGCCGTACGATGGTTTCCCAGGTATCCGCTGACAGCCGCTTTAACAGCAGCACCTCCGCTTCGGAACCAGTAATCTCCGGTTCCTGTCTGGAAAGCCGTTCTCCGATCAGCCTGGCGGGAATCACGCGGGTGTCGTTCAGGACCAGCGTATCCCCGGGTTCCAGGTATTCCAGGATATCGCGGAAATGCCGGTGTTCGGTGCGCCCCGTTTCACGGTGCAGCACAAGGAGTCTTGAAGCGGAACGATCTGTCAGAGGATCCTGGGCAATCAGTTCCTCCGGCAGATCGTAATAATAATCGGCTGTTTTCAGTCCTTTTGATGTTTCCTGTACCATTCGATCAGAATTCGTCCCCGTCCCGCAGGAAAGCACGATACCCTTTCAGCGCTTCATAAATGTCCGCCTTGGAAGTCGCCTCCCACGGCGCGTGCATATTGAGGACCGCTACGCCTGCGTCAATAACGCTCATCCCGTAAAGCGCCAGGATATAGGCGATCGTTCCGCCGCCGCCAAGGTCCACCCGGCCCAGTTCCGCTGTCTGCGTCTGGACGCCGGCATCCTCGAAAATCTTCCTGAGGTGCGCGATATACTCTGCGTTTGCGTCATTTGAACCGGACTTCCCGCGGGCGCCGGTAAACTTATTGAATACCAGACCCCGGCCCAGATAGCTGACGTTCTTTTTGTCGAAACTGGACGCGTACGTCGGATCGAATCCGGAACTGACGTCCGACGAAAGCATCCGGCTATTGGCAAGACACCGTCTCAGCGACAGGTCGCTTTCATACTGGCCGGCCAGGTGAAGGACTTCGGAGAGCGCATTTTCAAAGAAACGGCTCTCCATGCCGGTTGCTCCGACGCTTCCGATTTCTTCTTTATCGACCAGCAGCGCGATGCTGGTTCTTTCGGGAATGCTCTTTTCATCCGCGACCGCCCTGAACGTCGGATAAGCACAGACGCGGTCGTCCTGCCCGTAAGCGAGAATCATGGAGCGGTCAAAACCCGCGTCCCTTGCTTTTCCGGCCGGGACGACTTCCAGTTCCGCCGACTCAAAATCCTCTTCCGAGATCCCGTAGTTTTCCTTCAGGATCGCGAGGATGGCTTTTTTCGCCGTCCATTCCGGTTTATCTTCGTCATCCCGCCATCCGGCCTTCCCCGGCTTCGTCTTCGCGTCGATGCGGACCGGTTTACTGCCGATGATGATATCCAGCGCTTCACCCGTCACGACTTCGGAAGCTTTTTTGACCATCAGTTCCTGGGAAAGATGAATCAGCAGGTCGCTGACAAAAAATACCGGATCGTCCTCATCCTCCCCGACGTTCAATACGACGGTCTCTCCATTCGTTTTCACGATTACGCCGTGCAGGGCAAGCGGCATCGTCACATACAGATATTTCTTGATCCCGCCGTAATAATGCGTATCCAGGTAAACCAGTTCACTGTCTTCGTACAGCGGGTTCTGCTTCACGTCCATCCGCGGGCTGTCGATGTGCGCGCCGAGGATGTTCATCCCCTTCTCCATCGGCTGTTTCCCGATCCTGAACATCACCATGGATTTGTTCATACAGACGCTGTAGACCTTATCGCCGGCTTTGAGTTTTTTCCCGGCCGAGACCAGACTGCTTAACTCACGGTAGCCGGCCGCCTCCGCTGCATTGACAAAATAATCGACGCATTCCCGTTCCGTTTTGCACTCATTCAGGAACAGTTTGTATTCCTGCGCAAATTTCTCGCATTCCTTCTGTGTTTTTAAATCATATAACGTCCAGGCATTCTTCCGTTCCATTATTCTCTCCATTCCTGTGCAGCCGGTCCCGGCCGCCGTCCAGGGCTCCGGGGAAGCGCAGGCTGCAGACAATCGATAATCCGGCGGTTACGCGCGCAGTTTAAGGCCGAATTCTTCAAGTCCCCTGAGCACGTTTTCCATTGCCGTATTAACTTCTTCATCCGCGAGGGTCCGTTCCTTATTCCGGAACACCAGGTTATAGGCCATCGATTTGACGCCTTCGCCGATCTGGTCCCCTTCATATATATCGAAGAGGCGGACACTTTCCAGATTTTCCCCGGCGCCCGTACGGATGGTTTTTTCAATCGTTCCGGCCGTTACGCCTTCCGGTACCAGGAGCGCGATATCCCTGGATATTGCCGGGAAACGCGCAATGCCCTCGTAATGAGGCTCGAAATCCGAAAATCCGGTAATATTCTGCAGGTCCAGGACGGCAAGACAGGTGCGTTCGCCGATTTCATATGACTTGCAGACGGCCGGATGGACTTCGCCCATATAGCCGAGAACCGTTCCGCCGCAGAGAATCACGGCCTGTCTGCCGGGATGCAGGAAAGGCTTCGTTTCTCCTTCCGATGTGAAAGTTATTTCGCCTTTTATTCCGCAGTTCTTAAAGAACGCTGTAACCGCACCCTTTAAATCGAAGAAATCACCGGCGCCGTACATTCCGAGCGTAAACTGTTTGCGTTCATCCGGAAGCTCCGTAAGCGGAAGCTGTTTCGGAAGATAGACAGCCGCGATTTCAAACAGCCGGACGTTCTTGTTTCTCCGGTTGTAATTGGTTGAAAGGCTTGTCAGCATCCCGTTTACAGGCGTCGTACGCATCATGGAGAAATCTTCTCCGAGCGGATTCTGGATCCGGATCGCCTGCCGTTCCTTCGCATCAGGCGCAAACAGCAGTTTGTCAGCGATTTTCGGACTCTCAAAAGAATAGGTCATTCCTTCGGAGAAACCGTATTTCAGGGCAGTTTCACGGGCCTTGTTCTCCACTTTCTGGGCAAACGTCAGGCCTCCGACCGTCGCCGATGAAGACGGCAGTGTCGTCGGCACCGCATCGTATCCGGTAAAACGCGCGACTTCTTCGGAAAGGTCGCACATAGCTTTTAAGTCCTGGCGGAATGACGGGACAATCACTTCTTTCTTTTCAGCGTCGTATTTAAGCTCCAGTTTTTCAAAGATCCGGAGCATTTCGTCCTCGCTGCAGGAAGTACCGAGATAGCGGTTGATTTCGTCCGCGTCGAACGGAATCCGGACAGGGTCCGGAAGCGGTTCGCAGACGTCAACACAGCCCGGAATTACGGTACCGCAGCCCAGTTCCTGCATCAGCTGGCAGGCCCTGTCGATCGCGTCCCGGGAATTGACCGGGTCCAGTCCTTTTTCAAAGAAACCGGAAGCGTCGGTCCTAAGACCGATGCGTTTTGCGGATTTCCGGATATTGGGCCCGTTGAAACAGGCGGATTCAAACAGGACTGTTTTCACGTCGTCTGTGATCTTGGAATTGTCTCCGCCCATGATGCCGGCGATACCGATCTCCTTTTCCGCATCGCAGATCATCAGGACGTCCCGGTCCATGTTCCGGTCCTGTCCGTCCAGCGTCCTGAACACGTCGCCGTCCGCCGCACGGCGCACGATGATCTTATGCCCTGCGACCGTATCCAGGTCGAAAGCGTGCATCGGCTGCCCGTATTCGAGCATAACATAGTTTGTGATATCCACCAGGTTATTGATCGGGCGCAGTCCCGCCGCAGCAAGCCTGCGCTGCATCCACTGCGGAGACGGGGCAATTTTCACGTCCGTGCAGACCCTCGCACAGTATCTTGTACAGAGATCCGGATCTTTCACTTCGACGGCAACGTAATCTTCCGCGCGTTTTCCCTGATCCTCTTCCCTGATTTTCACGGCCGGCGGATTAAAAGGCAGGCCGAAAGTCGCGGCCGCTTCCCTGGCCACTCCGATCACGCTGTAACAGTCGACACGGTTGCTGGTGATCTCGTATTCGAACACGGTATCATGAAGTCCCAGGGAACATACGGCATCTTTCCCGGTTTCGGGAATTCCCTCGGGAGAAGCTTCGGTAAAGATGTAAATGCCG
>JAEEGL015512924.1_pt1 | contig 20083 bp, 17 predicted proteins | sample 9134231 | NCBI WGS metagenome assembly JAEEGL01 (sample SAMN16246548, study PRJNA631951) | gut metagenome | biome: gut microbiome; feature: rumen; material: fiber-attached | host: Bos | place: Iran: Karaj | collected 2018-10
GCTCTTCAACCGTCAAGGAGATTGCCATGTACGGCGGTGATGTCAGTCATTCCGTTCCTCCTTATGTTGAAAGTGCACTTAAGGAAAAATTCAAAGTTATCAAAAGGTGAGGAACCGGATAATGGAAAGAAAAATGGAAAGCCAGATCTTCGGAGTCATCGATGAGCTTGAGCAGTACATTTCCGAATGTAAACCCAAGCTTCTCTCCAGCACCGAGATCTATGTTGAAAAAGAAGTCATTCAGGGATATATAGACGACCTCAGAAGAAAAGCACCCGAAGAGATCGCCAGATATCAGAAGATCATCAGCAATCAGGACAGCATTCTTGATAATGCTAGAAAGATGGCTGACGGACTCATCGAGAAAGCAACCGCTCAGACCGATGAGATGCTCTCACAGAACGAGATCCTTAAGAAAGCTTATGAGCAGGCAGATGCCGTAACTCAGCAGACCATGGCTGAGGCTCAGAATATTCTCGATAATGCGACCAATGAAGCTAACGCATGCAGAGAAGCTGCTATGGGATATATGGAAGATGTTATGAACTATGTAGAAGGTCTTCTTACCGCTTCTTCCAGAACCGTAACAGATCAGTACGATGATCTGCTCAATGCTCTTAATTCCAAACTTCAGGCAGTTAAGAACGATCACGATTCGCTCAGAGCTTCCAGAAACGGAAAGAGTGAAGAACCTGAGAGTTCAGGTCCCAATGTCAGTACGGTTTATCCCGATACCGATAACGAATGAAAGTAATGATAAACCGGCTTTTCTAAGCCGGTTTTCTTTTTAGAAGATGGTTTCCGAGGGGGATATAAGATTGTCATATACGCAGGTGCGCAAATTCATATGTATGGTGCTGAGCATCATTTTGCTTGCACTTTTTCCCTGCACTCATGTAACAGCTGCAGAGAGAGTATTTCCTCATGATGATAATCTGGTCATAGTTATCGATCCCGGACATGGAGGAACCGATACCGGAACTCAGGGCGGAAGGATTCAGGAAAGATTTATGAATCTTATTACTGCTCAGGCCCTTGCTTCAAGACTCAGTATGTATGAAGGCGTTACGGTTTACATGACTCGCTCGGATAATGACACTACATTAAGCCTTACCGACAGAGCCAAGTATGCACAGTCGGTTGATGCGGATTTTGTTTTCAGTATTCATTACAATGCCTGTTATGCTCATGACAGATTCGGTATAGAGGTTTATACCTCCAGAGTCGCCCCTTATAATGCCTACGGTTATCAGTTCGGTAACCTTCTTATGCAGAAATTTGAATCTCAGTACGGTATTTTTCCCAGAGGTGTTAAGACCAGAAAAGGACTCAGAACAGAAGGAGATTATTACACCATAATCTCAGCCAATATTTACAGAGAGATTCCTGCAGTTATTATAGAGCACTGTTTTGCTGACGGTACAGTTGATGCAGTTCATACTGCAAGCAATGATCAGTTCAAAAGTTACGGTGAAACGGATGCCGATGCGATTGCGGAATATTTCGGACTTAAAAGTACGATATTGGGAATAGATTATTCCGGTTCATCAGAGAATCTTATAAGTGTAGACACTGAAAATTTCAATGATGCTACTTATGAAGACAGGACCGCACCCGATTCGGTTAATGTATCCGTTGTAAATGTGGATGCGGCTACTAATACGGTTACTGTTAAGGTTGAAGCTGCCGAAGCAGATGGAATGATGATGTTTTATGCTTTATCAACGGATGGCGGATGGACCTGGGAAGAATCCAAGATTTGGCCCGGAGCAGATACATATAACGGGACATTTGACTCATCATTTGAACTTACTCTTTCTTTTGAACCCGGCGACAGACCTGATATTGTCATAAAGGGTTTCAACAGATATGACGCATATACTAAGTCCAATCAGATCACATTTATAGACAGATTCAATTCTCAGGACAGCCCTTTGTACAGAGAGGCATAAAAAACGGAGGAAACGGATTTGAAATATATCGCTATAGTAACCGGAGCTTCTTCAGGAATAGGACGTGAGTTTGCTGTTGCTTTAGATCAGAGCATGAACGGTATTGATGAGTTATGGATAGTTGCCAGAAGAAAAGACAGGCTTGAAGAACTCTCCGAAAAGCTTACTCATCACGCCCGTATAGTATGCGGAGATCTTTCGAACAGAAATACAATAAACAGGATTTCACAGCTTCTTAATGCGGATAGATACAGGATCAGATTTCTGGTAAACGCAGCAGGCTACGGCGTTCTCGGTGACTTCGAAAAAGGAGACCGCAAAGAAGAGGGCGGAATGTGCGATCTTAATGTGAGAGCACTTACCGAACTTACTCATGTTTGTCTTCCCCACATGGGAAAGAATTCCCGAATCATCAATCTGGCCTCAAGTGCAGCATTTGTACCTCAGCCTGCATTTGCCGTATATGCCGCATCAAAGTCCTATGTTCTGAGTTTCTCAAGGGCATTAAATGCAGAACTGAAAGACAGACAAATTTATGTTACTGCCGTATGTCCCGGACCTGTCAAAACTGAATTCTTTGACGTTGCCGAAAAGTACGGAACCAGAACTTTGTCTCTTAAGAAGTTTGCAATGACCACTCCTTCCGTAGTTGTCAAAGAAGCACTCAGGGATTCCTATGCCAAGAAGGAAGTATCGGTTCCTACCACAGTTATGAAGATTTTCAGAGTTATGTGCAAGATTGTTCCCCACAGGATCATTATTGCTTTAACGAGTGGATTATATAAATGATCGGGGTTAAGTAATGAATTTTTCCAGACTTTTTTCGGGTGATGCATATAAAGGGACGTATCTGTATCTTGATACCCAGAGAAAATATGAGATTGCCAGAACTGTTATCGGATATGCAATATCCTTGGGTTTGTTTTTCGCAGGATATTTAACCACAGGAACTAGAAAAAATCTGCTTACCGTAGTGGCAGTTTTGGGTATGCTTCCGGCATCCAAAGGACTTGTTTCGGTAATTATGTTCTGCAGATTTAAAAGCATTAAGGAGAAGTTCGATGTAGGCGATGTTCTTAATGCATATGACATGGTTTTCACCTCAGAGAAGGTTAACTATTTTGTAAATCACCTGTGCGTATCCGGAGGATGCATTTTAGGTTATACCGAAAATTCCAAGTTTAATGAAGCTGCTTTTAAAGATCATGTACAGGCTTTTTTGTCTGCGGAAAAGATTCCCGTACAGACAATTAAAGTATTTACCGATAAAAAAGCCTATCTGAACAGGATCTCTTCCTTAAGCTCTTCGGATAATATAGACGCTGCATGTATGAAAGTTTTAAAACAGATAGTTTTATAATATGAAACAGATAACAGTCACAAATGATATGGCTTCTCAGCGTCTTGATAAATATCTTCAAAGACTTCTTCCCGCATGTCCTAAAAGCCTTATCTATAAACAGCTTCGTAAGAAAAATATTACACTGAACTCATCCAAAGCTGCCGGAAATGAGCTTATCAAAGCAGGTGATGTGATCAGTGTTTTCTTTTCCGATGAGACATATGAGAAATTTTCATCAGGTGAAGAGATTAATACATCTATATACGAAAAAGCCTTTTCAGCTCTTAAAGGAATTGAACCGGTTTATGAAGATGAGAAAATTTTGGTATTTAATAAGCCTGCGAATGTATTGTCTCAGTCGGTTAACCGTACAGACATGTCAGTTAATGAATATCTGATTGGGTATCTGCTGAATAAAGGAGTTGTTACTTCGGAATCATTACAGAAATTCAGGCCTTCTGTATGTAACAGGCTCGACAGAAATACATCGGGGCTTATTCTTTGCTCCAAGACTTTCGAAGGCTCCAGATATCTGTCGGATAAGATCAAAGAAAAAGATCTTGAGAAGTATTATCTTGCCATAGTATCAGGACGTTTCAGCGGACCTGAATTGGATATAAAATATGTACTTAAGGATGATAAAGAAAACAAGCTGATATTTGTCACGGAAGATACAGAAGGGGCAATGCTTATCAAAACCGGATTTGAACCCGTAAAGTGCGGTGATAATATTTCCCTTGTAAAAGTAAGACTTTATACCGGTAAATCTCACCAGATAAGAGCACATTTAAGTCATTTGGGATATCCCATTTTAGGCGACAGAAAGTACGGTAATCCGGATTCTTCCCAAGCTGCTCCCAGACAGATGCTGCATTCATACCGTACTGTTCTTGAATCCGGAATCGATTTAACCGCACCCGTTCCCGGCGATATGAAAAGAATCCTGTTCAAAGAATTCGGTGAATTTGAGGAAAATCTATGACCACCTGGAAATCAAGGGGATTAAGAGGTTCCACACTCGAAGACCTTATAAACAGAAGTAATGAAAAATATGATGAGGCCGGGCTGGCCCTGGTTCAGAAAATACCTACTCCCATTACACCCATCAATATAGACAAAGCTACAAGACATATTACTTTGGCTTATTTCGATCAGAAGAGTACCGTGGACTATATAGGTGCCGTACAGGGTATTCCCATTTGCTTTGATGCGAAAGAGTGTGCCTCCGATACTTTTGCTCTCAATAATATTCATGCCCATCAGGTTGAGTTTATGCGAAAGTTTGAAAAGCAGGGCGGTATCGCTTTCTTTTTGATCTATTTTACGGGAAGAGAAGAGTTATATTATCTGCCTCTTCAAATGCTTGAGTTCTTCTGGGAAAGAGCCGAAAAAGGTGGACGTAAATCTTTCAGGCATGACGAGCTTAATCCGGACTATATAATAAAAGAAAATCCCGGAATACCTGTTCCATATCTGGATAAAGTAAATCAGGATCTGGCTGACAGACCGGATGAATAGAAATTTCCAAATTATAAAACTTTTATAAACATCGTTATATTGATACAATAAAGTTTAGGTGTTCTATTTTCAATTGGAGGAAATAGTATGGGGTTGATCAAAACAAACGACAAATGTATCGGATGTAATAAATGTATCAGAGCCTGCAGCTGTACCGGAGCAAATGTTGCCAAAGAACTTGAAAGAGGCAACATAATTGAAGTAGATCCTAAGAAATGTATCGCATGCGGTGCGTGTCTTGATGCCTGCGAACACGGTGCAAGAGAATATGAAGATGATGTTGAACAGTTCTTCGGTGATCTTTCAAAAGGTCAGAAGATTTCCGTCATCATCGCACCCGCATTTCTTGCTAACTATCCTCATGATTACAGCAAATATCTTGGCATGCTCAAAAAGCTTGGGGTAAACCGCTTTATCAGTGTTTCTTTCGGTGCGGATATAACCACCTGGGCTTATATTAAATATATTACCGAGCATAAATTCTACGGCGGTATCTCTCAGCCTTGTCCTGCAGTTGTAGGATATATCGAAAGATACCTTCCCGAACTTCTTCCTAAACTGATGCCGGTTCACTCACCCATGATGTGTACGGCAGTATATGCCAAAAAATATCTGAAGATAAATGACAAATTCGCATTTATCAGTCCTTGTATTGCCAAGAAGAATGAGATAGACGATCCCAATAATCAGGGATATATCGCTTATAACCTTACATTCTCTAAGCTTGTTGCTTATCTTAAGGCTCATCCTGTTAGCGGAGCACAGCCCTATAAGGACGAGATCGAATATGGTCTCGGATCGATTTACCCCATGCCCGGCGGCCTTAAAGAAAATGTTTACTGGCTTCTCGGAGAAGATGCTTTAGTCCGCCAGATGGAAGGCGAGCATCATATGTATGAGTATCTGCGCAGAAATAAGGATCGCATAAAGAACGGCAGAACCAATTATCTCTTTATAGATGCACTTAATTGCACCAACGGATGTCTCTACGGTACCGGCGTTGATAACCGTAAGACCATGAATGAAGAAGTTGTAGAAACCATCATGAAGGTTAAGGCAGACAGTAAGAACTCTTCCAAAAAGTCAGCATGGGGCAGAAATCTTACTCCCGAGAAAAGACTCGCTGCTCTCAACAAGCAGTTTGCGGATCTTAACCTTAATGACTTTATCAGGAAATATACCGACAGAAGTAAGGATTGCATGTATCAGATCCCTTCCGAATCCGAGATTGATAAGATCTTTAATAAGATGAGGAAGACTACGGAAGAAAAGCGTCATATTGATTGTACGTGCTGCGGTTATGATTCATGCCGTGATATGGCTATAGCAATTCATAACGGATTCAGCCATCGTCGTAACTGTGTTCACTATATCAAAGACAGAGCTTACGAAGAAAAAGATAAGGCTATTGCTCTTACCGAGGAAGTTCAGAAAGCTCATGAGGAACTGGTTGAAAAGAAAGAAAGCCTCGGCTCCGGCATTAATCAGAACTTCAATAACCTTCTTAATTCCATAGATCAGATTCAGAAAATCAGTGATGATAATGCTCAGCAGACCAGTAAGATATCCGAATATATGGCTGAGGTTGATGAGTTTGCCGAGAATCTGAGAAATGTACTTGCAACCATTGAAGGATACCTTGATAAGTTGGAATCCAATAACGCGGACGTTATCGCTATTTCCAATCAGACAAATCTTCTTGCTCTTAATGCTTCTATTGAGGCTGCACGTGCAGGTGCTGCAGGAAGAGGATTTGCGGTTGTTGCAGACGAGATCAAGAATCTTGCCGAGAATTCAAGCGTAACTGCCAATGATTCCAATAAGAACAATCAGGATATCAAGGAGACCATCGGCAAATTGATAGAAGAGTCCACAAGACTTGCAGATATTGTCAAAAAGGTTAATTCGAGGGCTGAAAACCTGGTTGCATCTTCGGAAGAAACTGCTACATCCATCAATATGATGACCACAGTAACAGAAGATGTAGAAGATTCACTCAAGCAGCTTTTGGATTCGTTTTGATTTCTAATGTACTAAAATACCCCGCAGATTACTGCGGGGCATTTTTTAGTAATAAGTATATTCGTAATTGTAATCATTTATGTAGATATAAACATTATAATCGGCCCGATATGAATGGGTAACGGATACGGACAGATATGTTTTATTGGTGGATCTGACATCTGAAATATTTGTTCCGGGATTATCTTTGTATTCATTTATCAGATTATATATCATGGCTGTATCGAAAGCTTCTTCTTGATATATATCTCTTATAAGAGGCTCAAGAAAATCTATGTCACTATCCGTGTACATATCCAGACTGATGTATATGTTATCATCCGTCAGCCTTCCGTCCCTGGTGAAACTATAATAGAATCTTATAGTATTTTGTAATTCGTCATCGGTTTTATACTCTATATATTCATATCTACCGAAGTCACCGTACTGAGATACGTAGTACTCAAAACCGTAGGGTTCAACCTGAGCGCTTTTTTCAGCTATATATGAGGTGATATTTGCTTCATATATAGAATACTTTTTGAAGATGATGCTGCATAAAAACAAAAACACACCGGCATATAAAGCTATCTTTATGAAATAGAATAGAGTTTTCCATAAAGCATTCTTGGAATAGTACTCTGCATTGGGATCATATTTAATATAGCTTTGAGGTATACGGAAATCTTCATCGCAGAGTTTAACTTCATTATATCCGGTAAAATACAGACCGTTTTCGTGGATTTCATCCGATAATTTGCAATCTGTCAGAACCTTACGTATAGCAAAAGACTTTTTATCTATAATATTGTTTATCTTATTTATCTGCTTTGCATATTTAGAATGTATCTTTTTGTTTGCATTTTCTACCGGTGTAAATAATCCTTTTTTGTGAGTATTAACTTTTACACATTTTTTGATGATATAAAAAGTTCCGTTATCATTAACATATACTTTTTTACGACCTGCAAAACGGATCGGTAAATCTATGATCAAAAAAACAAGCGTGTAAAATAATACAATGTATGCAATAGCAAAAACGTTAAATTCAATAAACCTTAGTTCAGGTATCACATCCTGCAAAAAAAACACAAGATAGGGTGTCAGGATACTCAGTATTAAGAAATCAAGAATTGAAGACACAAACAGAGCTGAAAAAAATCCGGCAACTTTAAATTTCCTGTTGTTTTCATCCGGAAAATAGTATTCTTTTTCTTTTTCCTGTTTTACCGTGTCGATTTTATCAGGAAATATCTTGATATCATTTTCTTTGCCGAAATATACGGATTCCATTTTTTGTCCTTTCGGGAAATGCGGTATAATAACAGTGTTTTTTGTTGTTGACACATTGTTATTCGGTCTGTATAATTCACTATATTAGCATGTTAGCACATTAGCATAGTAAAGTGTGAAACATTCAATATGTGAAACATTATTATTGTACCATGAACAAGGGATAAAGAAAGAGTATATGAGCAATTTCAATAACAACTTACTTCACACTCCCGACGGCGTAAGGGACATTTACGGTAGGGAATATGACAATATCAAGTTCGTAAGAAAGACCATCTCTGATGTAATCTCTTCATACGGATACACTGATATTCAGACACCTTCTTTCGAATACTTTGACGTCTTTTCCAAAGAGGTTGGTACCATTCCTTCAAGAGAGCTGTATAAGTTCTTTGATAAAGAGAATGAAACGCTGGCACTTCGTCCCGATTTCACTCCCTCGATAGCAAGGTGCGCAGCCAAGTATTTCATGGACGATGACCGGGCCTTGAGATTTTCTTATATCGGATCTACTTTCCAGAATATATCTTCATTACAGGGAAAATACTGTGAGGTTACTCAGGAGGGGGCTGAATTGATAGGAGACGGAAGCGTTCAGGCTGATGCCGAGATGGTTTCCTTACTTATAGAAAGTCTTCTTAAGACCGGACTTGAGAATTTCAGAGTATCAGTCGGAGAAGTTGATTACTTTAAGGGCCTTTGCAACGAAGCAAAGCTTTCTTTTGAAGAAGAAAGAGATTTGAGAGAGCTTATTTCTTCCAAAAATCCCATTGCCGCATCAGATCTGCTCGGAAAATGCGATATAAGTGATGAGATGAGAGATAAACTGCTTCGAATCACAGATACTTTTGCCGATCATTCCATGCTTTCCGAACTGGGCGCTTCTGCAGGAAATGATATTTCCAAGAATGCTATCGACAGACTAAGTAAGCTTTTCGAGCTTCTTAAGATCAGAGGTTACGAGAAGTATGTATCCTTTGATCTCGGAATGCTTTCCAAATATCAGTATTATACCGGAATAGTATTCAAAGCATTTGCTTTGGGTGCAGGTTCACCAATAGCAATGGGTGGAAGATATGATTCTCTTTTATCATATTTCGGAAAAGATGCCGCTGCTGTAGGATTTGTAATTCTTCCCGATGAAGTAGAGAAACTTCTGGAAAGACAGGGATTTGAATTCCCGGATGCAGCTTCAGTTACCGAGATCTTTTACAAAGATGGAGATACCGCTTCTTATGAAAAAGCAGTTAAGAAAGCCGCGGAGATCCGACAGGCAGGAGGAAGAGCTTCTGTTTGTGCTAAGAGGAGTTAATATATGAACAGCTACGACGATTATCTTACATTTGCCCTTGGAAAAGGACGTTTATCCAATAAAACAATGGAGCTATTTGAGAAGATCGGGATCACATGCGAAGAGATGAAAGATCCTTCCTCAAGAAAGCTTATCTTTACGAGTGAAGAAACCAAAACCAGATTTTTCCTGTCAAAAGGCCCCGATGTTCCAACATATGTCGAATACGGCTCTGCAGATATCGGAGTTGTGGGAAGAGATACGATCCTGGAAGAAAACCGTAATGTGTATGAAATATTGGATCTTGGCTTCGGAAAATGCAGAATGTGTGTATGTGGTCCACATTCGGCTGCCGAAAAACTTCTACACCATGAGAGAATAAGAGTTGCAAGCAAATACCCCGTTATTGCCAAGGAGTATTTTAACAATAAGAAAAATCAGACCGTTGATATCATTAAGCTTAACGGAAGCGTAGAACTGGGGCCCATCGTAGGCCTTGCGGATGTTATAGTCGATATCGTTGAAACAGGATCCACCTTAAGAGAAAACGGACTTGAAGTACTCGAAGAGATATGTCCGCTTTCAGCCAGAATGATCGTTAATCCTGTCAGTATGCAGCTTAAGGGAGATAGGATCAAGGATCTTGTTATAAAGCTTAAAGAACAATTATAAGTTATGTCGGTCTTAAAAGGCCGTTATGGAGGTATATATGAAGATCGTAAACTTAACTCCGGATTCAATAGCTGAGATACAGAGTGCACTTTTAAAGCGTTCTCCCGCTCAGTACACCGAATATGAATCCAAGGTAAATGAAATTCTTGCCAACATCAGAGAAAACGGTGATAAAGCTCTTTTTGATTACACTGCCAAATTCGACGGATTTACTTTGACTCCGGAGAATATTAAAGTTACCAGAGCAGAGATTGACGAAGCATATACCAAGCTTGACGCACAGTATATCGCAGTTCTTAAAGAAGCCGCAGCCAATATCAGGGAATTCCACGAAAAGCAGCTCAGAAACAGCTGGTTCGAGACCAAACCCGATGGAACTCTTCTCGGAATGAAGATCACTGCCATAGAAAGACTCGGAGTTTATGTTCCCGGCGGTAAAGCAGCTTATCCTTCATCGGTTCTCATGAATATTGTTCCTGCGAAAGTAGCCGGAGTAGACAGAATAATCATGTGCACCCCTCCCGGTAAGACAGGCGTCATTGATCCCGGCACCCTTGTTGCAGCTGACATAGCCGGAGCTGATGAGATATACAGAGCAGGCGGAGCACAGGCTATTGGTGCAATGGCATTCGGAACTGAGTTGATTCCCAAAGTTTATAAGATCACGGGACCCGGAAATATTTTCGTAGCTCTTGCCAAGAAAGCTGTATACGGCTTTGTAAGCATCGATTCCATCGCAGGTCCTTCTGAAGTTATGGTACTTGCAGATGAAACTGCAAACGCACACTACGTTGCTGCAGATCTTCTCAGTCAGGCCGAGCACGATGAACTTGCAAGTGCTATACTTGTAACTACCGATAAGAATCTTGCAGACAAGGTTAACGAAGAGATAGAGGGGTATCTGAAGACTCTCTCCAGAGCAGATATCATCAGAAAATCCCTTGATAATTACGGATATATTCTTGTTGCCTCCGATCTTGATGAAGCAATCGAGACAGTAAATACCGTGGCAAGTGAGCACCTTGAAATTCTTACCGCAAATCCTTTTGAGGTGATGACTAAGATCAGAAATGCGGGAGCAATATTCCTGGGAGAATACTCGTCAGAGCCTCTGGGCGATTATTTTGCCGGTCCCAATCACATTCTTCCCACAAACGGAACCGCAAGATTCTTCAGCCCCGTTAATGTTGATGATTTCATTAAAAAGAGTTCCGTTATATACTATTCAAAGGAAGCTCTTAAGCGTGATTCCGATAAGATTCAGCTCTTTGCGAATAATGAAGGACTCACAGCTCACGCAAACAGCATAAAAGTCCGTTTTGAGGACATATAAGGAGACTAAAAATGCCTGCAAAAAAGATAAGAAAAGCAGATGTTTCCAGAAAGACCGGAGAGACCGATATCAAGATCAGTCTGAATATAGACGGAACCGGCAAGAATCAGATTAAAACCGGAATCGGTTTCTTTGATCACATGTTAACCGCTTTTTCCAAGCACGGAATGTTTGATCTCAAATGTTCTGTTACCGGAGATCTGGAAGTTGACGGTCACCACAGTGTTGAGGATACCGGAATTGTCCTTGGCAGCGCCATCAAGAAGGCAATAGGGGATAAAAAGGGTATCTGCAGATACGGATATTTTATTCTTCCCATGGATGAGGTTTTGGTTCTATGCAGCATAGATCTGTGTGACAGACCTTATCTCGGCTTTGAGTACGATTATAAAGTTCCGATGATCGGAGAACTTGATACCGAGCTAGTAAAAGAGTTTTTCTATGCAGTAAGTTATTCCGCAGGCATGAATCTTCACTTCAAGGTTTTATCCGACGGAAATGCACATCACGTAACAGAGGCCATGTTCAAAGCATTTGCAAAAGCTCTTGATATGGCTACAAGCAGTGATTCCAGGATCACGGGAGTGCTCTCAACGAAAGGAGCTCTGTAATGTACGTTAAAAAATTTCTTCCCTGCATTTATCTGAAGAACGGAAGTGCCGTCACTTCTGATGAGGATGATACCATTATCGAAGCAGACGCTTATTCTCTTGCAATGAAGTTTTGCAGAGATCTTGCTGACGGTATTATTATTTATGATCTGTCTGAAGGAATGGGCGATGAAGCTCATGATGAAGCCCTTAAGGTCATCCGTGCCATTTGCGGCGACAGTGAAGTCCCCATCTATGCAAGCGGAAATATCAAGCGTCTCGAAGATGTTAAGAAGCTTATATATGCGGGCTGCTCAAAAGTCATTCTTGATTATGACAAAGAGGTAAACATCCTTCTGACATCCGCAGCCAGCGGAAGATTCGGAAGAGATAAGGTATATGCTGCGGTTTCTTTTCCCCAGACTCTTACAACACAGGTAGAATCTCTGGACAGAAGCCTTCTTATCGGAACCGATACAAATTACCATTCGGGTAATGATAAGGATACCGGAAGCGTAGCAAATCTTGCAGTCAAGTATTGCTCAGGTGTGCTTCTCAAGAATATACATGCTCTTGATGTAATTGAGGGAGATATCGATCTTCCTATAATCGTAAGTGCTAAGGATCTTGCATTTAATAAGATCATAGAATTCCTCAAGAAGGATTCGGTAGCCGGAGTTACCGGAAATGTTATTTCTCTGAACTCAGGCGAGATTTCTTCTATTAAGGATATATGCACCGAAAACGGTATAATTGTAAGAAGGCTTGAAACCAAGATCAAATGGTCTGATCTCAAGAAAGGCCCCAACGATCTTATCCCTGTAATCGTACAGGATTATAAGAACAATGAAGTCCTTATGCTTGCCTACATGAATGAGGAAGCATTCTTAAATACTATATCCACCGGTCTTATGACTTATTATTCAAGAAGCCGTGAAGAGCAGTGGGTCAAAGGAGAGACAAGCGGTCATTATCAGTATGTTAAATCTCTTACCGCAGATTGCGATAAAGATACAATACTTGCCAAAGTATCCCAGGTGGGTGTAGCATGTCATACCGGTGCAAGGTCCTGCTTCTTTAATGAGATCACAGGAAGCGAAGAGGTAGATGAATCCAATCCTCTTATGGTATTTGAGAAGGTTTATGATGTTATCAAAGACCGTAAGATTCACCCCAAGGAAGGTTCTTATACCAATTATCTGCTTGATAAAGGTATTGATAAGATCCTCAAGAAAGTCGGAGAGGAAGCTACCGAGACCATTATTGCAGCCAAGAATCATTCCAACCAGGAAACTGTTTATGAGATCAGTGATCTGTTGTATCATTTAATGGTACTTATGGCAGAGAAAGATATTTCCTGGGAAGAAGTAACAAAGGAATTGGCCGGAAGATAATATGAGTCAGGATAATCTGTTTTTATCAAACGACATTTTGATGTCGGTTGAAAAACCTGAACGTTATATCGGGCACGAAGTAAATTCATGCATAAAGGACCCTGATTCTGTCAGGGTCCGTTTTGCGATGTGCTTTCCCGATGTATATGAGATAGGTATGAGCCATCTGGGAATCCAGATCCTCTATGATATGTTTAACTCTTTTGACGACGTATGGTGCGAAAGAGTTTATTCTCCATGGGTAGATCTGGATAAAGTCATGCGTGAAAAGAACATTCCCCTTTTCATGCTGGAATCTCAGACCCCCGTTAAAAATGCAGATTTTCTGGGTATTACCATCCAGTATGAGATGTGCTATACCAACATCCTCCAGATACTTGATCTGTCGGGAATCCCTTTAGAATCTAAAGACAGAAAAGACGACGACCCTATAGTCATAGGCGGTGGTCCCTGCACATATAACCCGGAGCCCATTGCCGACTTTTTCGATATTTTCTATATCGGCGAGGGAGAAACAAGATACCGTGAACTTATCGATCTTTACGAGAAATGTAAGGACGAAGGGTATTCACGTGATGATTTCCTGATCAAAGCCGCATCTATTTCCGGACTTTATGTTCCAAGATTCTACAACGTGGAGTACAACGAGGACGGTACTCTTAAAACCTTTACCCCTTCGGTTCCCGGTATCCCCGCAAGGATCCGTAAAGAAGTCGTTAAAAATCTTGATGATACTTATTATCCCAAGAAACCTGTCGTCCCTTATATCAGATGCATTCAGGACAGAGTTGTTCTTGAGATAATGAGAGGATGTATCAGAGGCTGCCGTTTTTGCCAGGCAGGAGAGCTTTACAGACCTGTTCGTGAAAGAAGCGTGGATAAGCTTCTTGAAACCGTATACCAGATGCTTGATTCAACCGGATATGAAGAAGTGTCCCTCAGTTCACTTTCTTCATCCGATTATACTCATCTGCCTGAGCTCCTTGAAAATCTGATAGAAGAGTGCCGCAAGAGAAAAGTAAACATCACTCTTCCTTCACTCAGAATCGATGCATTTTCTCTTGATGTCATGAACAAGGTCGAAGACATCAAGAAGTCTTCTGTTACCTTTGCGCCCGAAGCAGGTTCTCAGAGACTCAGAAACGTAATAAATAAAGGCCTAACGGAAGAAGATATTTTATCCGGTGCAGGACAGGCTATACAGGGCGGATGGACCAAATTCAAGTTCTATTTTATGCTCGGACATCCCTTTGAAAACGATGATGATATCGAAGGCATCGGTGATCTCGCCAATAAGGTAGCTGCTGAGTTTTTTGAGATGGTTCCCAAGGAAAAGAGAACAAACGGCCCCATTTCCATCACTGTCAGCACATCATTTTTCGTTCCCAAGCCATTTACGGCCTTCCAGTGGGCTCCACAGTGTACTCAGGATGAATTTATCAGAAAAGCCTACGTATGCCGCGGAGGTATAGCAAAGCAGCTTAATCAGAAGCGTATACACTATAACTGGCATGATGCGGATACCAGCGTAATCGAGGCACTTTTAGCCCGCGGTGACAGAAAAGTGGCTGCGGTTATTAAAAAAGTCTATGAAAAGGGCGGCATCTATGATGCCTGGTCCGATTATTATAAGCACGACAGATGGATAGAGGCTATTGATGAGGCCGGACTATCCCTGGATTTCTATGCTTTCCGCGAAAGAGGAGAGGAAGAACTCTTCCCCTGGGATTTCATCGATATTGGCGTCAGCAAGGCATTTCTTTTAAAAGAATACAAAAAAGCAGCCAAAGGTGAGATCACTTTTAACTGCCGTCATAAGTGCAGCGGGTGCGGTGCAGCTTCTTTCGGAGCAGGCATTTGTCCCGGTGTTGTCAAGAGTGGTAATTAACCCCCGAAAAACTGTATTTTTTCAGCATTTTCCGTTAAAATATAATTGTCGTTATCTTTTTACATCTGTTTTGGATCGGGGGTTTTAAAATGGATAAGTATAAGATTCTTATTTGCGGCAAGCAAAACATCATTATAGATGATTTCTTCCATCATCTGTCTGATGATTTCGATCTTCTTACCACTTCGTTCAGGTATGAAGATATCGTCAAACATGTAAATCTTTTTCATCCCGATGTATTTATTCTCTGCTTAAACGGTGAGACCAAAGACGATCTCAACGTTATGATCGAGTTGAAAAGAATATTTACCAGGGAAAGTATTTTTGTATTCATAGCAGGCTCAAAAGAAGATTGCGATTTCTTCAGAAATACCGTTGTATATATGGCTGAAGAATCTTTTGAAAAACCCATCTCTGTAAGTAACATCAGAAACCGCATCAATGACTACATGGATGAAAAGAAAAAGCGTGCCATCGATGAAGCCAAACTTCAGGCAGAGCTGGTAAAAGTCAAGGAAGACAACAGGCGCAAGCATGTACTGGTCATTGATGATGATCCCATCATGCTCAAAGTAGTAAAAGAACATCTTCATGAGAAATATGATGTCGCTACTGCCATAAGCGGAAAGATCGCATATAAATTCCTGGAATCCAAAACTACGGATATTATTTTGCTGGACTATGAAATGCCCGGCGAGGACGGACCGGAAGTTATGATCAACCTGAGAAGACGTCCTGAACTTGCAACCACCCCTATAGTATTCTTGACCGGTGTTTCGGATAAAGCCAAGATCACTGCAGCTCTGTCTCTGAGCCCTCAGGGATATATCTTAAAACCTATAGACAAAGATAAACTTATCGGAACTATTGAAAAATTCGTAGGTTAAGCTTATGGCAAATACTACCCTTACAGATCTGATATCCCTGGACATGCTCGAGAGCATGTGCGCCAATTTTTATCTATATTCGGGTTTGTCCAATTACATAATGGATGCCGAAGGCGTACCTCTTACCGATTGTACATATTTCTATATGTATATTAATGCTGCATCTAACGGATTAATTGAAGAAGATGCGGTTAAAGAGTATGTCTCAACTCTGGGATATAACACGGTAAGAAGCGGTAATTTTATTTTCTATGACTATCATTGCGGAATAAGTATCTTCGCAGTTCCCATAAAATATGACGATGAAGTTCTGGGATGTATGCTGGGCACAGGTGCTGTCAGAACTCCCGAAAACGAATCCGTAGACAGAGTACAATTCTATACCAAAGAACATATTGATCTTGCTTCTATATATTTGTGTGCAAATATTGAAATGGTTTCTAAGATTGCCAATGGCAGACTTAAAGCCTTGGAAGCAGAGATAAAGTCCTATATTTCAGCTGAAGAGATTCAGCAGAATGCCGAAACAATCAAAAAGAATGCGGATATGAGATCGGATTTCCTGGCTAATATGAGCCATGAGATCCGTACTCCCATGAACGCTGTTCTCGGTATGGCTGAGATGTCTTTAAGAGAAGATTTGCCGCCTGCAGCGAGAGAATATATATCTCAGATCAAGACCAGTGGAATGTCACTTCTCAACATCATCAATGACATTCTTGATTTTTCCAAGATTGATTCGGGCAAAATGGACATCATGGAAGAGGAGTATACTCCGTTATCCATTTTTAACGATACGGCTAATATCCTCACAACCAGAATCGGTTCTAAGCCTATTGAATTATTACTTAATATCAATCCTACCTTTCCTTGTAAGCTTATAGGTGACAGTCAGAGAATTAAACAGGTACTCATTAATCTGTCTAACAACGCCATTAAGTTTACTAAAAAAGGCCGCGTCAAGATAAGTCTGGATTATGAAGATGTATCCGAAGATACGATAGAAATGAGAGTAAGTGTATCGGATACAGGTATCGGAATCAAAAAAGCCGATATGGAGAAAATCTTCGAATCTTTTTCACAGGTTGATTCCAAGCGAAACAGAAATGTAGAAGGAACCGGTCTGGGACTTGCCATAAGTAAGAGACTTGTAGAACTGATGCATGGAAATATATCTGTTGAATCGGTATATGAAAAAGGTACCAAATTCACTATAAGAGTGCCTCAAAAAGTAGTGGATCATTCTCCTTCCATATTTGTTCGTCAGCCGCAAGGCTATATGATAACCGGACTGTTTTCCAACAGATATATTGCAAGACAGTTTTACAATGATGCTAAGATGCTCGGCATATTTCATGCAGCACTAATGAATATCGATTCATTTAATGATCTTCTCAAGAATTATGAGAAGGAGCTGAAAGATAAGAAGCTTGTTATATTCTTTGATGAAGAGATGTTTGTTCCTGCCCTGGAGAGACTGATAAACAGAAATAACGATATTAATTTCGTTGAGATTGCGGATCTTACATCCGAATACAGCACCAAAAAAACTAATTTCAGGATCATCAAAAAGCCTTTGTCATGTCTTACTATTGCTATGGCTTTGAATAATGAAGAACTGAAAGTATCAAGAAATGACCGTGCCGCAACTTTTGATTATACGGCGCCCGATGCCAAAGTTCTTATCGTAGATGATAATGAAGTCAATCTGAATATCGCAGAAGGACTTCTTGAGCCTCTTAAGATGCAGATAACAAGAGCGACAGGTGGTAAAGAAGCGATCGATCTTATCAGTAAGAATAAATTCGACCTGATACTTATGGATCATATGATGCCTGAGATAGACGGTATCGAAACCACCAGGATTATCAGAAGGCTTCATAAGGAATATGATGAAGTACCCATCATAGCACTTACCGCAAATGCCATGGAAGGAAGCAAGGATATGTTCCTTTCGGAAGGTATGAATGATTTTATTGCTAAACCCATAGAGGTACTTAACCTTGTAAATACTGTCAGGAAATGGCTTCCTGTTGAGAAAGTCAAAAAAGGTGTTGAGATATCCGAGATCACTGAAGAAACAACAGACACTTCTATATATGAAGATCTGTACAATATCGGAGATCTTGATGCCGAAGCTGCAATCAGACTTCTCGGCAGTGAAAAAATGTATTATAACCTCCTGAAAGAGTACCATAAAGCCATTCCCAATAAAGCTGCTCAGATCAGAGAACACTTGAATAATAAGAACTGGCCGGCATATACTGTTGAAGTTCATGCATTAAAATCACTATCAAGGCAGGCCGGAGCTACAGAGCTGGCAGACATGGCTGCAGAACTTGAAAAAGCAGGAAATGACCGGAATACCGAATTCATTTTAAAGTATACCGAACCGATGCTTTTCAAATATCTGTCATATGAACCTCTTATCGGTGCACTATTTGATGATAAGAAAGAGGAGAAGAAGACTAAGAAAAAGACCAAGGCATCTCGTAAGGTTTTATCCGAGTTATTCGATATGATGTCCATCGCTTTGGATAATCTGGATATAGATTTAATGGAAGAAGCAATATCAGGTCTGGATAAGTTTAATTATGACCTTGAGCAAACCGATCTGTATGAAAAACTCAAAGAAGGTGTTGCCAATATAGATATCGATGCTTGTGATAAAATAATTGCTCAGTGGAAAGAGCTGATCTAGGAGGATTCCATGTCAGATAAATCATATTCGTTGGGAATATTGTTCGAGGATGAAGCATGTAACGGTCTTACCCATGACTTTTTTGCAGCTGTTTTGAACGGATTCAAAAAGGAAGCGGAAAAGCATGGATATGAGATTACTTTTATTAATACTCATAAAGATGCTCCCGGAAGAAAATCTTATCTTCAGAGAGTTCAGGAAAGAAAGATCGAAGGCGTTGGAATTATCTGTACGAATTTCTCCGATCCGGAAGTTCTTGAACTGATAGGAAGCGATGTTCCCGTTGTCACAATTGATGAACCTCTTGAAGGCGTAATTTCAGTCCTTTCAGATAATGCTCAGGGCATTAAGAATCTTGTTTATCATATTGCAGGAATGGGACATACCAAAATTGCCTATATTCATGGTAATATGAACAGTGTCACTCAGGTAAGGATCAAAAATTTTAAAGAATCATGTGAGAAGCTTGGAATAAGCGTTCCGGATGAATATCTCAGACAATCATATTTCAGAGATATTAATAAGACGGCTTACGAAACCGAGGCATTGCTCAGATTGCCGGATCCTCCTACATGTATTATTTTCCCGGATGATTATGCCGCAATCGGAGGTATCAATATATTGAAAGCATACGGCATGGTCATTCCTGATGATATATCAGTGGCAGCATATGACGGAATTGATATCCCTTCCAGATATGATCCTCAGATAACCACCGTAAAGCAGGATATGGAAGGTATGGGAAGCGTAGCGGCCGATAAGCTTATCAAGCTGATCGAGACTCCCGAAGAGATCACTGATTTCAGTGATGTAATGATTGAAACGAAGCTTGTTGAAGGCCGTACCATCAAGCAAATGTTGTGGAAGTAATGTAATGAAAAAGATACGTGTCAGATTTACCAAACATGGTGCTGTCCGTTACATAGGACATCTGGATGTTATGAGATATTTCCAGAAATGCATCAGAAGAGCTAAGATCAATGTTTCATATTCTGCAGGTTATTCACCTCATCAGATAATGACCTTTGCAGCGCCTTTAGGTGTAAGCCTTGAAAGTGAAGGCGAATATATGGATCTTGGCATTGAGGATGAAAATCCTGATTGTGAAGCCATAAAAAATGCTTTGAATGAATCAAGCGTTCCGGGGATCAGGATAAAATCCGTTAAAGTATTACCTGATGATGCAGGAAATGCAATGGCTTCAGTTTATGCTTCATCATA
>JAEEGL014190446.1_pt1 | contig 20082 bp, 13 predicted proteins | sample 9134231 | NCBI WGS metagenome assembly JAEEGL01 (sample SAMN16246548, study PRJNA631951) | gut metagenome | biome: gut microbiome; feature: rumen; material: fiber-attached | host: Bos | place: Iran: Karaj | collected 2018-10
CCGTAATCATGTTCTTTATCAGAAATGTTATTGATAATCCAGTACAGCCATTCGGTCTTGTTTCCCGTAGGAGCTGTTCCTTCATCTCCCAGGCGAATCAATTCCGTCCTGTATTTTGCTTCCGTTTCCGGATCAATCAGGCTCGGATCATATTCCGCGCCTTCCATACCTGCATACTGGCCGATAGTCTGCCGCCTCGTCAGCTCTTCCTGGCGCTTTTTGATCTCCCGGTCCAGGTTGCTTTCTCCGCCGTATGCCGCGCCCTGCAGCTCACTGATGCGGTCATTGTACTGATCACCCAGCTGCCCGATTGTGCCGTTTTCCAGCCTGTCCCACAGATCCTGTACCTCTGCATCCATCCGGTCATATTCTTCATTGGTGCCTTCTTGCATTATCCTGCTGTAGGCTCCTTCTCCGTGGATGGAGTCGTAAAGAATGGAATCATAATAGCTGGAAAGCTGCTGACTTCCTCCCTGGCCGCGTTCTCCCCATTCTTCATAGTCTTCCGGCCGGCCATGGTGATATGTCTGCGTCAGCGGATCATAGAATCCTTTTACCTGCAGCTCTTCAAACATATCTTTGTTCAGGGTCGTATTATACAGCTCGTCGTTGATTTCGTCTTTGTTCTTGCTGTTGTGCTCCGCCTGCGCCTTCCTGCGTTTGAAGTCGGCCAGCTCGGACTGGAGCTTTCCGGTGCTCATCATGCTCAGGTCGCCGTCATTGTCAAACATGCCGCTTTCGATTCCCTTGCGCAGGTAATCGCTGTACTCCCGGCTGTTCGACGCGTCCGGCATTCCGTGATAGAAGGCATAGCGACGGACATTTGCTTCTTCTTCCGGCTTCATCATGCCTGCATTCGCCGCTTGCATCAGCCACTGGACATATGAGTCTTCATCCACGACCTGGCTTGCATCCCGCATGTGAATCATCTGCTTCGCCCGGTCATTGTAAATCAGCGGGATATTCCGGATTGAATTCCCACTTTCTCCGAGCTTCCGGATGTATTCATTCTCTTTCGGTGAATAAGTCAGTCTCGGCATGCTCGGGTTTGTTCTGCTTCCCGAAAATGCAGGTCCCTGGATTCCTCTCAGTTTTTCTTCGTTTTCTGCCTTCTTTGCAAGCAGATCCGTTAATGTCTCATTTGCGCGCAAAACGGCCGGATCGTTTTTCTCCCGGCCTTGATCATTGATAATGTGCTGCTCATTCTCGATTCTTCCACTCAGGTTTTTCTGGATATCGGTATATACGCCCTGTTTCAGCCGGTTCGTCGCCGGCGCTTCCTGTACAGGATTGAAACCGCCCATCACCATCCGGTTCATGGCGTTTTTCGCGGTCTGGTTCAGGTTTGTCGCTGCGTTCTGCTTTCGAATAGCTCTCAAACGTTCAACTTCGTTACTGATGATGCTGTAAGCTGTCCTTGTGGTTGCGTTCGGATTTACAAAACCGCGATTTTTCAGCGCATCTACATACTGCTGTTCTTTTTCTTCTTCCTCGTATTTCTTGTGGTTCTTAATTCGGTCCGCGGCTATTCTTTCATACTTTGTTGCCATATACAAAATCCTCCGCTTGCGTTTTCTTAGTTGTTCATCATGCTTTTAATCCATTTTTTGTATGCGTCCTCGTTCGGTACCGTTCCTGTCTTTTCTGGATTGCTTACCATCAATTTCCCTATATCCTGCAGCCCGCCATAAATGGAATACATGGTTGCATAATCTTCCGCGAGCTTCTTTTCTTCCGGATCTTGTGAAGTTGTACCAATAGCTCCCATTGCGAGCGACAGCGCATTGTAATCCAGCGGTTCTTCTCCTTCTGCCGGCGGGGGATTTTTGCCTGGTCCGGGTCCTCCGCTTCCGCCTGCCTGGATCTGCGCTACCAACTTTTGCGCGTCCTCTAAGCTCAGTCCCGCGGCTACCAGGAGCTCATTGCTCGGGATCTTGCCGCTTGCAAGGATATCCGTTACCCAGGACGCCGCCATTTTCTGTTTGTACTCGCGTTCATCCTCAGTCATGCTGGCATCAAATTCCCTCTGCTTTTCAGAAAGCTGGGCCCAGTCCATTTCCGTCGTCGCCTCAAACTGCGCCTGGTTCTGCGCCATCGTGTCGCGGCGGTACTGTTCGTCCAGGTCGGTTCCTCTCTTCTGCTCGGCCAGCATATCCCGCCGGTACTGTTCGTCCAGGTCCGTTCCGCGCTTCTGTTCCGCCAGCGTATCCCGCCGATACTGTTCGTCCAGGTCCGTCCCCCGGATCTGCTCGGCCAGGGTATCTCTCCGGTACTGCTCGTCCAGGTCCGTCCCCCGGATCTGCTCGGCCAGCGTATCCCGCCGGTACTGTTCGTCCAAATCTGTGCCGCGCTTCTGCTCTGCCAGCGTATCCCTCCGGTACTGCTCGTCCAGATCGGTTCCTCTCTTCTGCTCGGCCAGCTTCGCGTTGAACTGGCCCTGGTCCTGGTTCAGTGCCGCGTATCTGTAGGCGTTGTCCCCTTCGTACTGTCCCTGGTCCTGCGCCATCACGTCGTACTTGTATGCCTGCTCCGCGTTGAACTGGTTCTGGTCCTGGTTCAATGCTGCGTATCTGTAGGCATTCTCGTCGTTGAACTGTCCCTGGGCCTGGTTCAGTGCCGCATATCTGTAGGCGTCGTCCCCTTCGTAATGCCCCTGATCCTGCGCCATCACGTCGTACTTGTATGCCTGTTCCGCGTTGAACTGGTTCTGGTCCTGGTTCAGTGCTGCGTATCTGTAGGCATTCTCGTCGTTGAACTGACTCTGGTTTTGCATCAGGGCTGCGTACTTGTAGGCGTTTTCGTCGTTGAACTGACTCTGGTCCTGTGCCAGCGCGGCATACTTGTATTTGTTCTCTTCGTTGAACTGTCCCTGGTCCTGCGCGAGGGCTGCGTACTTGTATCCCTGTTCGCCTTCAAACTGCCCCTGGTCCTGTGCCAGCGCGCGGTTGCGGTAATCGATATCCAGGTCCGTCCCGCGGATCTGCTCGGCCAGCCTTGCCCTGTCCAGCGCCTCCGCCTGCTGTGCCTGGTAGTCTGCGTTCTCCATCTTGGCCATGTTCTGCCAGTAATTCATCTGGTCCATGTATGCGCCGTAATCAAACGCGCGCTCATTGTCCGCTGCTGCCTGCGCCCTCTGCAGGTCTGCCTGCCAGTCTCCCACGGTGTCGCGGTAACGGCCGTACTCGCTTTCCTCCATGCCCTGAAGCGCGGCCAGCTGATTGTATCGGTCGGCCCTTCCGGCGTTGTAACGTTCCTGCGCCATCTGCGCCAGCTGCATTCCCCGGTCGTACAGCGGGAGGATCGCCTGCTGGTATGCCTGGCTCCCGGCGGCCTGCGCGTAACTGTTTCCGTATCCGCCGGTCAGTCCGGCCGCCATGCCCATCGCGTTCATGCTGGCCTGTTTCGCCTGCTGTGAATACATGTCCGCATAGCTCTTGAACAGCTCGTCCCCGTTGAAACTGTACTTGAAGTCCCCCGGGTTCTGAATCTCCTGGAGGATACTTTCCAGGGCCGCGCCGTACTTGTTGTTGTACGTCTGCGGTTTCTGCTGCTGAACCATCTGCAGGTTCTGCTGCGCCTGCTGCGTCTGCGCGCTCGGCTGGTATCCGTTCTGGTATCTCGCCTGCTGCTGCTGCGTCTGGCTGCTCACGCCGCGCAGCCCCGCCGGCTGCTGCGCGGTCTGCTGCTGTTTCTGTTTCTGCTCTTCCAGGTAATTCCTTGCCATGTTCTGCATCCTCCTTAATCAAACCTGATTTTCAACGGGTTCACTGTTGCTTGTATTACGGTGTTGTTCTGTTGTGTGAATGCCGTGTTTTTCTTTATGTCGATTTCCAATGCGCATCTGTTGTTTGTAAAGTATGTTGTTACTGTATAATCGCTGTTCCCGACTACTTCTACTGTGTTTGCATTGTTGAATTCATCAACATATCCGTTTATGCCGCGAATAGTAAACCGCGACCCTTCAAGCAGCGTTGCTGACGTAACATATGTCATTCTTTTTGGCATACTGAAAACCATTCTTAGCAGCGTTCCAGCTGATGTTAGATGTCCTTCTCCATAATATGCTGCATTTACTGTATCTCCCGGCCTGTAAAATATGTCGATACTGTTTGGTATTCCCACTATTGTTCCATACCATCCGGCTGTGCTTGTTTTAATCAACAGTTCGCGCTGCCCCGCATGGGAATCTGTTGCTGAACTTATAACCTCAATGTGTTTAAAGTTATCGTTATGGTATCGCCCAATAACATACCCGTTGATTGTAAACCCAATTCTGGTTGCCACGTTGTAATTGATATATCCCAGGAAATACAGCCCCGGCCGGTCCATCATGCTTTCACACTTCGCTATAAACTGTGCCTGGTTGATGGTTGTATCGTTCCATAGAAAATACTGCTGGTAAACGTTTTGATTGTCGATGTAGTCCTCCAGCATAGTATCCCCGATATAAATCTGGTGATTGCCGGAGAATTCAATCGTCCCGCTCTTGCCGTTCTTGCTCCGGGTGGTCTTCGTCGCCTGCATGAAACCGATCCGGTCGCCGTCCTCGTTGACATAGATCATGAACTGCGCCGTCGGCAGTTTCACCGTAATGGTCACGGTTTCAAAGGCATCCACCAGCGTCAGGCTGATATTGTACTCGCTCAGCTGGGCAAAGGTCTTCCGGCTGTTCGGCAGGATATTCCCGGAGGCCGCCGGGTTCGTCGCGCTGCCGCCTCCGCCGGTCAGCGTCACGGTCAGGCTGTTGTTGCCGATGTTGCTGTAGGTGTTCGTCTTTTCGTACTTTGCGTATGTGCCAAGCGGATCTTCGTTTCCGTCTTCGTCAACGCGCCATACCCGCAGCGTCCCGCTCGGCTTGTTGTACGCGGTCACGGCGATGTTCTTTGTCTTGGTGGCCGTCCGTCCCCGGCTGTCCGTCGCTTTCACTGTAATCGTGCAGGTCCCGCTGTTGGTCAGCAGTCCGCTCGTCCAGTCCACGCTCGCCTGGCTCACGGTCTTTTTGTGGCCCGCGTCGGTATATCCGCTCAGCGTCACCTGGATGCTCGCGATGGTGCTGCTCTGGTTGCCGGCCGCCGTCGTCTGCACGCGCACGCCGCACTTGCTCTGGGTATAGATGTTGCCGATGTTCGCGTAAGTGACTCCGCCGATTGTCCGCGCAATGCTGGTGGTGATCGTTCCCACGCTCGGAACTACGCTGGCCGGTACGTTGTAGGTCAGGTTGGAAATGGTATATGTCCCGATCTTCGTGTTCCCGTTGTAGGTTTCCAGCGTCAGCGTTCCGCCGGTCTTGCTCGTCGCGCTCGGAATCTGCGCACTCCAGTTCAGCGGTACGGAAATGGTAACACTGGTCGTCCCCGCCGCCACTTCTGTCAGGCTTGTTTCCATCCCGCTGCCAAAGCTCAGTTTGTATTTGTGCTTATATGTCGTCTTGTCCGGTACGATGGTCAGCGTCACGGTGCTGCCGCCGTCCATGCTCGTCTTGTTCAGCGTCCCGGTGCTGCGCTTCAGGTAATTTGCCTGGATCGTAACGGCCTGCGCCGGCATGGTGAACGTTCCGCTGCTGATCGTCACGGAATCCGGTGTTACCGTCCAGCCGTTGAAATGGTATGCATCGCTCGCCGGGGTCTGGCTTACGGTAACCTCCGTCCCCATTGTCGCGCTGTTCGCGCTGGTCGTCACCGTTCCGGCCCCGTTCGGGCTGGTCTTCTTCGTGATCGCGTAACTCACCTTGCTGAAGGTGATGCTTACGGTCGTTGCCGCCGCCGGCATGGTGAAAGTCCACTTGTTTGTTCCGGCTGCGGTAAAGCTGATTCCGGACGCTGTGGGTGTGTTTGCCTTGTATCCGGTGTTCGGGCTGGCCGTAATCGTAATGGTGTCCTGGTAGTTCGCGCTGGTCTTGCTGGCCGTTGCGCTGCCGTTCGCCCCTGCGGAAACCGTCACCGTATACGCCAGTTTGCTGAAGGTGCAGCTCACTGTCACGGCCTTTGCCGGCATGGTGAAGCTCCACTTGTTTGTCCCTGCTGAAGTGAAAGTCACCCCGCTGCATGTCGGTTTGTTTGCTTTGTATCCGGTTCCCGGGGCGCATGTGATCGTCACGGTATCGCCCACCTGGGCAGATGCCGCGCTGCTGCTCGCCGTTCCGCCGGTTCCCGCGGAAACCGTCACGTTGTAGCTCAGTTTCGTAAACTTCGCCGTTACGGTGATCGCGCTGGCCGGCATGATGAATTGGTTGCTGCTTACGGTCACGGTCGGGCTGGTCGTGTAGCTTGAGAACTGGTATCCGCTGGCCGCCGTAGGCGTCAGGGTAATGGTATCGTTGTAGTTCGCCGGGTTCTTGCTCACGGCCAGGCTGCCGCCCGCCGCCGGGCTGGCCGCCGTCGTGATCGTATAATTAATCTTGCTGAACGTACAGGAAACAGTCACCGCCGCCGCCGGCATCGTAAATGTCCATTTGTTTGTTCCGGCTGCGGTAAAGCTGATCCCGGACGCTGTGGGTGTGTTTGCCTTGTACCCGGGATTCGGGCTGCAGGTGATGGTGATGGTGTCGCCCTTGTTCGCTTTCGCCTTGCTGGTGCTGGCCGATCCGCCGCTTCCCGCCGTCACGGTCACTGCGTAGTCAATCTTGGTGAACGTGCAGCTCACGGTCACCGCCGCCGCCGGCATGGAGAAAGTCCACTTGTTCGTTCCGGCTGCCGTAAAAGTGATCCCGGACGCCGTCGGTTTGTTGGCCTTGTATCCGCTGCTGGGTGTGCTGGTGATCGTAACGGTATCGCCGATCTGCGCGGTACTTTTGTCGCTGCTGGCCGTTCCGCCCGTCCCCGCGTTTACCGTAACGTTGTAGTCCACCTTTGTCCAGTTGGCCGTCACGGTCACGTTCTGTGCCGGCATACTGAACTTGTTGCTGCTGATCGTCAGCGTCGGGCTGGTCGTGTAGCTGCTGAACTGGTATCCGCTGGCCGCCGTCGGCGTCAGGGTAATCTCGTCCTGGTAGTTTGCGCTGTTTTTGCTGGCCGTCAGTGTGCCGCCGGCCGCCGGGCTGTTCGCTGTTGTAATGGTGTAGCTGATTTTGCTGAACGTGCAGCTCACCGTTACGGCCTTCGCCGGCATGGAAAAGCTCCACTTGTTTGTTCCGGCCGATGTGAACGTCACTCCGCTGCATGTGGGGGTATTTGCCTTATATCCGGTATTCGGGCTGCAGGTGATGGTAACAGTATCGCCGATCTGGGCGGATGCTGCGCTGCTGCTCGCCGATCCTCCGGTTCCCGCGCTCACTGTTATGTTGTATGAAACCTTACTGAACGTGCAGCTCACGGTCACCGGGGCCGCCGGCATGGTGAAAGTCCAATTGTTCGTTCCCGCCGCCGTGAAGGTGATTCCGGTCGCGGTCGGTTTGTTGGCCTTGTATCCGCTGTTTGGTGCGCAGGTGATCGTAACGGTATCGCCGATCTGGGCGGAAACCACGTCCGCCGTTGCGCCTCCGCCTGTTCCCGCGTTCACCGTAACGTTGTAGTACACCTTTGTCCAGTTTGCCGTCACGGTCACGTTCTGTGCCGGCATACTGTATTTACCCGCGTTGATCGTCAGCGTCGGGCTGCTGGTAAATTTGTTGAAAACGTACCCGGCCGCTGCCGTCGCCGTCAGGGTAATCTCGTCCTGGTAGTTCGCGCTGTTCTTGCTGGCCGTCAGTGTGCCGCCGGCCGCCGGGCTGTTCGCCGTTGTAATGGTGTAACTGATCTTGCTGAACGTGCAGGAAACGGTCACGGCCTTCGCCGGCATGGTGAAACTCCACTTGTTCGTTCCGGCCGATGTGAACGTCACTCCGCTGCATGTCGGGGTATTTGCCTTATATCCGGTATTTGGGCTGCAGGTGATCGTCACCGTATCGCCGATCTGCGCGGTACTCTTGTTGCTGCTGGCCGTTCCGCCAGTCCCCGCGCTCGCTGTTACGTTGTATGAAATCTTGCTGAACGTGCAGCTGATCGTCACGTTCTTGGCCGGTTGTGTATAAGTCCACTTGTTCGTTCCGGCCGATGTGAACGTCACCCCGCTGCATGTGGGCGTATTGGCCTTGTATCCGCTGCTCGGTGTGCAGGTAACGGTCGGCGTATCTCCGTAATATGCGGTTTCCATGTTCACGCTGGCCGTTCCGCCGGTTCCTGCGCTCACGCCGATGGTGTACACCACATGGGTAAACGTACAGGAAATGGCCACGTCCTCCGCCGGCATGGTAAATGTCCATTTGTTCGTTCCGGCCGATGTGAACGTGATTCCCGGGGCCGTCGGTGTATTTGCGCTGTATCCGGCCGATGGTGTGACGGTTACGGTCGGTGTGTCGCCGGGGTTCGCCGTGCTGAAATTCACGCTGGCGCTGCCGCCCGTTCCCGCAGTTACGGTGATATTGTGCGCCGTTTCTTCGTACCACAGAATCAGTGAAACATTATACTCCGCGTATTCTGTGTCGTTGTTCTTTATCCATATCCGCGGCGTCCCGCTCAGGTTGACGTCGCTGATCCCTTCGTACCATGTGTCCCAGCTCCGGTTCTCCGCGCCGGATTTCTCGCGCAGCTGCTGCTTGCTCTTGTCCGCCACAGTGCAGCTGGCCATCCACCAGGTATAGAAAGTCATCGGCATACTGGGCGCGCTGAACGTAAAGAAGTTGCTCGCGCCCTTCGCCAGCGAAACCTGCCTGGTAATTGTTTCCTGTGCCATACTTCCCGCTCCTTATGCCTTCATCAGGCCCATCGCTCCGTTTGTGAATATCTGCCAGATGTACTTGCCCATCCGCATACTCTTTGTCACTTCGCCGTTCTCAATGTAGAAAACGCTGTTGCCGAACCAGGCGGCCTTAGCGCCGTTCACATAGAATGTCAGCGCGTCCGCCGTCAGTGTCACCATCCGGTTCCCCATGTTCAGCGTTCCGTCGTCGTTCGTTACGTTGTATCCGATTGCGATGCCGATCTCGCCGGTGTTGGTGTCAATGATTCCGCTGAACACGCTGCCGCTCAGTTTCCGTATCATGGTCTCGCTGTCCGCTTCCGCGCTCTGCACGTTCTGAATCAGCGTATAGTTCTGCTCGATTCCGTAAGCGTTCGCCGCGATCCGCGCCTCCACGTCCTCCTGGTATGTCCCGAACTGCTCGCTGATCGCCTCATAGTGCGCGGTCAGCGTTGTCCGGATTTCCTCCATCTCATTCCGTACAATCTCCGCGTTCTTGATAATGAGACTCTTCATCTGGACGATCTTGTCCGCGTTGCTTTCCTCCGCCTCCACCGCGCTGCCCACGGCCGTGCGTACCTCCGCCGGCATCTGGTCAATGCTGATGGTCATCAGGGCCTCGTTCAGCTTATTGCTCAGGATGCCCAGGTGCGCGTAAAGCTGCTGGAGCTTCGCCTCCGGTGTTCCGGCCAGCACGGGCGGCCCGTCGAATAACACGTTAGCCATCGCCGCCCACCTCCATCAGCCGGCTGATTGAGTATATGGCCGCGTTCCCGCTGCCCTCCAGCTTGAACCGGATATGGTCGCAGCGTTTCGGCATCACCGGCAGGATAAACGTCCCCAGCCCAGTCCCGGTGCGTTCGCCCATCATCTCCCAGTCCCCGCCGTTGTAGCTGATCCACAGCTGCATATACGCGCCGGCCGCCATGTCCATCCGGATTTTGAACAGGGAAACATACTTTTCATTCCGCACGCTCTCCATGCTGTTGAATCCGCCGCCGCTCACGCCGTACAGGTCGAATTCGGCTCTCCAGTCAAAGTCGCCCTCCGGTTCTCCGTATGAACCTCTCACGGAAACCAGCGTATTCCGGTCCTCGTCAATGTAATACAGTTCATCCTCCGCCGTTCCGAATCCCAGCGCGTGCGCGTTGTCTTCCTTCCACCAGTTGCCGTGCGACGTGTCGTAACACATCATGTGCCAGTCTCCGTCCGCGTCCATCATGCTGATGTAGTACAGGTCGTTCAGCACGCCCGCCCTCGCGTCGCTGTACAGCACCGCGCCCAGCTTTTCGCTGATGGAAACCGGCATATTGCCGTCGTACATCATCACGGCTTCCCGGGCCTTGTAGTACACGTTTTCCTGCACCACGGCCAGGCTGTTTCCACTGCCGCGCTGCACGCCCCGGCACATGGTCGTCTGGATCTGGAAGCTGGAAGGCGTCATCCCGCTTACCCGGTGGATGCAGTTTTCCTTGAAGAAAACCGGATAACCGCGCTGCGTCACCGCGCCGGTGAACGGCCCGTCTGTTCCGACGCTCGCCGTATAGCTGTCCGTGCTGATGCCCATGTAGCACCGCCAGTTCCGGAAGTCCCCCAGCTTGCTGGCATATATTTCATTCACCACCTGTCCGCCCTGCAGGCCGTACCTGCAGCCCCACAGGCGGTTATTGCTCTCTACGATATAGTCCATCTGCGGCATGGTCATGTCCGCATGGACCGTGTTGTTCTTCAGATCGCCCTGTTCCACGGCCTGGCTGATGATTCCCGCCACCACGATATAGTCGCTGCCGCAGAAGTATACGATGCTGCTCGCGTTCAGTGCCTCCACCTGGGCGGCCAGCTTCGGGTCCGGGTCGTTCCCGGCCAGTTCCAGTCCGCTGATGGTCACCGCGTCGTATTCCTTCAGACCCTCGCCGATTCCGGTCCCGCCGATCTTGACGTAGGTCGTCGCAACCTCCGTCCATTCCTGCGTCAGGCTGTCGTACTGCCGCAGCACGTCGTTCTCCCCGCTGGTATCCAGCCATAGCGTTCCGTTCGTCGGGGAACTGGGCGGCGTTGTCCCGGGATGCAGGCTGGTGCTGTCGTAATCCGTTCCGTCCCCCCGGCACATGCTCAGCGTCACGGTGTTGCCGGCCTTCGTGTAGATCCGGTCAATCGTTCCGTTATCGCTCTGGTCGGCCGTGTTGAAGTACTTCCGATCCGGGAAAATCAGCACATACGCGCCGAATGAAACGATCTGCTTCGGACACATTTCTTCTGCCGCGCTCACGGAAAAGTTTTCCACAGGCGAAAAGTTGTAGAAAACGTCCGTCCCGCGGATGTAAACCAACTGATCCCGGCCGTGTATCCCGGTCAGCGGTACGGAAGGCTGCCCCTCCACGTCATAGCTGCTGATCCCGCGCTTTTTCCGCAGCGTCAAAAGCGGATAACCCAGCCCGCTCATGTTTTTCATGTCGTGCATTTCGCCATCCGCGATGATTTCGTTATTATTCAGTCCGGTAAACGCGCTGGTCGTCAGCACGCTCTTCGGCACTTCCTTCAGTTGCGGCATGATTCTCATTGCCGTTTCCTCCTCACAGCCGGAAATGCGCACTTGCTGTCGTCGGCATATGCTCCCGCGTCCAGTAATCGCTGAAATTGTTCCAGGCGTCCTCAAACAACAGTCGGTCGTTGTTGTATTTTTCCATTTCCATGTTCAAGTGGTCGATCTGGGCAATAATCCAGTAAACATACAGCATGTCATATGGCGGCTGCACCAGCAGTTCGGTCGTCTGGTCCGTGTTTTCGTCATAGGCGGGGCACTCCGCGCCTTCTTCATGCTCATGTTTCATCAGGATCTCCAGGAAAACTTTTCCCTCAACCTCATTCAAAAAGCGTATCTTTGCCACATCCGACATCATGTTCGGCTTCAGCTCGTCTGCCATTGTGATCGCTTGGCTAATGGTCATCTGGGTGTCCCTCCTAAAGAACAGGCGGAAAAGCATCCGCTCTTCCGCCTGTGTTTTTACAGCCCGTTTTCGTGCGGATTCGTTTTCGGGTCGAATACCTGCACGCCGTCCTGATAGTCCTCTTCGCGTCTTTTCGCTTTCAGTGTGTCCGTCAGGATCAGCGCAAACGGCAGCTTCATCTTCTGCCGGGTGTCATCCGCGGGAATCTGCGCGCTTCGGTCGTTGATGTTGATCCAGTACCATTTATCCTCTCCCGGATCACGGTGCGGGACAAACACTTCCACATCCACGGTCCACGGATCTTTGCCCGCTTCTGCCGCTTCCGCCGCGATCTTCTGCACGTTCAGTGCATCGATCTCGACCTGGCTCAGCGGCCTGGGTGGTTTTACCTTATTTCCGCTGGCCATCTGCTGCATGAGCTCCTGCTGTTTCAGCATCTGCTCCTGCATCTGCTGCATCATCTGCTGCATGCTGGCCAGCTGCGCTTTCAGGTCATTGTTTTCCTCCGCCAGGTTGCCGGTTTCCGGCGCCTGGTCTTCGGTATCGATTGCCGTGGCGTCCGTTTCGATCAGTTCTTCCGTCTCAGCGGGCTTTTTCCTTGTTGCCATTCGTGTCATCCTTTCTGCCCGTAGGTGGGCGATTCCGTATTATCCATGGCGGCCGGCGGGTGGATTTCCTGCCGGCCGCCGGATTGTCAGATCTTCACCAGCACGCCGCTGGCCACCAGCTGATTCACGATATCCGCGCTCAGGCTTCCCAGGTCGGTGCCTGCGCTGTCCACGCCGATGATCGCGCCGTTCGGTCCCTTTACGATCTTCATGTCGCGCACCAGGTTGGTGACGGTGCCGTTCACGTTGCAGTAGCAGTTCTCGACTACCTTGTAGGTGGTCGCGTCCTTGCTGGTCACGCACAGCACCACGTTGCTCTCGCCCATGTCGAACTTCTTGGTCGCCATGTCCACGGTCACGCCGCCGGAAAGGACGATCACCTTGTCCACTTCGTTACCGGAAGCAGGCGTCAGCGTCAGGGTGACGGTGTCGCCCTCTTCCAGCGAGCTCGCCGGGGAAGCGGACGCGGTCGTCATGCCGCTGTCCTTGTATACGGTCACCGTCAGGCTGCCGGCGAACATCTGCAGGTTCATCCGGATCTTCTTCATGTGCCTTCCTCCTTTTGATGGAATGCCCGGGCGGATATCCTCCGCCCGGGTTGTCATGCTGCTATCAGGCCCAGTTCGCCAGGTCCACGTTGTCGCTCTCTGTCGCAGAGTAGCTGGAACCGGACCAGATGGTGCACATCCGTTCCTGGTACAGGATCTTGGCCGCCATCTCGAACTTCACGCCGACGGTGCCGAACTGCTCCAGCGGGCCGCCGATCTCGCCCTTGGTCTTGATGATGGTTTCCATGCCGCCACCTTCCGCGTCGATCACGCCGAAAGCGTCCTTGGCGAATACCATCGTCTTGTAGGTGGCGTAGGTCTGGCCCGCGCTCTTGATGACGGGCGCCAGGTTGCTTTCCACGAACCGGATGCCGTGCATGCGGCCCAGCTCGCCGGCCAGGATGTCTTCGGCATCGGTGTAGATCCGGGCGTCGATCCAGTCCTTATCGTGCCGGATATCCTCGGAAACATCCGGGTGCACAACGGCCACATAATACTTGCCGCTGTAGCGCACCTGCTTGGCGCCCTTCTTCAGGTTGGTGGTCGCCTTCAGCAGGTCATCCACGCGCAGGTTGCAGTTGTAGCTGGCCAGCGCGGTCTGCAGCGCGGCTTCGGTCGACGGAGTGGAAACGTAGGTGTCGCCGTTGTACGCGCTGGAGAAGATGATGTTGGTGCCGCCCAGCAGCACGTTCCGGGTCAGCAGGTCGTTGGTCAGTCCGCCGGCAGCGCCCAGCTCTTCCGCCGCGGCCGTCTTCGGCTCGTCGATGGAATGGGCATCCAGCAGGTCGGAAATGGCAACGTAATCGCCCCACTGCGTCAGCTGGCAGGTGATGGCGACCTGGCTCAGCTTCCGGCCGGTCGGGATCACGCCTTCAGTCAGCTGGTGAACGACGCAGAGGGTCTGCCAGCGCCGGAATTCCACCGTGCGGCCATGGTTGGCCGGCAGGCTCTGATGCTTGCCCAGCTGGGTGTAGATCAGCTGATCACGGGCGTTGTCCAGCACTGTGGTATCGTAATAGGTCTTGTCCAGGGTGCTCAGGTCACTGGTGCCCGGGACAAAGGATTCGGTGCTTCCGGTATACGCGTTCACGTAATTGCCGGTCGCGTTAACGAGGGTACCCGCATCCGCAAACAGCTGCAGGTCCATCCAGAGTTTCTTCATTGGGATTCCTCCTTTTTTCTTTTATCTGCCAGGGATCACGACCTTTCCGCTCTTCACCTGGCTTCTGAATGCTTCGCGTTCTTTGCGCGTCATATGGTTGAAGTCCATCGGGGCCTGTGCCGCCGGCTGTCCCTGCCCATGTGCCGCGCCTTCGATCGGTCGCATGCCCTGCGCCCGGATCGTCTGGCCCAGCTGCTGCTGCGCCCGCTCCATCCCCGCCTTCATGCTTTCTGCCGCAATCTCCTTGCCGTGCAATGTGTAAAATGCGTCTTCTACGCTTACACCCACATTGGGGCTTGTCAGCCGCATGAATTCCGGATTCTGAAGCTCCGCCCGCAGGTCAAAGTCCGGGAATACCTTCCGCAATTCCTCCGCCTGCTGCGTCAGTTTCCTGTAGTGGTTGCGCATCATCTGGTCCTGAATGCTCAGCTGCTCCTGCTGGCGCAGTCTGGCATTCTCCTGTTCCAGTGCCTTCATGGTCTTGAAGCTCTCCACGGACATTCCCGCTTCGGCTGCTTCATCTTCATACAGGCTGTCGTCGCTTTCATAGCTTTTCCGCAGATCTTCCACGGAGCTGACCCGCCTGTCCTTCATGGCCATTTCCAGCACTGCGCGCTGGTCATCGACGACTTTCTGCAGGTTCGCCTGGTTCTTGAACCGGTCGTCCACAGCGTTTTTCACGCTCTGACCGTAAAGCTCCTTGTACTCACCTTTGATCAGCTCGTCCCAGCGCTCCTGAATCGTTTTTTCCGGCTGTGCCTCCGCCTGTGCCGGCTGATTCTGAGGGGTGGTCCCCTGCGGTCTCTGGCCATAGACCTTTCTCAGCTCCGGGTGGCGTTTCATCTGCCGGTTCAGCTCTGCAGCGACCTGAGCTCCCTGCACCTGCCTTCCGTCTCCCAGGGTGTCCCCCTGCTGAAAACTTGCCGGTCCGGTGCCTGCTGCGCTGGATTCTGCCGCCGGTGCCGCCGCGGGTGCTGTGGCGTTTCCAACTGTCCCACTGCTTTCTCCGCCTTCCGCAAACAGCTGCAGATCCATCCAGATACGATTCATATTCAGTTCCCCTTTCTGCCCGTTGGTGGGCGATCCCTTATCTGTATTATTTCACTTTGATTCGGAAATTTGCAGGTACAAACTTTTCTGTCTTAATCAACCCGATCCGCGCTGGCGGCTCGCTCACGTGCCCTGGCAACGATGGCGTTTTCGTTCGGGTCCGGCGGCTTATCCAGCGCGCTTGTCCCTCCGCCCAGCGCCTTTGTTGCTCCTCCTGCCGGCTGCGCAATATTGGTTCCCATATCCTGGCCCACGCCCTGCAGCACCATGGCCAGCTCCTGCGCCACCTGCTGGTTTCCGCTTTGTGCCGCCAGTGCCATGGCGATCTGGCTCACCTTTGCCAGCACATCCATCATTGTGCCCTGCGCCTTCACCTGTTGCACCAGCTTGTCCTTGTCCCGGAAGTCCATCATGTCCAGGGCGATGAGTGCCTGGTCCGTCATCTGCGGGTTCAGCATGCCGTTGGACCAGAACTGCAGTGCCAGCTCGTTCTGGCTCATCTTGGTATATGCGTTCTCCCGCTGTGCCCGGATCTCGATGTCGAATTCCGGTTTGCGGTATGCCGGCGCCATGCCCGGGAAATTATTCACCTGCTGCGTCTGCAGTCCGGCATTTCCGAACGATACGAATTCCTCCGCCCCGTCTTCCCCGACAATTCGGTACTGCCGCTGCACATCGTAAAACTGGGTCATCCGACTGAGCACCATGGCCACCACTTTCCGGAAGGATCTGTAGTTACTCCGGCTGGTGTCCTTGCTTGTCCGTCCGCTGTCCTCCTTCAGGGCTGCGATTGCGCTGGCCGCAGTGACGCCTGCCGGCACGCCGCCATTATTCACGTCGGTGTTCCCGGTGATGAATTTCAGCTCGTCAATCTTCTGCTGCAGCATGTTGTGGACATCTGAACCCATCTGCGGTACTTCCCAGGCTCGCAGGATATCCTGCCCTACGCCGCCCTGCACATGGATTAGCATCTTGGTGGTGTCCATGAATTCGTCTTCGTTGATGCCGGCGCCCATGCGTTCAAAATATCGCGGGGTCGCCTTCATTGCCGCGTTCAGCACCATGGCCTGGCTGATTGTATCGATGTCGGACTGGGTGTCCTTGCCGATATCCACATAGCCGTAACCGGCCGGGCTTCCTTCCACGGGGTACAGCGCGTCCAGCACAAACGGATACAGTCCGTCCTCATAGTAGCCTTCCGCCATTCCCTGTTCTTCGCTGGAATACAGGCAGATCTCATTCACATACTTGCAGTAGTGCAGGATCGTTCGGCCGCTCTCGTCCCGCTTCTTGTAGTACCAGTCAATCACGGCTGCCTTGTTCTCAATGTTGGTGCTGTCGTCCGTCTTGTACTGGTCCCGCTTCAGGCCGCCGGTCTCCAGCTGTCCTTCCAGCTGCGGATACTGCGCCAGCAGCAGGTCCTTGTCCTCATATGCGATGTAGAACACGTTCCGGCTGTCCTGGATGTCGCTGATCCCAGGTTCCCAGTACAGGTTCAGGATATTGACCTTTTTGATGTCGATATCGCCCAGGCCGTTCAGCTTTGTCCGGTTCCAGAAAACGCCGTATACGCCGGTGCCTTCGATCAGCAGCTGCCACAGGATGTCACTGTACACCTGTTCAAAGTCATTCATTTCCATGACCACGGGGGTAACTTCGCTCAGCTGCTTGGCCAGCGGTTTATCCGTCTCCTCCCGGGGCAGGAATATTGGCTCCGGATAGTTGTCCATCATGTCCGCGTGCTTCCCGACGATACAGTTCCACAGCCAGCCGGTGTTGCTCTTGTTGGCATTCGCGCCCTTGGTCCCGCGCTTGGCTTCGATTTCCTGCCAGTTCTTCAGCTTCCACCACTGCTGGGAGCTTTGCACGCGCTTATTCACGCTCTGCTTTTTCGCCTGGTAGTCCAGCAGGGTCACGGTGGCTTCGTTCAGGCGGGTCGGGCTCATAATCCGGCTGTCCCGTTGCATCTGCTCCCGCCGGCTCTGTGTGATTCCCGCCGCGTCCATCACGGCCCGGATGCCCATCTGCTGTCCGGTCTGGTATGCCTCCGCCTGCTCCGCGGTCGGCTGCTGCGTCATCATTTCCAGCACGCCCGGATCTTCCGCGGCCGCCGGTGTCATCGGGCGCCGGTCCGCCTGCGTCTGCGTCGGGTTTTCCTGCCAACCGGCCAGCAGGCTCCGCTGTGCCTGCTGCGCGGTTTCTTCCGGCTTCCTCCGCCTGCTCAGTCTGTCCCAGATTGCCATAGCGTTATTTCCTCCTCAATGATTTTTACATTCTGCGGATGCTGGTCCGCGATCATCTGCAGGCCGTCCATCGCCTGCCGGAATGCTTCCCGCGTTCTCTTCCTCGCTCCCGGGATCGGCCGCCCGCGGATGTAGGAAGACCCCGGCTCCAGCCGGATTACCGGCCACATGGTGTGTGAATATCTCAGCAGGTACTGCGCCAGACTCTGGATAATCGCGCTGACTCCTGCGCAGATGATGTCCTGCCCGTAATCTCCTCCGCCGGCATGCCCCTCCGCCTTCAGCTCCAGCGCTTTCCAGCTCATCCGGATTGTTGTCATCTCTTCCCTCCGTAAACGGTTCCCAGCGGGTCCGCGCCCCATGCCGGGTTAAACTTCGGCTCCTCGACAATGGGTTTTATTACGTTCCCCATGCAAACGTACCGCCACTGATCAGCGATATGGTCCTCGCCTTCAGTTTGCACGTCCTCGACATTGTGCTCATCATGCTGCAGCGTCGGCAGCGTCCGGATAAACTCCGGGCAGTCGGTCGTTACATAGAATCGCGGTATCCCGTATTCGTTAAACTGCAGCCGGTACCGGCACTGCATCCATCCGGCCAGCCGGGTGTTGTCTCCCGGCATGAAGTAAACGCCGCATTGCGCCGCAGTGTCCGCGATGCTGATTCCCGTCTGGCTCTGGAAGATCGCCGGGTCCGCGATTCCCATGATCATCTTTCCCTTCAGCACCGGATCGTTCTCTTCAATTTCCCGGATCTTCTGGAAGACCTTTTCCGGCGGCCACTGAATGCCTTCGTTCGGCAGGCTCTCGTTTCCGCTCTTCTGCACGCCGTACAGCTCCTTAAAGTGATACATCACTCCATCCTCGCTGATCGCGTACCAGCCGACAGAGAATGGTCGGAAGAAGCCCCAGTCCAGTCCACGGTAAATGGTCCAGTGCGGTCGGATTTTCACGGGATGGATCACATGCGTCCATTTCATGTCGTCGTAATGGTCCGGGTCGTTCACAAAGTCCCCGCCGAAATACGCGCCGCTGTAGATGTTCCAGTCTCCGTCCAGCCAGGCGCTCCGGATCTTGGGCGGCAGGTTCTTCAGGAAATTGACATACTCCGGGCTGTACTGCTGCAGGATCTTGTTGTCCGTCACCTTGGCCTGGATGAAACTGTAATCCTCCGGGTGCTCTTCGCCCTGGAAGATCCTGTCCACGAAAAGCCGCTTGATGTACTCATGCCCCGGGCCGCCCGGGTTGCAGGTGTAGAAAACGCGGTGTGGGAATTTGTTGATGCCGCGGCAGCTGGCCACAATCTTTTTCATCCATTCCGGCTTCAGCTGGGTGGCTTCCTCGATGAAAATCTCATCCCATTCAACGCCCTGGAAGTGGTCCGCATCTGCATCGCAGGAGCAATACAGGAATTTGATAATGCTGCCGTTCCGGAAGTAAAAGCATTTATCATTCGCGTTGTACTTCGCAAAACCGGCGGTCATCAGCTTCAGGGGCTCCAGATGGTTCTGAATCAGGTCGACCAGAGTCTGACGGATGATGCAGATCCGGATGCCGGCGCTGAATTTGTCCGGCCTTCCGTAGGTCATGGCGTCCTTTACGCCCTGCTCCCGGATCACCCAGCTTTTTCCTCCGCCCCGGGCGCCGCCGTATGCGGTGTGCCGGGTTGTGCTGTTCATGAATTCCCACTGTTTTCGGTTCGGGTAGATGTCCCTCCGCCTGGGTGTCGCGCTTCTCATGCTTCGGCACCTTCTTCCGCAGGCTCATGGATAACCAGCATCAGCTGTTCGTCCCCGCCTTCGGCTTCCCTGGTCTTTGCCTTCTCCAGTTTCAGCTGCTCGCGCCACTTCTTCGCCGCAAACTTCTGGTCAATGTTCGGCAGACGGTACAGGTCTCGCTGCGTCCTGGCTGCCGTTTCTATTGCTTTTGCAAAGCTCTCCGCGTTCCGCAGCGTGCCGGTTGCGTCCGTCAACATCTGGAACGGATTCTTCTGAATCAGCTCAGCCGTCTTCACCAGTCCGTCCAGCAGCGCTTCGTTCGCCGCGATCAGCTTCTCGAGATGGTTTACGCGCGTGCGCGCGACGCGTTCGCGCAGCTCGGTACTCACTTTGTCACCGATTAGTAACTTCTCTTTTTGCCAGCCTTCCTTAGATGCACGATTTTTAATCGTACCCTCTTTTATCTGGTACTTCTCGGCCAGCTGTTTATATGTCTTTCCTCCCTTTAGCCATTCCGCCTTGATTTTGTTCCATGGCGTTGCCATATTGAATTCAGCTCCCTCTGCCCGTCCAGGTGGGCGATTCCTCGGTAATATTGTTTCATGTTTGGCTGGAAAATTGCAGGTACAAGAAAAGCGGGCTTCCGCCCGCTCGGTTGCTTTGCTGTTATTCTTCTTTGTCCTTCGCGTACATCTCGTCGGTTTCTTTCTTCACCAGACGCGCGGCTTCCGCAACCTTCGCCTGGATCTCCTTTTCACTCATTGCCGGCTCATAGCTCTGCAGGTTATAGGTTACGCTGTACCTGAAACCTTTCTCGCCGTCCTCGTCCTTTACGCGCTGTTCCCCCAGGTTGAAGTACAGGCTTCCCGGCACAAACGGGATCGGCGGGTTCTTATTCACCAGCTCCGTCAGTTTCTCCATTGCCTGCAGGCAGCACTCACCGATACACAGCGCCCGGTTCTTCCGGCCGGTCTCGCTGATCGCTTCAAAGCGCTGCCTGTATACCTTCCGCTCGTTCCGCATGCGCTTCTCATAGCTAGCAATTGTCTTCCTGTCCTTCATGCGCTTCTGAAACTTGAACATACATGTCC
>JAEEGL010368404.1_pt1 | contig 20081 bp, 11 predicted proteins | sample 9134231 | NCBI WGS metagenome assembly JAEEGL01 (sample SAMN16246548, study PRJNA631951) | gut metagenome | biome: gut microbiome; feature: rumen; material: fiber-attached | host: Bos | place: Iran: Karaj | collected 2018-10
AGCTATCTCGGGTGCTGCGTTCAATATCAGGTTGTAGGAGTTAAAGTCCGCTATTCCAAGAGGAAGATCTCCGTTCCTGAAATGCTGGTAAAAATTCGGAACATCCACCGGCAGGTTGTACAGGGTAAAGAGCTCTGTAAGCTCTGTAAAGCCTTGTACCGTCTCCTCGGAGTCAAGCTCGATATCAAGGGCCGTATCTCCGTAGAGTTTACCGCCATTCTGATAAATAAGCGGTGTGGTTCCGTGGTAGTTTCTCATGGCCAGCATGGCAGCTGTGGGATAATAAACATTAAGTCCTCTCATCTGAAGGTCTGTCAGCATTCCGATGAGCTCGTCCACTGTGTCCGGCGCTTCCAGGCCCAGTTTGTCCAAAATATCGGACCTGTAGAACAAAACATAGAAATTCATGGTTTCGGGAAGTGAATAGAATCCATCTCCCACAACGGATGGAACCAAGAGTCCATCACTGTATCTGCCAAATACTTCTTTATAATTATCAAACTTGGTAAGGTCCACCAACGCCCCTCTGATAGCCAGGTCAAAAGGTATCGAGTAATTTATGCCTGTGGCTATATCCGGGGTATCTCCTGATGCATTTGAAAGAATAAGCTTCTGAGCATCTGTCATCAGACTCAGATCCACCTCTATGCCTGTCTGAGGTGTAAACTGCTCATCTATCATCTTTTGCATGATCTCAACGTACTGTCTCGGCCTGTTTACCCACACCTGAATATGTTCCTTGTTGGTATTGCTGGCTGAGTAGGACTGACCGAAGAAGGAATTTACAAATCTCTTGAAATTCATCCCAACGGAAGCAAAAAGCCCCAGTCCCTTGGGGAGCTTAGCCCCGTTCTGATAAACATATATCCTGTCTATGGCAAGATTATTGTTTCCAATGATGTCTACAAAATTTGCAATCTGTGTGTTGATGGAATTGACACTTGTGGAAAGCTCATCAACTCTGTAAACCAGTTCATCTGGTTCTTCTGCAAGGCTCTCAAGCTGATCTGCAGCTATAAGAAGATATGAAAAAGCTGCCACTTCACTGCCTTTTTCGGCGCCAACAAAAACTGTTGCCTCATCAGCCAGAGCTCTTAAGTCTGTAATCCAGGCCCTGAGCCTGTCCTCCAGATCCGGGATGTATCTTGTGAGCTTCAAGTCTCTGTATTTATCTTTATTGGTCCCCGCAACCTTGGTAACTTCCAGTGAAAGATCGGAAATACCGCTCATGATCTCATCTACTTTTTCAACAGCATATCTGATGTTGTCCTGAACAAGTGTAAGAGATATGGTGTGCTGGCCGGGTTCAAGGTATACGCTAAGGAGATTCCCCTGATCGTCAGATAAACTTTCTGTAGTAAAATCAGTTGAGGAAGAAATGCTATAGCTTTCAAAAGCTGTATTTGGAATCTCCCCATCAATGCAGATATCAGCAAATACCGGAAAATCATTCTTTTCTGACTGTCTGTAATTCATAGCCAGATTGTAATAACCTGCGTTCTTAACCTCAAAGGAATAGGTTACTTTCTGTCCGGCGGTATCAAAGGATTCCTCATCGATTATGTTAAGGACTTTTGTACTTGCAGAAAGTGGGCTCAGGGTACTGTCATACTCATAAGCAGCATGGATTGAAGAATTGTTTCTTTCAGTAAAGTTTTCTGCTTCTATTACTATGAGTTCTGATCCGTCCGCCGTCTGAGAAGTGGTATATTCAGCAGTTGCCTTAGGCGCTGTCAGGGTCAGATTTCCCAAAAAAAGTGTTCCCTCTTTTACTCCGATACCAAATTCGTGTGTTCCCTGGGTCAACTCTAATTTAAGAGGTTTTGAATATCTGTAACCGGCATCAGACAGACACTTCTTTTCCCATCTGATGTACTTGTCAGGAAGCGCCACGATCTCGTTTCCGTATCTGTCCAGGTCTGTATCACCGTTCTGGATCCAGGTGGTCTCAAAGCTTGCGCTTCTTGCTTCATAAAATGGAAACTGGCCATCAATTGTAAAGGAAAGCTCTATGGGAAGAATTGATTCATCATATGACAAGTAATCAAATGACAGCCAGTATAACCCGTCCTTTGGCACCTCTACGGAAAGTGTCAGCTCATCCCCGTGAGCTATCTTAGCTACGCTGCTACCATATTCATGGCTGTCGCTTGTAAGATATTCCTTTCCGGAAGTCAGTGCATTTTCAAGTTCAATGACTACATCCTCTCCGGCATAATCAGCTTTGGTATATCCGGCACTCACATGGGTGTAATTGGATGTAAGTCGCTCCGTATTGGTAACTTCTGTGTCGCTTTCATCGGACTTTTTTGTGTTTATTTCGGTCTCTTCGCCACTGGGCGCTTCTTCCTGCGAAGATACTGCAGAAGCAGCATTTTCAGTTGCATATGTAGTCACTGTGCTACCAAGATTGGCAGCTGCAAGCAATGCTCCAAGACTTATCCCCAATATCTTATGAAGTTTCTTCATATTACATGTGATCATACCGATCTCCCAAAATCAGATTCAAACCTCAAAAGCCAGATGAATTACGCTACTGGCAGGGATTGTAACTATATACTCCCCATCTTTTGTAGGCCTGATGTCATCAAATTCTCTAACTGTAACATTGTCAGGTTCTTCGAAGGTATTGTGCAGGTGCATTTCACCTCCGACAATCTCACCTGTAACTGCCTTGGGCTTTGTATCAGCCAGGCTGACATTTATCTCGTAGTCCTCACTGCATGAAAGATTTGTTATTGTTGCATGGATCTTTCCATCTGTTCCAAGTGACACGGACTCTGTAAGATTCGGAACCATATATTCTTCTGTCAGACCGATCTGCTTGGTCTCAATGAAGCTGTCCAAAAGCTCTGCATCCTGATGGTATTTGTACATATTAAATACATGATATGTAGGAGTCTTGATCATCCTCTTACCATCAGTAAGGATAACGGCCTGAAGAACATTTATCATCTGAGCTATATTGGCCATCACAACTCTGTCGCAGTGCTTGTTGAAAATATTCAGGTTAATTCCCGCTACAAGAGCATCTCTGATGGTGTTCTGCTGATACAAGAATCCCGGGTTGGTTCCAGGTTCGCAGTCGTACCAGGTTCCCCATTCATCAACTATGATGCCCACCTTGTGCTCCTTGTCGAACCTATCCATGATAGCCTGATGCTTACTTATCAGAGTCTCCATGAAAAGAGTCTTGCTAAGGGTCTGATACCACATCTTGTCATCGAAGTCAGTGGCACTTCCCTTATTCTCCCATCCGCCGGGATGAGTATAATAATGAAGAGACAGACCATCCATAAATCCGTGTAGGAATGAAGGTGCGTTAAAGCAGGTCTTCATTACTCCCTCTGTCCAGTTATAATCATCCACATTGGCTCCGCAGGCCACCTTGAAAAGATGTTCTCCCTGCTTGTAATCCCTTACGTAGGTCTGATATCTTCTGTAGAGATTTCCGTAGAATTCCGGCGGCATGTTTCCACCGCACCCCCAGTTCTCATTCCCTATTCCGAAATAATCAACCTTGAAGGGTTCCTTATGTCCGTTCTTTTCTCTGAGGTCTGCCATGGGTGAAACGCCGTCAAAGGTCATGTATTCAACCCACTCGGACATCTCCTGTACCGTTCCGCTTCCAAGATTTCCGTTTACGTATTTTTTACAGGAAAGCTGGTCGCATAATTCCATGAACTCGTGGGTTCCGAAGCTATTGTCCTCAACCACGCCGCCCCAGTGAGTATTTATCATCTTCTTGCGGCCTTCCCTGGGACCTATGCCATCCTTCCAGTGGTATTCATCTGCAAAACATCCCCCGGGCCACCTAAGTACCGGAACCTTTAGTTCCTTGAGGGCTTCCACGACATCCTTTCTCATTCCGCCTACGTTTTCTATTCCCGAATCTTCCTTAACAAATAGGCCTTCATAGATTCCTCTTCCCAGGTGCTCCGAAAAATGCCCCTGCAGTTCAGGTCTGATATGTCCCTTGTGGACTCTTGGATTGATGCATAACTTAAACATGGCTGTTCTCCTCATTTTCCTGTCTTATGTTTTAATTTATTTTAAATGTTTGTTTATTATTTTAGATTTATCAAAATCAAATCACAAAAGTAGAATACTATATTTTTTTCCAAACTTCAATAGCATATTAAGTGATATTTGTTGTTAAAATATAAAAATCTCAAGGGATAATTTGTGCATATTTTACTAAAACGATAAACCAATGATAAAGTGTTCTTAACTAATTGCTGTCATTGTTTATATATTGTCAAATTTTAATTTATTACTTTAATACTTTAAACTTATTTAAACAAAAATAAACAATAAATATTATGATATAATAGGAAAAAACAACAGGAAAGCGAGAATTCCCATGATAAGGACAAGTGAAGAGCTTATTCTTTCGGATGACAGGGTAACGGATCTGCTTACGCAGGTCTGCGGCTGCTCTCTGGAAGAAATTCTGTTTATTGATATAGAAACCACCGGACTTACTGCAAAAACCTCCGATATCTACCTGATCGGAACCGGATATTTTCAGAACCACACCTGGCGTGTCAGCCAGCTTTTTGCAGAATCTCTCCAGCAGGAAAAGGAGATTCTTATTTCTTTTTCCAAGTTATGCAAAGATTTTAAGTGTGTGGTTCACTTTAACGGAAATCGTTTCGATATTCCTTTTCTTCAAAGTAAATATGAAAAATATGAGATGGAAGATTCCTTTAAGAGTCTTTCTTCCGTAGACCTGTACAGACAGATTTCCCCCTACAAATCACTTTTAGGGCTGCCTGATTGCAAGCAAAAGACTGTCGAAGCATACCTGGGAATAGTCAGGGATGATGAATACGATGGTGGTAAACTTGTGGGAATCTACAAGGACTATGTGGAGAGCAAGGATCCACAGGAGTTGAAGTTCCTTCTTTTACATAATTCGGATGATGTAAAGGGAATGTTTAAGCTTCTACCCATCCTTGTTTACAGAAGCTTTTTTGAGATGTTTGATAATCTCCCCAAATATTCCGTAAGAACTGATGAAGAGATAGATGATGCGGCCTTTAGTGCCCCTCTTCCGGTGAGAGCCAAAAAAGTTCAGGCCAATTACTACAACGACTATGACGGTGCTCCCAAAAAGGAAGTATATATGAAGCTTTCTCTTCCCATTGATCTGCCTGTTCCTCTTTCGGGAAATACTGAGGATTGCTTTTTCAAGGCTGTGGGAAATGAAGCGACGCTCAGGGTGCCCCTTTATGAAACGGAGCTTAAGTATTACTATGCCAACTATCGGGATTACTACTACCTTCCCAAGGAGGATATGGCTATACATAAGTCCATAGCTGAATTTGTGGATAAGGCATACCGTGAAAAGGCAAAGCCTGAAAACTGCTACACAAAAAAAGAAGGACAATACCTGCTGGAATGGGATCTGGTATTTGCCCCCTTCTTTAAGGAAGATTACAACGACAAGCGGTATTTCTTTGATCTGAATGAAAACATGAAAAAGAGCCGCTTTGCCATGAGTCTTTACGCTTCTCATGTGATAGCACACATATTGGATAGGAGATTATTATGAAAAAGAGAATCGTTTCGACATTACTGATATTTTCTGCGCTGCTGACAGGCTGCGCAGGCAGAAACGAAGTACAGATTGTTCCGGAGAATCCAATTCCTTCCGACTCCCATATTAAGCCCTGGGGCGAAGATAATTCCGAAACCGGTGAAATTGTTGAGGAAGAACCTGCTGCCGAGACCTCCGATACTTCATATGAATCCGACGCCACCGACAATTCTGCCACCGCCAACGAAGCAACTGATTCCGGCTCATCAAATACTTCGGATACCCCGGAAATCAAAGACATTGATCTTTCCGAGAACTCTTCCGGGAAGGCAGAGGAAGCAGTTTATAATCTTGGGCAGGCGATTCTTAATGCAAATATAAAAAAAGACAATATCATGGTATCTCCCGTCTCCATAGAAAGAGCCCTGACCATGGCCATGGACGGAGCAGACGGTACCACGAGAGATGAAATATTCAAAGCGCTCTACGGCTCCCTGTCCGGAGATGTGGCCTTCGAACTTACAGAGTTGTACAAAACCTTTGACGTAGGCGACGAAGAAAGCTTTGTTATCGCCAATTCTATCTGGACCAATTCGGATAATTCCATCGTCCTTGATCCGGAATACGAGAAAACCGTTTCAGAAAAGTATGGGGCACTGGCTACTTCCCTTCCCTTCTCTGATTCTTCTTCCGTAGATAAAATTAATTCCTGGGTTGCCCAAAAGACCCATGACCAGATCAAGTCCATTATCAATGAATTAAACGACGGACACAATATGGTCCTTGTTAATACCACCTATTTTAAATCCAACTGGTATAACGAGTTCTCTCCCTCCATGGATAAGCTAAGCTTTACCAATGCTGACGGTTCTACGGTAAAGGTAGCATCCATGCGCAGCTACGGCGATGACATTTATATTAAGACCAAAGGCTATGAGGGCTTCAAAAAAGGCTATACCAACGGCTTTTACTATGTGGCGCTTCTTCCCGGAAAGGGACAGGCTGCAGCTGATGTTCTAAATAATTTATCCTATGAAGATGTTGCAAATGCAGCATCTGAACCTGCCATTTTGAATCTCACCTTCCCATCCTATGAGTCGGATTACGAGGTGGAGCTTTCGGACACACTAAAAGCCCTTGGAGTAACGGAAGCTTTTACGGATCAGGCTCAGTTTGACCGGATGTGCAATGATTCCAGCAGGATTTCCAGTGTAGTTCACAAGACTCACATCAAGCTGGATGAGAAGGGAACGGAGGCTTCCGCTGCAACTTCGGTGATTATGGCCACCACCACCAGCATACAGGAAAAGCCCATCGTAGATCTTGTCTTCGACAGGCCTTTCGTATACTACATTTTCAACCAAAACGATGTCCCTGTGTTCATGGGGGTTGTGAATTCACTGAAGTGATTATCACAGCACGTTCTGGTTTTTTTCTCCTCCTCAAGTTTTCTTGCGTAGAGGGTGATCTTGCTGACTTTTTTGCCGCGTGCTGAGAATGCCTTAAATTTTTCGTCTGTAAGCGAGTCGAGAATTTATGAGAATAAAAAATACACAATGAATAGCCCGCTTTGGCCTGACAGGCCTGGGATATTCATTGTGTATTTTTCATTCCATAAAATCCGACGAGGGCGCGACGAAAAATTTAAGGCATTCTCTGTAAGCGGCCCTAAAACACTAACCGTCCCTTAGTCTCTATCTTAGTTCAGATGCCAGATGTCGCGGTTATATTCATTGATGGTGCGGTCAGATGAGAAATATCCGGCCTTTGCAATATTGGTAAGCATCATTCTCTTCCACTTATCGCGATTTTCGTAATCAGCAAATATCTCATCCTTCTTGGCGATGTAGCTCTCAAGATCAATAAGAGTCATGAACCAGTCTTTATTCAGAAGCTCCTTGTACAGTCTCTCAAGATTTTCCTTATGTCCAACCTTAAGGCACTGCTTGCTTACTATGAAGTCTACAGCCTCCTTGATAACCGGGCTCTTCTTATAATAATCCTTCGAAACATAATCAGCCTTCTTGTAGTGTTTGATAACTTCGTCAGCACTTATTCCGAAGATATAGATATTGTCATCTCCTACAAGCTCATGGATCTCAACGTTAGCTCCGTCATCTGTACCGAGAGTAACAGCACCATTAAGCATGAACTTCATGTTACTGGTTCCGGATGCCTCTTTTGATGCAAGAGAAATCTGCTCTGATACATCGCAGGCAGGAATAAGCTTCTCTGCATAGCTGACGTTGTAGTTCTCAACCATCACTACCTTCATGTACTTATTTACATCAGGATCGTTGTTAACGATTTCCTGAAGAACAAGAATGAGGTGGATAATATCCTTGGCAATAACATATGCGGGAGCTGCCTTGGCACCGAAGATAAATGTAAGTGGTCTTACCGGTTTCTTGCCGCCTTTGATCTCAAGGTACTTGTGAATGATATAAAGAGCATTCATCTGCTGTCTCTTGTACTCATGAAGTCTCTTAACCTGAATGTCAAAAATAGAATCAGGATCAACCTCCACATTCTCATGCTCCTTCAGATATGCAGCGAGTTCTTTTTTCTTTTCCATCTTGATGTTCTCAAGCTGATCAAGCACTGCCTGGTCGTCAATGCTCTCAAGAAGCTTCTCCAGTTTGTTCGCATCCTTCTTAAAGCCGTCTCCGATGGTCTGGGAAAGGAAGTCAGCCAGCGGATGATTGCATGAAAGAAGCCATCTGCGGAAAGTAATTCCATTGGTCTTGTTGTTAAATTTCTCAGGATAGAGCTTGTAGAAATCATTCAGCTCACTTTCCTTGAGAATGTCTGTATGGATAGCGGCAACGCCATTGATTGAAAATCCGTAATGGATATCAATAAATGCCATATGTACTTTTTTCTGCTTGTCGATGATCTGAACCTTGGGGCTCTTGTACTTTGCTCTGATTCTCTTATCAAGCTCTTTGATATAAGGAACCAGCTGAGGAACAACTTTTTCGAGATACTCAAGAGGCCATGTCTCCAGCGCCTCAGCAAGGATTGTGTGGTTAGTATAAGCACAAGTCTTGCTTACAACATTTATAGCCTCATCCATATTGAAGGCCTTCTCCTCCACGAGGATTCTGATAAGCTCAGGGATGATCATTGTAGGATGAGTGTCGTTGATCTGGATAACCGCATGGTTGTGAAGCTCATGGAGATCATACTGACGTTCCTTCTGTTCTCTTAAAATAAGCTGTGCCGCATTTGATACAAGGAAGTACTCCTGATAAATTCTAAGGAGGTTTCCGGCTTCATCCGAATCATCGGGATACAGGAAAAGAGTAAGATTCTTCTCGATCTTTGTCTTATCGAAATCAATGCCTTTCTTTACAAGGCTCTCATCAATGGATTCGATATCAAAGAGTCTTAATTTGTTTACTCCTGTGTCATATCCTACAACATTCATATTGTAAAGGCGTGACACAACCTTTTTCTTGCCAAAAGCAACCTCAAAGGTAGTATCTGTCTTCTCAAGCCATGACTGCTCTTCAATCCAGTCGTTCTTCTCTGCGTTCTGAAGATGATCCTTGAACACCTGCTTAAAGAGTCCGAAATGGTAGTTAAGACCGATTCCTTCTCCTGCAAGGCCAAGAGTTGCAATTGAATCAAGGAAGCATGCTGCCAGTCTTCCAAGACCGCCATTGCCAAGTGAAGGCTCCGGCTCGCATTCCTCAATCGCTGCAAGTGATTTGCCGTTTTTTTCCAGGATTTCTTTTACCCTGTCATATACTCTTAAGTTTATGAGGTTATTGGAAAGAAGCTTTCCAATAAGAAATTCCATTGATATGTAATAAACCTTCTTCTCCCCATTGGAAACCTCTGCCACATCCATCAGTCTGGTGGTCATCTCGAGAAGCACATAATATGTTTCTCTATCGGTGCACTCTTTGAGATTCTTACCGAATTTCTCCTGTGCAATTTCTTCAAGCTGTTCTTCAAGATTGGTAACCAGGACATCTCTCTGCATGTTTGTGTGCTTAGACATTTTTGTTTCTCCTCTCAATTTGCGTAAATTCCACGTTGCTGTTCATTGTTACTGCTCTGTTCGTCTTTATATTCCTCTTCACATGTTTCTCGGAAAACGTTTTCTTAACTCGATATAGATACATTACCACAGGAAAACGTTTTCCGCAAGTGTTTTTTCATCACTATATCAACAGATGATATCTTCATATTTCATGCGGACAAGAGTGTGCGGCATGATGACTTTTCTTCCCTTCTCTCCCGCAAGAAGTCTGTTTAATTCCTCGATAGCTCTACCGGATATCTCAACAAAATCCTGCTTCACGGTATTCATTTGTTTTCCCACGTATCCCATTAGAATAATTCCGTCAAACCCGCATACCGGTCTGAAAATATCCATATCTATAAGAGCCTTCATGGCACCGATAGCCATAAGATCCGAGGCACACACCACACAGTCATTGTTTTTTGAAAAGCGCATGGTGAGCTGCCTTGCCCGTAGCTCAGAGAACTGCCCGTTCCTCACTGTCAATTTGAGCTTTTTTTCCTGACATAGTTTCTTGATTCCCTCAAGCCTCTGGGCTGTAACATACCCGTTATCTTCTCCGGCGATATAAAGAACCTTTTTGCATTTATTCTCAGTTATGGTCTTTTTGGCAATGTCGTACTGGGCCTTTGCATGATCAACCCCCACAGAGGAAGTTGTATCATTTACCATGGGTGCATCAATTACAACAATGCGAAAATTCCCTCTTTCTATAAGTTTGTGAAGGACTTTATCTTTGGTATTAAGGCCATAGATTATGATTCCCCTGATTCCCTGGGATTCAAAATAGCTGGTGATCTCTTCCACCGTCATATCTTCTATCATGGAAGTAAATACCGTTATAACGTCCATCTGCAGCTCCTTGGCCTTGTGTATAGCCCCTGAAATATACTGCATATTTATCTCATCACTGGCAGAGGTATTTAAGTTCAATTTTAAAAGAAGAGCCACTCGCCCGGTTTTCTTGGATGAAAGTGAGGCCGCCACTGTATTTGGAACAAAGCCCAGCCTGTCCACTACTTCATTTACTTTTTTACGGGTAGCATCGCTGACGTTGGGATAATTATTCAGCACCTTTGATACTGTAGAAATCGCTACCCCCGCCTCTTTTGCCACGTCCTTGATAGAAACCATTTTCTTTTTCTCCTATAACAAAGTAAAAGTGCTCGGAAAACGATTTCCGAACACTTCCATTTTACAATCTCCAATTATTTATGTCTATAAAGCTTTTATTAATTATTTGGAACATTATCATTACTGTTTACTAGACCAATTCCAGTTATAAAGAGCTTAGTATGTATCTCCAGATTGCTGTCGTGGGCTGGGGCTGATAGTGAATTCCGTCAACAGGATCCAGATATATGTCAGAATTTGAATTTATATAGCTGTAGACATCGATGACTTTGATACCTTTGCCGTTTGCCCAGGAAGCAAGTGCCGCATTATACTCAATTTCCCTCTGGTTATAGTAATTGGGCTTATCTTCCTCATCAAGGGAATTATCATCAGTTGGTCCGACTGTGCAAAGGACAAGCTTTTTACCGCTTGCCAGAATGTTCTCATAGAAAGGAATGTACTTGGCAAAATTGCCGTAGTCATTGCATCCCATCCAGGAAACCAGGGTATCAAAATTGTCCATTCCAAAATCGCTGACTGCACCTTCCATATAATCCAACTGGCAGGCATCCTTGCAATAGACTGTTATCCCATCATAGACCGCTTTCCTGATCTCATCGGTTCCTCCGTCAAACATATCTACGGTCCTGGAATCACCCGCAAAAAGAATCCTGCCGTAATCTACTTTCTGCGGCTGTGGTGCAGGCTCTGGCTGAGGCGCGGGTTCGGGCTGAGGCTCCGGCTCAGGCTGAGCTGTCTGATCCGATGAATTAGTCTGCGAAGCCTGATCATCTTGATTTTTCTGCCCGGATGATGATTCGGACGAATTTGCATTTTCTGTGGTCACGCTCTGCGCAGCATCATCTTTTTTGGCTAAATCTGTCTTATCACTTGAAGAATCCGTTGAAGATTTTTTTAAAGTCTCATATGTAGAAGCATCTTTGGACGATTCATTTTCCGCCTTCTCGTTTTCTTTTTCGCCGGAAGCAGTGCTTTCCCAGTCGTTTTCATCGGCAATGTCAGACAAACGCTCAAAAATATCACTTGCAAGACTGGATGCTTCCCTGGCAGCATCTGTAACATCGTTGTTTTTAAGGCTGCATCCCGAAACAAGAATTGTCACTGACGCAAGTAAAATCATAATCTTTTTCTTTATCATAATTCTCCTCAATTAACACAATCCTATACATTCTTGAATCAGAGATTCAAGAATGCCGCAAATAGGCCATTAAAAGTCGACTTCGTCGAAGAGCCTATTTGCCTCTCGTATCATGTTCTCACGAAATCCGCAGCTAGTGCGGATTTCTGTAATTTCATCTAAGAAGTCATACAAAATAGAGTTTTGCTCGCAAAACTCTCGCGCCGAGCGTGGATGCGTTAGCATCATTTACATATCGCGCGATGTGCAGATCACTTGGCGAGGTTTTTTCGAGCCTAGTGAAATGTCATACACAGTAGTGCGCATCCATAGCGGAGCGTTTTTTATGTAATTGGACGCATTTTCTTATTACATAAAAATAGTATGGATGTTTTACACATCCATACTATTTTATGTATTAATTGCTCCAGTGGCAACTTGTTTGTGCAAATAAAAGCGTATTATCTCATTTAGCCACTACTTTTGAACCTTTATGCCTTATGATAGCATTTCCTCCACCGCTCTTTATGGTCTCCTTGATGAAGGAATTCATAATGTCCTTATATCCGGTGCAGCCGTCCTTGTTATAACAAGCTTCCAAAGCTTCGAATTCTTCGCCTATGTAGGTGATCGACATTGAATTTCCATCCTCTGTCTTAAGAACAATAACTGTCTTATCGGAAGTTGTTACCTTAGTATATTCGTAGTCCTCTGCATTCAGGAAGCTTTCAATATCTTCTACCGCTCCGGTGAGTGCTTCTGCTGTCTGGTCCATATCCAGTTCAGCAGGAATCTGTGCTACCGGCTCCTCACAGGAAGCTGCAACCTCTTCTAAAGGATTTTCTGAAAGTGCATCTACTTCTGCATTCAAAATAGCATCCAGATTCTCTGCCGGGGTCTCCGGAGCAGAAGCTTCAGCTACCTGAATTTCAGTCATAGGAATTTCCTCTGCTACAGGTACTTCCTCCGCTGCAGGTACTTCCTCCGCTGCAGGTACTTCCTCCGCTATAGGTGCCTCCTCAGGAGTAGTGTTCTCTTCAATAACAAGTACACCATCAACCACCGGCTCATCTACAGGGATATCGGGCATGGGAGCATCTCCCGCTGCTATCATTGCCGCCATGACCGGATCTATATCCGTTGCAGCCATCATAGCGTCCATATCTATCGGAGCTTCCTCTGCTGCAGGGGCTTCCGGTACAGGCACTTCTACCGCCGGTGCTGCTTCTGCTGCTGTAGCTGCTTCTGCTGCTGCCATTGCCGCCATCATTGCATCCATATCTATCGGAGCTTCCTCCGCTATAGGGGCTTCCGGTACAGGCACTTCTGCTGCTGGAGCTGCCTCTGCTGCTGCCATTGCCGCCATCATTGCATCCATATCTATCGGAGCTTCCTCTGCTGCAGGGGCTTCCGGTACAGGCACTTCTGCTGCTGGAGCTGCTTCTGCTGCTGCCATTGCCGCCATCATTGCATCCATATCTATCGGAGCTTCCTCTGCTGCAGGGGCTTCCGGTACAGGCACTTCTGCCGCCGGCGCTGCCTCTGCTGCTGCCATTGCCGCCATCATAGCATCAACGTCTGTTGCGGTTTCTGCCGCTGCCATTGCCGCCATCATAGCATTTGGATCCACCGGTGCAGGCTCAGGCATAGCTGCAGCTGCTTCTGCCTCTGCCTTCGCTGCAGCCTGCTCAGCAGCCAAAATGTCCTCCAGGTTAGGGATATCAGCAATCGGCTCTGCTTCTGTTTTAAGAGGACCGGGCTGAGGAACTTCTTCTACCACCGCAGGAGCAGGTTCTGCCACTGCTTCTCCCTGCTTCATCGCAGCCAGAAGGTCATCCACATTAGCCGTCGATAAGTCCTGTCCATTCAATAAATCCTGGGTACTCATGCCATCCATGCTGATTCTCCTTTCAAAAACTATCTACAAATTTTGCGCACAATAATATCACCACTCAAAAGAGTCTATTTATATTATCGTTTATTTTTATCTGTTTTTTAATAAATTTTCTATAAATTTTTCATTCAGGAGGTCACTTTTTTATATTCCTGGCCTTAAACTTTTTCAATCTTAACAGCACAGACTTTATACTCAGGGATCTTGGCAAAATCATCAAGAGCCGCGTTGGTTATCATATTTACAGGTGAATCCGGAAAGTGGAATGGCATCCAGGTTTCACCGGCAGATACTTTCCTGCCAATCCGGGCCTTTGCTGTTATGGAGCCTCTCCTGCTGGTTACCCTTACCATATCACCGCTGTTAATTCCAAGAGCATCTGCATCTTTTAAATTTATTTCTATAAAACCTTCCCCTGAAATATCCATAAGTCCCGGCGATCTGGAAGTCATGGAAAATGCATTGTAGTGATAAAGGATTCTTCCGGTCATCAGAATATAAGGGAATTCTTCGTCCGGTAATTCCTGTGCCTCTTTAAACTTTGCAGGATAAAGAAGAACTTTACCTCTTACAGGCTTACCAACATGCATTATCGGAGTCCCCGGATGATCTTTTTCAGGACATGGCCACTGCAGGCTCTCTCCGTTATCCAGTCTCTCAAAGCTGATTCCGTGATAACTTGGAGTAAGAAGAGCAATCTCGTCCATAATCTGAGCCGGCGTAAGATAAGGCTGCTTATATCCCATTGCATTCATCAGATCTATAAGAATGTCAGTATCAGGTCTCATTTCACCATCCAGCGTCACTGCAGTTCTTATTCTCTGAACTCGTCTCTCTGTATTGGTAAAAGTTCCCTCTTTTTCAGCAAAGCTTTTTGCCGGTAGAATAACATCCGCATACCGGGCTGTCTTTGTCATAAAAAGATCCTGCACCACAAGAAATTCGAGACTTTCGAGGGCCTTGATGATGTGATGAGTATCAGGATCAGAAACCATTGGGTCTTCACCGCAGATATATAGTCCCTTTATCTTCCCTTCTATTGCAGCAGGGAAAACCTCTGTTGCTCTTAGTCCCGGTTTCGGGTTAAGGCTTACTCCCCAGGCCTGTTCAAACTTCTTTCGTGCTTCTTCGTTATCCACCTTCTGATATCCGGGATAATCTGTAGACATGGCCCCCATGTCGCAGGCTCCCTGGACATTGTTCTGACCTCGCAGCGGATTCACGCCACAGCCACTTTTTCCAATCTTGCCACAAAGAGCAGCCATGTTGGAAAGACTCATAACGCCCTCTGTTCCGGTGGAGTGCTCAGTAACTCCAAGGCAGTAGATGATAGGTGCCTTGTCAGCTAGGGCATACATCCTTGCCGCCTCCCGGAGCTTATCCGGGTCTATGTGGCAGATTTCTCCAACCTTTTCAGGTGTGTAATCCTTTACCAGGTCTTTTAGTTCCTCAAAGCCTTCAACATAGCCTTCAATAAAATTGTGGTCGATAAGGTCTTCATTTATCATGACATTCATCATGCCGTTGGCGAAGGCCACGTTTGTTCCGGGGCGAAGCTTCAAATGAATATCTGCATTCTTAGAAAGGCCGATTTCTCTTGGATCGACCACTATAAGCTTAGTGCCGTTCTTTACTGCTTTCCTGATCTGCATTCCCACAACAGGATGTGCTTCCTCTGGATTTGAGCCCACCAGCAGTATCGCATCTACGTCGTGAGTAATATCGTAAATAGGATTGGTCATGGCTCCGGAGCCAAGGGTCTTGGCAAGCCCCGCAACTGAAGCTGAATGGCACACTCTTGCGCAGTTATCTGTGGTGTTGGTTCCAAAGCAGGTTCTGACCATCTTCTGAACCATGTAGACATCTTCATTGGAGGATCTGGAACAGGCAAAGCCGGCAAGGGAATCACCTCCATATTTTTCCTTTATCTCCATAAAGCGTTTTGCAGTATATGAAATTGCCTCTTCCCAGCTTGCTTCCCGGAACTCTCCTGTACTTCTGTCCTTAATGAGAGGCTTTTTTAATCGGTCTTTGGCCTGAACAAAATCAAAGCTTGCGTTTCTTCCCTTTACGCAGAGTCTGAAGTGATTGGCCGGGCCATCAGCAGATTCGACATTTACAATCTTATTGTCCTTTACCACCAGATAGAACTGACAACCTGTAGCACAGTGAGGACATGTGGTGAGAACTTTTTTGACTTCCCACTCACGATAGTTCTTTTCCCGCTTAAGGATAAGAGCACCGGTAGGACATACAGCAGCGCAGTTTCCGCAGCTCTCACAGGCAGTTGCCTTGTAGTCATCGCCAAAGGGCGCTTCCACTATATGGTAATTGCCCAGATGCCCGCTCTTTATGGTGCCGTTACAAGCTATCCTATGGCATACATTGATACATCGCTGACAGTGGATGCACTTGCTGGAATCGTAGCTGATATAAGGATTACCATCAAGAATCGGTAGTTTCTTCTCAATTTTAACTCTGTTTCCTGCGTGCTCGGCAGCTTCGACGCCGTACTCATTACAGAGCTTTTGAAGCTCGCACTTGCCATTTGCAGGGCAGCTCATGCAGTCAAGATTATGGTTTGACAGAATGAGCTTAAGCATGTTCTTTCTGTACTCCCGAAGTTTTTCTGAGTCTGTGGTAATCTCCATGCCTTCTGCCACCTTGGTGCGACAGGCAGGTAACAAGCTCCTGGTACCTTTTGCCTCAACCATGCAGAGTCTGCAGGAACCGATATTGGAAACGCCCTCAAGAAAACAAAGGGTAGGTATTTTTATCCCATATTTTTTTGCAGCAGACAGTATGGTTGTGTTCTCAGGAACCTCGCAGACTTTTCCGTTTATGGTAAAAGAAATCATTCTCCTCTGCCTCCTTCCATGGCACCACATCCATAAAAATCGCACCTAAGGCATCTTCCGGATTCCCGAAGAGCCTCCTCGCAAGTCATTGGCAGCTCAACATGTTCAAAATTGGTCCGTCTTTCAAAAGGATCTTTTTCCTCAATTTCTGCTCTTCCTGTTGGAGTGCATGGATTGGGCATTGCCGGCGGAATCTGCACATCCAGCGGAATTTTATGATGATATCCCAGGTATTCATCGATGTTGTAAGCAGCGACCTGTCCGGCTGCAATGGCATTTATGGCAGTCGATGGCCCGGTCACACAATCACCACCTGAGAATAAGCCGTCCATTCCCTCCACCATCGTGGTCTCATCTGCCATGATCCTGCCTCTGTTTGTAGGTACACCTGCCTTCTCGAAAGCAGCTGCATCGCTCCTTTGCCCTACGCCCAGAATCAAAAGATCGCACTTAAATCTATATGGATAATTGCTGGAATGCTCGGTTGTCACAAAACCAAGTTCGTCCATTTCACCTACAATCTCCGGCTGGAGCCATACTGCAACCGCCTCTCCAGTCTCCTTATCGGTCTCAATATTAAGAAAGCTAAGAAGGGTTCTGAATCTCACGCCCTCTTCTTTTGCCGCTTCGATCTCACTCTCCAAGGCAGTGTAGTCATCTCTTTTCCTGGTAAAAACATGGATTGTCTCAGCACCAAGTCTTGCTGCGGTTCTTGCAGCATCCATGGCTACATTTCCACCGCCTATCAGAACGACCTTTTTACCGGTCAGATCAGATTGTTCACCCTTTGCTACATTCTGAAGAAAATCTGCAGCAGGAACTACGTTGGGAGCATCTGCTCCGTCCATAGGCATACGGTTTCCAAGCTGTGCTCCGATACCTACATACACAGCGTCATGTTCTGTCTTTATTTGTTCAAAAGAAATATCTTTTCCAATTTTTGTTCCGGTAAATGTCTTGATATTTCCTGCATTTAAGATTGCTCTTATATCTTCGTCAAGTCTTTCCTTGGGAAGCCTGTACTCAGGAATGCCATATCGCAGCATTCCGCCGAGCTTATCATGCTCCTCAAATATGTGTACCTCATGCCCCATTAGTGCAAGAAAATAAGAGGCCGTAAGACCTGATGGGCCACCCCCTATTATGGCAACTTTTTTTCCTGTGGGTACATTTGCTTTCGGTGTCTCTACATCATCTGCCTTGACGCAGTCCACAGCATATTTTTTCAGACCTCGAATATTTATAGGTGCGTCAATAAGCGAGCGTCTGCACTTTCTTTCACAGGGATGCTCACAGACCATGGCGCAGGCTGTGGGAAGAGGATTTTTATTTCGTATTACCTTGACCGCACCCTCATAGTCACCAGCCTTTATCAAAGCTATATATCCGGGCACATCTACATGCGCCGGGCACAAAGTCATACAGGGAATTGTCTGCCCCATGTTCTCTACGCATCGTCTGTTTTGGATGTGGCTTTCGTATTCGTCAGCAAACTCTGTAAGGGAATCCAGGATCAGGTTTGCTCCTACTATTCCCACTGCACAGTCGGCTGTTTCCGCAATCATACGACATTTCTTTTCAATCGTCTCAATTACATTCTCATCCGCATCGCCGTTTATGACGGTTCCTAACAGGTAATTAACCTCCCCAAGTCCATCTCTGCAAGGCACACATTTGCCACAGGACTGGTTCATTGAGATCTGTAATAGTGACCTGTACAGCACCAGCGGACACATCCCCGGAGGGTATGACGTCATCCTGGCTCTGAACTTGCGAAGTACGACTTCAGTACGATCATTGATACTACCTTTTTTGTTTAATCTCTTCATGTTAACCCCAATCACTCAGATAAACTGCTCTTTTCCTTGCCGTCTCTTTAAATTTTACTATATTTGGTATGGTTTCAGTCTAAAAAATATATAAAAAAGTGACGATTCCCGCCATCTCTTTGTCTGGTGAGAACCGTCACATGTTCATTCTGTGTATTATAGGCAAATCTCCCGATTATCTCAGGAGAAAATCGCTATTTCTGTCTATCTTCTTTTTCAATTATTTTTTATCAAACAATACCCTGAGCCTTCATAGCAAAAGCTATTGAATGGCTCAACCATGCCGCTTTGTGGCTTGTCTTGTATGCTATAAGTAAGCAACTGATATCTGACAATTTCCTAAATATCTCGCCTTTTTAGTAATTATATAAGGCTCAGCCTATCATTTCAACTGTTTATTTCGGGTATTTATCCTTCAGTGTGGTGGCTGATATGATGAACTTTCAAATTGTTAAATACCTTCATTCTCCCTGCTATCTCTCTTTAATAACCCATCCAATAGCAAATATAAAATGAGAAATCTTAACCGCTATTGTGAATGTATCTGCTATTTTATCTTCTTCAATAGTTGGTACATCAATAAAGCCTATCTCAAAGCCCAAACCATTAAATCCCTCATTGGCCGAGTATGAACCATATAAGTTCCCAAGTCTAAATCCGTCACTTGCTACCATCGTCGTTCTCCTTATTTCATAGCATTGACCAGTTTTCTGATGACCTCATAATCGTATCCTGCTCTTGTCAGGAGCTCTTTCCTTGTGGGCTTTGTCTTCTCAGTTCCCCACTTACCTTCCCATACTTCCCTGGCTATCTCTTCATTTGTCTTCCTTGCAGGTTTCTCAGCTATGAGCTGTATCACTCCATCATAGTCAACATCCATGTCAACGTTTCCATTGATACCTGGGACGCGGCCCTTTGATGAGTACTGCCACGCAACTGCCTGAGGATACTTTGGTTTGAGAGAGCTTGTAGCATGGTATCCTCCATCATCATTCTTTGGATACCTGGCTATCCAGAAATCAAAATCCCTCTTCAGATCCGGATGGATAACATTATCAAACCAGTCCTTATTGCAATAGATGCCTACATAGTACCCTGCCCTCCTGAAGATATCGGCATAGATATATGTGAGCTGCCTGATCTTGTCTTTGCCCTGCCTTCTTAAGACATCTGCCTCATAATCAAGCCAGATCCCATATTCAAGCTTCCTGTTGTAGAGATGATGAAGGAGGGCATTTGCATCCGCCACAGGATCAGCGATAGATGAAGAAGCTATAAAGATATATACTCCTGTTGCTATCCCATTTCTCCTGCAGCCTTCATAATTTGCCTCAAAGAACTCATCTTTTCTGTGAGACTGGGCCTCATACATGCACTTGAGTATTGCAAAAACCTTGCCAGAAGCTTTCACCTTGCCCCAGTCAATCTTCTGCTGATAATGACTCACATCAATCCCTAAGACTTCTTTCATATCAGTCCTCCCCTCCCTTAACAAAGAACTCAATGTCCTTGTTGGTTTCAAGTAGGTGTTTCATCTTTTCAAGAGCCTCATCCACCATCTTTGAAAACGTTTCAAAAGGTATCCACAGGATAAGGTTGGGGAATCGTTCAAGGAATAAGTCATAAACATACCGGAGCTTGATCTGTCCGGTACCTGCTCCCAGGTCCTTC
>JAEEGL012158924.1_pt1 | contig 20081 bp, 16 predicted proteins | sample 9134231 | NCBI WGS metagenome assembly JAEEGL01 (sample SAMN16246548, study PRJNA631951) | gut metagenome | biome: gut microbiome; feature: rumen; material: fiber-attached | host: Bos | place: Iran: Karaj | collected 2018-10
TGGACCAGAACACCTGGCGCTGCCGGGCATGGACGACGGCGGCGAGATGTCGTCGTGGTATGCGCTCACAGCCCTTGGCATATACACCTACTCACCTGCCGATCCGCAGTACATCGTCTCTGTGCCTCTATTCGAGCGCGTGGAGTTCGACCTGCCTCACGCCGGTAAGACGTTCACCATCGTCCGCCGTGGCGAAGGCACTAAGATACGCCGCATACTCATCGGTGGCAAGCCCCTGAAGGGTTGGTTCGTCAACCACAGTGACCTGGCTGCCGGCAAGGTACTCACCATCGAGGTGGAACCTGCCCCCGAAGCATTCAACTGGTAGTATTGCTCCCTTTCCTGTCGCTCTAAGACGTCTGCAATGGAGCATGGTGATGCCGATTGTAAGAATTACAGCGGGTGAAGATGATGAAAAGATACATCTTCACCTGTTTTTTTTGACGTTTTTTTTCGCCAAAGTGCAGCGCGTTTCCAATATATATTGTATCTTTGCGGCGTATTCACAGTCAAACATACAAAAAAACAATGAAAATGAAACCTGTTAAAAGTACCTTGTTGCTCGGTACCTTAGTCGGACTGGTGTCATGCGGCATAGACATGCCCAAGGAGACCCAGTCGTCGTTTGAGACCATGAAAGTGGTGAAATCAGACATCGAACTGCCCTATAAGTTCAGTGCCATCATGAGAGGCCAAAACGACGTGACGGTGACACCGCAGGTCAGCGGTCAGCTGATGAAGATCTGCGTCGCCGAAGGCGAAACGGTGAAGCGTGGACAGACTCTCTTCATCATCGACTCACGCAATGCCCAGCTGGAACTGGAGGCGGCTCAGGCCAACTTGCAAGCTGCCTTGGCGCAGGAGAACTCGGCCAAGCTGGAGTATGAATCCAACAAGAACCTGTTTGAGAAGAAGATCGTCAGCAGCTATATGCTGAGCAACTCCGAGAACCTCTACAAGCAGGCTCAGGCGGCAGTAGCCCAGGCACGCGCCGTGGTGAACCGTGCAAAGGTGGAACTCGGCTTCTGCACCATCAAGGCTTCCGTGACAGGCGTCATCGGAGAGATTCCCGTCCGTGTCGGTGACCAGGTGTCGCCCATGACACAGCTGACCATGCTCAGCGGCAACACCACGATGTACGCTGAGTTCTCGGTGACGGAGGCCATTGTCGAAGCCATGGTCCAGGAAGGCATGAATGCCAGCGATGTGGAAAAATATATTGCCGCGCTACCCGAGGCAACGTTCATCATGAAGAACGGTACGGAGTTCCCTCACAAAGGACGGGTCGTCAGCCTGACGGGGGTCGTGAATGCCGCCACGGGCTCACTGACCTGCAAGGTCCTGTTTCCCAATCCCGACGGACATCTCTATTCCGGTATCCAGGGCACCATCGTCATGCCTTTCGCTGAAAAAGACGTGATTGTCATTCCACAGAATGCTGTGGTGCGCCTGCAGGACAAGTCGCTGGTCTATAAGGTACAGCCGGACAGCACAGCCACCGCTGTTGACGTGCAGACGGAAGATACTGGCAACGGAATGGACTTCATCATCACCAGCGGCCTGAAACCCGGCGATCAGATCGTGACCACCGGTGCTAACAATGTGACCGAGGGACAGCAGGTGCTCTTTCCTGAAGAAGGGAAAAGCGGTAATTCATGATGCACAATGCATAATTCATAATTCACAATTCACAATGCATAATTCACAATGCATAATTCATAATGCATAATTCATAATTCACAATTATGAAGAACAATATATTTATCAACAAATACGTAATGGCGTGTGCCATCTCGATTGTGATAGCGCTGGTGGGCTACATTTCGATGAGCACGCTGCCCGTAGAGCAATATCCGGATATCGCACCGCCCACGGTACAGGTCTCCACCAGCTACTCCGGTGCCGATGAGAAGACGGTGATGAAGTCTGTCATCCAGCCTCTGGAAGAGGCCATCAACGGTGTGCCTGACATGACCTACATGACCTCGAAGGCTGCCTCTGACGGTAGTGCGGAAATTTCTGTTTACTTCAAGCAGGGCACTGATCCTGATATGGCTACGGTGAACGTGCAGAACCGTGTGACCCGCACCCAGGCCTTGCTGCCCGCAGATGTCAACAAGGTCGGTGTGACGGTGGAAAAACGACAGAACAACATCCTGCGCATCTTTGCCGTGAAGAGTGCCGATGGCAAGTATGACGGAGACTTCGTCTCGAACTATGTCGATATCAACGTGAAGCCGAGGCTGATGCGAATCACCGGTGTGGGCAACGTACAGAGCCTGGGTAACACCTACGCCCTGCGCATCTGGCTGAAGCCCGATGTGATGGCTCAGTACGGTCTGACGCCTAACGACATTTTTGCGGCCATCGGCGGACAGAGCTTTGTCGCTGCTGTAGGTTCCCTGGGCGAGCAGTCCGAAAACTCCTACCAGTATTCCATGCAGTACAAGGGTACGTTGAAGAGTGTCGAGGAGTTCAACGAAATCGTGCTTCGCACCGACGGAGGCGGCATGTTGCACCTGAGCGACGTGGCCGAGGTGAAGATAGGTGCTATGAGCTACAACTTCTCCTCGAATATCCAGGACAGCCCGGGCGCACTCTTCATGGTCTTTGCCGCTCCGGGTGCCAACGCCACAGAGGTGAACGCCCGCATCAACAAGACTTTTGATGAGGTGAAGGCTAATATGCCTGCCGGTCTGGAATTTGTGACCATGATGACCAGCGATGACTTCCTCTTCGCAGCCTTCCACAATGTGGTGGAGACCCTGGTCATCGCCATCATCCTGGTGGTGCTGGTGGTGTTCATCTTCCTCCAGAACTTCAAGGCTACCATCATCCCGTCCATCTCCATCATCGTGTCGCTGTTGGGAACCTTCGCCATTGTGAAGATGGCGGGTTTCTCGCTGAACATACTGACGCTGTTCGCTCTCGTGCTGGCCATCGGAACGGTAGTGGACGACGCCATCGTGGTGGTGGAAGCGGTCATGGCAAAGATGGAGAATGGCATCAGCGATGCTCGCGAGGCCACACGCCAAGCCATGAACGAGGTGTCGGTGGCTGTCGTCTCCTGTACCTTAGTATTTATGGCGGTGTTCGTCCCCGTGATGTTCATGCCGGGTACCTCGGGCACGTTCTTCACCCAGTTTGGTGTGACGATAGCCTCGTCCGTGGGTCTGTCCTGCATTTCGGCGCTGACACTCTGTCCCGCCCTTTGTGGCATCATGATGCGTGTGACCGAAGGGGGAAAGGAAGGCAAGGGTCTGACCTACTACACGAAGAAGGCCTACACCGTCAGCTACAATGCCATCTACAACAAATACAGCAAAGCAGTTCAGAAGTTCATCAAGCGTCCCGTCATCGCGTGGATCCTCCTGGCGCTGGCCGGTGTGCTGCTGTGGTTCTTCATGAAGAGCCTTCCCTCGGGTCTCGTTCCCCAGGAAGATCAGGGCGTATTCCTCGTTGAGATTGCAGCCCCGGAGGGTACCACACTGGCACAGACCCGCGAGATGGTGAAGCAGGTGGAGGAGAAGGTGAAGAAGATTCCCGAACTCGAGAGCTTCTCCACTTCATGTGGCTACGGTATGCTGTCGGGTGCCGGTTCTAACTATGCCACGATGGTGGTGCGTCTGAAGAACTGGGACGACCGATCGGGAATGAACCATCTGCTGGCCCTCGTCGCAGCGCGTTTCTACTATGACTGTCAGGACATCAAGAACCTCATGGTGGTTCCTTTTGAGATGCCTCAGATTCCCGGCTACGGTACCAGCAACGATATCGGTTTTTCTGTCGAAGACCCCACGGACGGCAACCTGTCGGAGTTTGCCCGTCAGACCGAGCACTTCCTGGCCAAGTTGTCCGAGCGGCCGGAAATTGCCTCTGCCATCTCCACTTATTCCGAGCGATTCCCGAAGTATCAGGTGGACGTGGACGCTGCCCAATGCGACCGTGCCGGAGTGTCGCCTGCCGACGTGCTCAACACGCTGGGTGCCTACTGCGGCGGCGCTTACATCGGTAACTTCAACCAGTTCGGTAAGGTCTATCGCATCATGGCTGCTGCTTCGTCCGAGTACCGCCTCGACCCGCAGTCGCTGCAGAACATTTTCATGCAGGTGAAAGGCGGACAGATGGCGCCCATCTCCCAGTTCGTCTCGCTGAAGCAGATTGTCGGTCCCGCCAATATCGAGCACTTCAACCTCTTCCAGAGTATCAGCTGCTATGCGAAACCAGGCAGCGGCTACACCGAGGGCGACGTTCACCGAGTCATTGCCGAGGTGTTCAAGGAGGAGATGCCCAGTTCCGCTTCTTATGAGTACAGCGGCATGTCGCGTGAGTTGGAGGAGACGGCTGGGTCCAATGCCACAGCGCTCATCTATGTCATCTGCGCCATCCTGATTTACCTCATTCTGGCCTCGCTCTACAACTCGTGGTTTACGCCGTGGGCCGTGTTGTTCAGTGTGCCTTTCGGACTGATGGGTGCCTTCGTGTTTGCTTATCTTGGCTACACGCAGGGCCTGCCCGGCATGGACAACAATATTTACCTTCAGACGGGTGTGATCATGCTGATAGGTCTGCTGGCGAAGACGGCCATCTTGATTACTGAGTTCGCCTCCGAGCGTCGAGCCCAGGGTCTGAGCATCAAGGATGCAGCCTTCGAGGCTTGCAAGGAGCGTCTGCGCCCCATCCTGATGACGGTGCTCACGATGATCATCGGTATGATTCCCCTCGTGATTGCGGGAGGTGCCGGCGCCAACGGCAACCGCGCCCTGGCCCTCGGTGTCATCGGCGGTATGAGCATCGGTACCATTGCCTTGCTCTTCGTCGTCCCAGCCTTCTTCATCGTGTTCCAGACGCTGCACGAGAAGTTCCAAGGTAGTGAGGGCAAAAGTGAAGTCGCCACGGCATAACGTGATAACGTAATAACGTAATATCGAAATCCCGAAAGAATATGAAATTCAAGAATATCATCCTCGTTGCAGCCGTGAGCCTCCTGCTCGCGAGCTGTGGCCTGTTTCGGAAATACGAACAGCAGACGGAGACGCCAGCCAACCTTTTCGGCACCGATGCCCAAGACCACCCCCTCGGCGCATCTGTCACCACTACCAATGGCCGCCTCCTCGACGCATCCGGCACCACTACCAATGGCAGTGTGCTCGGCGGTTTTCCCGCCGAGACCAACTCCTCCATCGCCAGGTTGTCATGGCGCGAGTTCTTCACCGACCCGCAGCTGCAACAGCTCATTGAGCAGGCGCTGGCCAACAACACCGACTTGAACTCTGCCCGCATCGCCGTGGAGAAGAGCGAGGCCGCGCTGAAGACGGCCAAGATGGCCTACCTGCCGTCGCTCTATCTCGCGCCGCAGGGCTCCGTGACGAAATTCGGCAACAATCCCTGGGCGAAAGCCTACGACTTGCCTCTGCAGCTGTCCGTCGATATCGACCTGTTCGGTGGCATCACTAACCGCAAGCGTGCGGCACAGGCTGTGCTCTTCCAGTCCCAGATGCGGGAGGAAGCTGTGCGCAGCAACCTCATCAGCGCTGTCGCACAGCAGTACTTTCTGCTTCAGGTGCTCGACCTCCAGCTCGATATCCTCCAGCAGACCGACAGCCTCTGGAACACCTCCCTGCAGACCCAGAAGTCGTTGTGGGAGAACGGCAAGACTTTCAGCACAGCCGTTAACCAGATGGAGTCGTCCTACCTCGAAGTGAAGACGCAGATTGTGGAAACGCGCCGCTACATCCGCGCCGTGGAGAACAATATATGTGTGCTGCTCGCCATCACCCCGCAGCACATCAGTCGCAGCAAATGGGGCGCATCGCCTTTGTACAGCAGCGAGTCAAATGGCAATATGTTCGACACCCGTTTCCTGAAGATTGGTGTACCGGCAGCCATGCTCGAGCTGCGCCCTGACCTTCGCTTGGCCACGTTCGCCATGGAAGAAGCGTTCTACAATACGCAGGCCGCCCGTGCAGCCTTCTTCCCAAGCCTCACACTCAGCGGCACCCTTGGTTGGACGAATTCAGGAGGCGGCATCGTGACAGATCCCGGCAAGCTGCTGCTCAACTTCGTGGGCCAGCTCATGCAACCTATCTTTGCGCGTGGAAAGCTGAAGGCCAACTACAAGATTTCCCAGCTCACCGAGGAAGACCTGAAGAAGCAATACGTGCAAGCCGTCATCAAAGCCGGCAACGAAGTCAATGAGGCCATGGCCGACTGCCAGGATGCCCGCGAGAAGCACGCCTACTACCATCGGCAGGTGGAACTGCTCCATGATGCCTACATGGGCACTCACGAGCTGATGAACAATGGCAAGGCCAGTTACCTCGAGGTACTCACCGCGCAGGAGTCTCTGCTGCAGTCGCAGCTCAACGAAGCCATGAATATGTACGACGGCGCACAGGCCGTCATTGAGCTCTACATCGCTCTCGGTGGCGGCACTAAATAATTCACGAACTCAAACCACAAAACCTCAACTCAATGAAAAAGATTTTCTATTATCTGATTGCCATCGCCATCATCGTCTGCTGCACGGTGGCTGTAACAAAATGCTGTGACAAGGCGTGCGCTACCAGCGGGGAAACCACTGACGTGGTAACCTGCGACAAATGCAGCGATTCTGGTGACAACTGCTGCGCTTCCTGCGACAAATGCTGCGCTCTGGCCGAGGAGGTTGAGGTGACCTCCGTACAGTCCACCGAACTGATTCGCACCAGCCAGAGCTGGGACGGCGTGGAGCTGCCCGACTATTTCCAGGGACGGCCTGAACTGGTGGCCGTGAAATACGTGTTCCCCGCCGGCAAGAAGCTGGGATGGCACCATCATCCCGTGATGAACTACGGCATCCTGGTGCAGGGCGAACTAACCATCATCGGAGTGGACGGACAGGAAAAGGTCGTGCATGAGGGTGAGGCCGTCGTCGAGATGGTGAACACCGTTCACCACGGCGAGAACCGAGGCACGAAGCCCGTCATCCTCTATATGTTCTACCTCTCGCAGAAAGATCTGCCGCTGGCCGTGCAGCACCCCGAAATACCCTTGGAATAAAATTCCTCCTTTTCTTAATAATGTTTAAATAATAGGCCATGGCGTTATATGTTTAGAAAATAAACATTATTTTTGTCGTGGCTTATGGAATATCAGGAACTGGAAATCATCAGGAAGATGCGTGCTGAGGTGATGTCCCGCAAGGACGTCACGGGCGAGAATCTTTTCTTGTCGTGGGGCTATCCTACGGCCGTCATCCTCTTCCTGGAGTTTTTGGCGCTGATCGTGTGGCACGAGAACTGGTGTACGTGGCTTTGGGTGGGCATACCGCTCTTCGGTGCGCCGCTGATGGCGTACTTCCTCAAGAAAGATTACGAACGCACACGCCGCCGCACCCTCGACGAGAACGTCATCCTGGTGATGTGGATCTTCATCGGCGGTATCAGTGCTGTGGGAAGCGTGTCGATCGGTCTTGCCGGCCTCTTCGAACAGTGCTACTGCGCCTATCAGGGCCTGCTCATTGGCATCGGCTGTTTCATGACGGGCATCATCCTGAAATTCCGTCCCAAGACCATCTGCGGCATCATAGCCTCGCTGCTCTCCATCGTGCCGCTTTTTCTGCAGGGCGACCTCTGGCCGTGGCAGCTCTTCGTAGCCTCGTTGATAGCCGTCGTAGGCCTGATTATCCCCGGACATCTGTTTAAACAATTTGTAAGGAATTATTATGAAACCATTTAAGTTTGCTGTGATCAATCCTTTGCTGCACAACGAGCTGCGCCTGAAGATTATGGTAGCTCTCGACTGCCTGGAGAGTGCCAACTTCATGTATCTGTGCGAGATCACTGGTGCCACACGTGGAAACCTGAGCGTACAGATTGCCACGCTGAAGGATGCCGGCTACCTGAGTGCCGACAGGAGCGGTTCGGGTCCTTCGTCACGCTCCGTCTGTCGCATTACTCTTAAAGGTCATGAAGCCCTGCAGGCCTACGAGCAGGGACTGCATCGCCTCTTCACGGAACGGGTGCCGGACGTCGAAGAAGCCAGGAAACGTGGGTAGAACCTTAACGGCTGTTTCTTGACGAAAACGAAGACGAAGACGAAAACTAAAACTAAAACGAGAGTTCTGACTTAAGGAATTAAAGAATATATAGGGGTGAATTGTACCCTGAAAGGTTTAAATTTTAAACATAAACACTATCGCTTATGAAACCAAGACATGCTATTCTTACTTTGCTGCTCACCCTGATGGAGGTGGGCGCATGGGCTGGTGATGCCAAGATTGTCGTTTGGCAGAAAGACGGCGCAAAGACGGAAATCCTGTTCAACCGAAAGCCTGAGTTTCAGTATCAGGACGGAAACGTGAGCTTACAGAATGGCGGCACCACGCTGTCGTGGAGGCTGGCAGACCTGCGTAAACTGACGTTCGAAGACATTGAAGCTCCTAACGGAATCGATGAGATAAAGACCGATGCCAAGCTCGACATTGTCAGGGGCTGTGCTGTGTATGATCTCAGCGGACGACTCGTCAAGAGGCAAATCCGCTCGCTCTCGGAACTCCCCAAGGGGACGTATATACTGAAGGACGGCAGTGTAACCACTAAAGTAGTACGCAGATGAAAAAGTTCGTTTTTGCCCTCCTGACCGCGTTCATGGTCAGCGGCTTATGGTCAGCGGGTCGGGCACAGTCGTTCGACGTGGTGGATAAGCACGGCAACAAGACAGCCTACGATGTGAGCAAGCTGGATAGTGTTACCTTCCAGCAGACGCCTCCGGGCTTCACGGTCTGCGAAGGTACGCCCCAAGAGACCTCCAAGAAGACCACCTACACTTTCGACAACGTTCAGGGCTTCGCCGGAAACCCCGAGTTCCTCTTTGCACACCCCGACACCCTGTATGTCAGTGGCGAGGAGGAGCGCTTTGCTGTTCAGGTGAACACGAACGTAGAATATGTCTATCATCCCAACGTCGCATGGCTTCAGTACCAAGGCACCGTTGCTGGCACCGACTCATTGCGCTTCACGATAACCAAGAATCCTGATTTCACACTGCGTGAGGGCAGGGTCGTGTTCATCGATAAGGCCAACGAGGAGCTGCGTGACACGCTGGTGGTCATACAGATGGGAAAGACAGAATCCCACTATATTGATATTGACTGGACTAAGACGACGCTCGACAGCTTCAATGAAACCACGGGCACGGCCCAGCTGACGTTTACCGATAATGTGCCCGAGATGGGGCAGCTGGACGTGGTGCTGCTGCCTAAGGACGGCGATCGTGTCATCCGGCTGATTGACAACATACAGCAGTCGGAGGGCAGCAAGACCGTAACGCTTGCCACACGTGAGGGCAAGATGGGTAACCTCTTCAGGAACACGAAGTTCACCCTTGCTACAGAGGGCGGGGGGCACGCTGCCCCGCGTCGTGCCGCCCCGTCGGCAGACGACGATGAAGGGCCTGTCTATCTGCCGACGAAGGTGGAAATCTTCACGGGCGAAGAGTATGTTGAGGTGTACAATGACGAGAAGCCGACGGGTGGAAGCCGTAGGGCGCCCGTGGACCTCGAGAACGAGTTTTTCAGTTGGGAGTACAACGATGACGGAGCCGTGCTCTGGCAACAGGGCCTTCAGTCGCTCTCGTGGGACAAGCTGAACTTCAACGTCGGTCTGAAAGGCATCTTCTCGTTCGATTTCGGCGACGTGCCCTTTGAGAAAGTCCGCATGGGCGACCTGCAGCACCTGAAGATAGCCCTTGAGGGCGGATTCGACATGGAGATGGTGCTGAAATATCTTGTTGCCAGCAACGTGGAGTGGAAGAAGGAATGGACGCTGAAAGAAGATGTCTTCAGGGCTAAATACACCTTCATGGTGGGCGCAGTTCCCGTGTATATCTCCGTGGGGGCCGACCTGATGGCTGAAGTGAGTCTTGGCGCTTCTGGCGAGGCCAGCATCACATCGGGCATCAAGGCTTCGAACAAGGTCACCTGCGGCGTGGAATGGAGTGCCACGAACAACAGCGTCGTGCCGATCGTGGAATGCGAAAAGACGATGGAGATGGTAGGGCCGGACGTGGACATCAAAGCCCACGCCGAGGCTCGGGCTACGGCTTATCCACAAATCAAGATAGGCATCTACAAAGTGCTCTGTCCCACCATCAGCCCGCAGCCTTACCTCAAGGCAGAGGCCGATGGACGGCTCGTGGACAACCGTTATGTGGCTTGGAACGCAGGTGTCAGCTCGGGCATCGATTTGGGATTAGGTCTCTCCCTCGACCTCTTCTTCTGGGAGTACGAACTGGCCGACATTGACCCCGTCAACGTCTTTGACCTGCCGCTCGTCAGCCTGCCCGATGAGATCGAATTGCTCAACGAACCTGAGGAGGAGGTGCTCGTAAATGCCAAGCGTGAGGTCAAGTATCATGTCACCAACAAGGTCAATCTGACAGGAACCACCTACAACGCTCCGGGCGTACTCGTACACTTTGAGGCCGAAGGTGGTGAGCTCGAAGATGAGTACGGCTACACCGATGCTGAAGGTAATGTCAGTGCTTTCTTCACCCTGACCGACCGAAATGGAGGTAAGATTACGGCCGAGGTGGTTCAAGGGGCTGAGGTTGAGGAGGACGACGATGCCATCAAAGCCGACGACTGGAAGGCTACGGCCATCGACTACCGCCTCACCGCAACGCCTGCGTCTCAGGAAATAGAGGAAGGAGCGACGGCTGCTATCACCTATAAGCTGGAGCAATACACGTCGAAGACTGGACAATGGACCGGCTACGGCGGACAGACCGTTCAGCTGGAGGCTACCGGGGGCAGTGTGGCGCCGACGTCGGGCGTAACGGCGCAGGATGGCAACGTGAACGTCACCTTTACTCCTGATGCCGAGGCTGCTGAGGGAACGGTTACGGCTTCCGTGGCTGGCGCTCAGCCTGATGCGTGGAGCAAGATATGTGCAGCTACCATTAAAGTGAAATCGGAAGGTGACCCCGGCGACGAACTCATTACCGACGAAGGACTGAAGAAAGCGCTCAAGCAGAAACCCAACGTATATGTCGTCTTGGATAAGACAACGGGCGAGACACAGACTCGTAACTATATTCCCAAATGGTCGGAGTGGAGCAAGGATCAGGACAACATCAGCTTCGCCCTGGAAGACGCAGATGATGACGGTGGCACGCTGGGCATGGTTTACGGGTTCATTCCCCTCACCATGACTGATGTGGTGCTCTCCCTCACCGGTGCACAGTTTGAGAATTCACCTGGAGCGAAGTTCGGATTCGGCGTGTACGAAGGCACCGAGCTGTCGGCTGATTTCGCCAAGTTCAGCGGCGATGACGCCATGGGTAACATATCGCCCGAGAGCAAGATGATACTGCGCAAGGTGAATCAGGGCAGCAGTGCAGCACCAAGACGTATTGGCGACAACGATTACTCAGGCGAGTATGAACTCCTGTTCTACATCGTCTTCAAGAATCGCACGTGGAATCCCGAAACAGGCAGCGAGGAGATTGGCGGCGAGTATGAGGTCTATGGACGCGGTACGATGAAGATGCACCTGCCGACGATCACCAGCTTCCAGGCCGACACCGAGGATGACTGGGTGAAGGTGGGCGAATCGACGAAGGTCGTCCTCACGCAGTACTACGAAGAGGGAGCCGTGTGGGATTGGAATGACGTGCAGCTCGTGGCCTCTTCAACCGATTACTCCTGCGCCAGGAATGGTGAGGACGAAGGCTTCTTCTCGTGGGATGCGGCCACGCAGACTCTCACCTCGCTCAAGTCGAACAACAACAAAACGGTTTATATATGTCTCGGTCTGAAGAGCAATCCAGGGGTGAAGCACACACTCATGGTAGCTACCGGCGAGGGCTGGCATTACACCTGGATCAAGACCAGCGAGGAGGAGATCACCGATAACGCCAACTCCTATCTCTCCTTCAGCTTCGACTGGGGACCCAAGGACAGCGAGAGCGAGAGGTTCGACTACACGGCCCTCGAGATTGACCCCGACAGCAATCCCAACAACTACTTCAAAATCACGTTGCAATACGCCTCCCAGGGTTGGCCCGTGTACGTCAGCAGCGACACCCCTCCCGGCGTGTACAACCTCCGTTTCCGCATCAAAGGCAGTCCTGATGTCAGCTGTACGTTGAAGGTCACCATCACTCCTGGGGAATAATCCTTCGCCTCCCCCATTCCTCAATCCCTGTAACCCGAAGAATCGCTATCCCCCGTTGGTAGCGATTCTTTGTCGTATTCACATCACACACACATCTGTATTCACTATGCCGAGGAAGGCATGAATCGCCTTTGTAAGACTGGCCACTGGAGCAAGGAGAAAGACGAGAAAATGTTGAAGGCACATCTTCGAACACCATACAAATATGCCAAGTAATAAGATAGCCCTCTACACGAACTGCCTATGAGTATCCATATCAAAGTATGGTGAAGCATATCCTATTTGACAAGGCTTCCTTGGCGGGCGCTTTACGCTTTGTGTCTCAACTGCAATACTTGAGGAATATACTTCCTCAAAATCCAAACTTTGAATCTTTCTTCTATAATAATATGATAGTCCTGTTGTTATCCAATTAATCCAAGTTTCCTTAAATGCTCCAAATGGTCTCTAATAACTGAAGCCATTTCTTTGATTAAATCTTTTGAAATTCCGTTACTAAATTGTCTTGTATGAATAACAAGCTTCCTGAAGTCCTTTTTGTCAATATGAGTCCAAAATCGATTTTTGCTTTCTTTGGAACCATATTCTCGACAAAATTCCACATGGAATGTATTATCAATTTCTCTTACCTTGTCATCGTTCTTTATATAACCTCCACATGCTAAGATTATGACAGGAAAATCCTGTATAAACATCGAGTTCTTAAATAAAACTAGGCGTTCGTTTATGAAAGGTCTTGCCTCCTTATAATTACTTTGTTTACGAGGAGTGCTACTTAATTCCGTCGTAAAAGCAAATTTTTCAAAATCCCATTTGTCAATATATTCTGAGTTGCGACAATATATTTCATCAAGTATATATTGATAGTTTGCCCATGTTTTGTTCTTGGAATCAATTGGTCTTGGAGCATCTCGCTCCTTTTTATTCCTGCATCGCTTAATGTTTTGGATAAGGGCATCCTCACTGGTATCTGTTGATTCTTGACCAATGATTAAAATATCCGCGTTGGGGTTGCCTTGACCACAAAATGATAGTGGCTCCTTTTCACATTCGTTAATATACTTTTCAAATAATACTTCTCTAGCCATAAATGTGTATTGAATAAAGATTTTATAGCATTTCTCTTGCTATCAAAAACAACTTATCATTCGTTCTTTTGGTTAATCAAATTCACAACCACCTTCACCATCACATCCTTCTCCTCAGTCTTACTCTCGGCAATCATCAAGGTTAGGGCAACGAGAGTGTTGTCTGCCAGTCGTTTGGAGCCGTCTTCACGATAGAGGATATGGTTGTTGTTAAGGAACCAAAGGAAAAGCGTGGCGGCAATGCGTTTGTTTCCATCGCTGAAGGAATGGTTTTTGGTGACGAGGTAGAGTAGCATAGCGGCTTTCTCCTCTACGCTGGGATAGAGTTCTTCACCGCCGAAGGTTTGATAGATTTGGCCGATGCTGCTCTTGAAAGAATCGTCCTTTTCGTTGCCGAAGAGCACGGAGCCTCCGAATTTCTCGCGCAAGCCATTGATAGCTTCCATTGCATTCTCGTATGTGGCATGGAAGGGCTCTTCCTTTGTCGTCTTGTCGATAGTCAGTCGCTCGTAATCATAGTTGTCGAGGGTATCCAGAGCATAGGTGTAATTCGTCACCACTTCGAAGAGAGCATTCGTCTCGTCGTTCGACAGCAGCGGCTGGCTCTGGATGGTGCGTCCAAGCATACCAACAAGTTGGCGAAGTTCACCAATCTGTTCCTTGCGAATACGATCATTGACGGCATAGCCTTTGACAAGATAGTCCTTGATGATGTTTCGAGCCCAAATGCGGAAAGCAGTACCGCGTTTGCTTTTGACGCGATAACCTACTGAGATGATGACATCGAGGTCGTAGTATTTCACAATACGAGAGACCTTCCTCTTTCCCTCTTGTTGAACTTGTAAGTATTCCTTACAGGTTGAGTCTCTTTCCAACTCACCCTCCTTATACGCATTACCGATATGCATAGTAATGTTTTGAGGAGTCTTCTCGAATAGCATAGCCATCTGAGCCTGTGTCAGCCATACCGTCTCGTTCTCCAGGCGGACATCAATCCGTGTCTGTCCGTCTTCTGTCTGATAGATGATAATCTTGTTCTCTTCCATATCTATTGTGATTTCGTCCGCAAAGATAATCCATTTCTTCTATATAAGGTCTGCAAATCTCGAAAAAGAGTTATACTCAGTGCTGTTTTTACAGTATCTCCAAGGCAATGGCCGCACAAGCTTCTGCATCAGCGAGTGCATGGTGGTGGTTCTCTAAACAGTAGCCACACGCTGCGGCTACGGTGTGCAACTGATGGTTAGGCAGATAGCGGAACTTGCGGCGTGAGGCAGCAAGCGTGTCGTAGAACTTGTAGTCTGGGTAGTTCATCTGATAAACACGGAATACAGCCTTCAGGCAACCTTCGTCAAAAGGCTTGTTATGAGCAACAAGTGGTAAACCTTCAATCAGCGGTTCTATCTGTGACCAGACCTTTGGAAATATTGGAGCATCGTCAGTATCTTCATGACAGAGGCCATGAACCTGTGAACACCAGTAGTTATAATAGTTCGGTTCTGGCTGGATAAGTGAGTAGAACGAATCCACAATCTCACCATTACGCACGATGACGACACCAACAGAACAGACAGAGCTGCGCTCATTGTTGGCCGTTTCGAAGTCTATGGCTGCAAAATCCTTCATTCGTTATCATTTCTATTTTTATTCCACATTCTTTCAATCTTTCCATCAATCTCCTTGCGGAGCCATTCGGGCTCAAAAAGGATGTTTTACTTTGCAAAGATGCTATTTTTCTTTCAAAAAACAATGATTTTCCCTTGAAGTTTAGTTTTATTGGCTGAAATAGGGGCATCCCTTGTCATCTGAATAGCATTTCCATTAGTTTTTTGTAGCTGTTCTCACTTTTTGAAACGTTATCATGCTTTCTGTCCAGCGCCTTTCGAAACCGCAGCAAGGCGTGAACATCGTTGGCGGCAGATTATATCATTTTGGATCTCCTAATTAAATCAATCACTCATAAGATGATGAGAGCTGAAAGTTGAAAGTTGAGAGCGGAAAGTTGAAAGTTATCCGAATTATCGAAGCGACCAAGGCTGAGCGGAGAGTTGTCCAGCTGAGTTGCTTAGCGCAACTGTTTGGCTTGGTTCGCACAGCTGCCTGAGTTCGGTTTTGCCGTCAGTGGCAAAACGCTCAACGGACAGCCGCTAGCGGTTTTGCCGTCAGTGGCAAAACGCTCAACGGGCAATGGCTAAACCGTTAACTATTCGTCGGGAAAGTAGTACTCATCGGTGATGCTTTCGAAGTGGGGCGGGCGCTTGATGCCGTGCTTCATAAAGAGTTGTGCGACGCGCCTCTGCTGCTCCGGCGTGATGGGCCATTCGCCTCTGCGATAGCGGTAGTACTGCGATGTGCTGCCGAAGATGGCGTACAGGCCTTCGCGCACTTGGCTGAGTTCTCCGTGTGCGGCTCTGGGGATCAGGGTCTTCATGCCGCGTGCCATCTGCACGGGCTCCTTCGTGGCGAAGAGTGAGCAGTGGTCGCCTTGGCGTGCTGAAGGGAGAACGGTATTGTGGTGGTGGATGTCGGCGGGCATTAAGCGGGCAATGGCGTAGCGCAGGCAGGTGTCCTTCATGGGGCAGTCGTCTTGAAAGCAGATGGCCCAGTTGTAGGGCGCGAGGGAGTATGTAAGCTGTTGCATAGAGGTGGAGTTGAAAGTTGAAAATTGAAAGTTCTTCGCAGAGCGAAGCGTCGCAAGCGCCGAGCGGAGAGATTGAAGTGTTGATTTACGCTTGCAAAGGTACAACATTTTTCATGAGAATCCAAATATTATCAGGGAAAAGATGAGCCGAGTGATGGGAAATTGCGTTAAATTGTATTATTTCAATCATTTTTTGAAGCATAATTTTTCATTTGTTCAATTCGTTAACTTGCTTATAATAAAATGATAAACGCTGTTTAGTGATTGAGTGATTGATTTATTCTGCATAATCACTAAGTATAATATCAAGCGATGATATCTTAAAAAAAAATAAATCCTGAGGCATATGCGTTTCGCTTTGGGATTCTTCGCTTATCTTTGCAGAGATTATGAACTTTTTTATGAACTTCTACAAACAATAATCATCATGAACATCCTGATTTTACAAGCTTCGCCACGGGCGAATGGTAACACCGCTTGGATGGCGGAAGAGTATAAGAAGGCAGCAGAGGCTGCTGGACATGAGGTGACGCTCGTCAATGTGTCGAAGAAGAAGATTGCGGGCTGTCTGGCCTGTGAGTACTGCCACGGCAAGGGTAACGGAGCCTGCATCCAGAAGGATGATATGCAGGAGCTGTATCCGCTCATGGCTGAGGCTGAGGTGCTTGTTCTGGCGGCTCCCATCTATTATTTCACCCTCTGCGCCCAGATCCAGACCCCCATCCAACGTATGTACTGCGTCAACAGTCCCGCCAAGGTGAAGAAGATGGCGTTGCTCGTTTCCTCCTATTCACCCGGCGTCTATGACGGTGCCACGGCTGAGTTTCGTGATATCTGCAATTATTGGAAGGCAGAGAACATGGGCTTGGTCACCGCGAAGATCGATGAGCAGAAGACCGAAGAGACGCGGCAGAAGATCCAGGCACTCGTGGACAAGTTGTAAAAGCGCTTGAAATGATGAAACAAACGCTCTTTGCGGCCTTACTCTTGGTCCTGCTTGCTTGTGGCTGCCGCAATGGTAAGGCGGACGGGGTGCGGACGGCTGAGATAACGGCTGAAATGGCCTACGAAGGCGTCAGCAACTTTTGCCACGGCGAATATGACTGGAACCCGGCCGACGACAATCCTGAAATGATGGCCGTTACGATGGGCGAGGAGACAGACTCGGCCTATCAGGTGGTGTTCCGCAGCTATACCGGTGCACTGGTGTATTTCTATGTAGATAAGGAGAATGGCACGACGCGGATGGTGGAGCATGTGCCTTCGCTTGACATCGAGAACGAAGCGGGCACCATCGATTTGTTCGACTATTTGGGCAAGGCGCCCAGCGAATAGGATAGGTTATCTCATCAACAATATGTATAGCTTAAAATATAAGGTAACGACGAGCACCTGCGACAGCGAGGGACGGCTGAAGCTGTATTCCGCGCTCCAGATGATGCAGGACTGCTCGGAGATGTGGATTGACTCGGAGCCAGGGGTCAAGCAGTATTTCACGGAGCAGAACATGGCTCAGCTGCTGGCAACACGTCAGGTGGAGGTCGTGCGTGTTCCTCAATTCAAGGAGGAGCTGACGGTGACGACCTCGGTGTATGGCATGAAGCCCATGTTTGGCTTCCGCAATACGTTCATCTATGATGCGGAGGGTAAGCCTTGCTACAGGACATGGAGCATGGGTGCTTTCGTGGACAGGGCTACGGGTAAGCTGAAACGTGTGGACGACGAGACCATCGCCTCCATGACCTTGGAGCCGCAGCTGGAGATGAGCTACCGCGACCGCCGCATCATCCTGCCGAAGGCGGAGGGCGAGGTGCTGGAGCCGATCCAAGTGCTGCGTGCCGACATCGACTACAACCGCCACATGAACAATGCCAACTATATCCGTATGGCGATGGAACTGTTGCCGGCATCGTTTGTGGTTGGCGGCCTTCGTGTGGAGTATCGTGTGGCAGCCAAGCTGGGCGACTGGCTCACGCCAACCGTTTACAACACCGATGCAGGCATCATCATCGCGCTGTCCATCGGCAGCGATGCCTGTGCCATCATGGAGTTCAGCGAGAGGGAGGGGGAATGAGGGAAGAGGGCCTGGCGGGGAAACAAGAGAGCCCGGCGGGGAAACCGCCGGGCACACTACCCATACAGATTAGCTGGCTTTGAAGGGAGGCGATGCTTAGCTGGCCTCGATTTTCTAGACTTTCTAGACTTTCTAGTCTTTCTAGATTTTCTAGATTCTCTAGATGATCTAGATTTTCTAGATATTCTCGAAGGAAGCGATGTTTAGCGGGCTCGATGCGTTTTTTAGTTGACCTCGATGAGGACTTCGGAGAGGGTGGGGTGGATGTGTACGGTCTCGCGGAGTTGTTGGAGGGTGGCACCGAGGGTGATGAAGGCGGTGGCTTCCTGGACGAGGTCGGCAGCATGGGCTCCGTAAGCATGACAGCTGAGCAGACGTCCTTCGTCGGGCTCACAGCAAAGCTTCACCATGCCCTCAGTCTCGCCCATGGCAAGTGCCTTTCCATTGGCACGGAAGAAGGCTTTATGGCACTCGAAGGGCACGGCAGCCTCTTTCAGCTGGTCCTCGGATGGCCCTACACAGGCTGCTTCAGGGGTCGTGAAGATGGCAGCGGGCATGACATCGAAACGGATGTGGTCTTCGATACCAAGAATGTGGTTCACGACGTGAAGACCTTGGTACTCTGCGGCATGGGCTAACATCTGACGGCCGTTGACATCACCGATGGCATAGAGGGAATGGAGGCCCACCCCTAACCCCTCCCCAAGGGAGGGGGACTCATTTCCGCGTGAGGCAATACTGACACCTTCTTGGGACTCCCCTCCCTTGGGGAGGGGAAGGGGGTGGGCTTTTACTTCATAGTTGTCGTTGACAGGGATGGCGCCATTGCGTTCCAAGGTGATGCCGAGGGCTTCGAGGTTCAGGCCTTCGGTGTTGGGCTTACGACCTGTGGCTATCAGCACGACGTCAGCTTCGACGGAGAGTTCCTTGCCCTTCTGCTCGAAGGTGACGGAGAGGGAACCCGACGGTAACCCGTCGGGCACGGTGTCGGGGGAGTCGGGCGCAGCGGCGGGGGAGAGGCTTTTCACCCCAGCTCCCATGTAGAACTTGATGCCTTGCTTCTCCATGAGCTTGCGGAGGCGTTTGGCGATGTCGCTGTCGATGGCAGGCAGGCATTCCTTGAGGAACTCCACGACCGTCACCTCAGAACCGAAACGATTGAAGACGCTGGCAAACTCCATGCCGATGACTCCAGCACCAATGATGCAGAGGCGACGGGGTAGCTCCTTGAGAGCGAGTAGTCCAGTAGAATCGACGACAAGCCCCTCTTCCCGCTCCCCCCGTGGGGGGGAGGGCCGGGTTTCCGCTTGAGAGGTTTCCAAAGGAACAGGAGTCCTCCCCCCCACGGGGGGAGTTAGAGAGGGGCTTATGTTGAGCAGCTTGGTTGAGGAGCCGGTGGCGATGATGATGTTGTCGGCTGAATAGCGCTGGCCGCTTGGCGTCTCCACGGTGTGGGCATCAACAAACGAAGCACGCTCACGGACGAGGGTAATGTTGGGGTGGGAGAGGAGCGTCTCAATGCCCGATCGCAATTGTTCCACCACTTGTGGCTGGCGTTCGACAGCTTCGGCAAAGGAGGCAGAGTGAACGTAGGTCTTAGTGGGTATACAGCCAACATTGAGGCATGTGCCACCTACATGACCTTCCTCGAAAATGGTAACTTTCAGTCCGTGTTGTGCGGCGTGAAGGGCAGCCTTGTAGCCGCCAGGGCCTGCGCCAATGATGATCATATCAGTCATAGTTGTCTGTTTTGTTATGATTTCGGCACAAAGTTACGCACAAAAGCGTCTGCTTCCAAATCTTATTCTCCCTTTTTTCAATCTTCTACTGTTTTTTCAATCTTCTACTGTTTTTTTCAACACGAAAGGGGCTTCGCAATACCCTTAGGAAGGTGCGCGAAAACCCTTAAGGGTTTTGACCAAAAGCCTTATAGGTATGGACGAATTGTCTTAAGGGTTTGACTTTACCTGAAATAGATAATGACTTTACCTGAAATAGGTACACACTTTGTTAGCTATGTTTACTGATGTTGTGCACACTTGCTTTAATCTCTTCCTGAGGCAGTGCACATTCTCCTCAGTTGCTTCCTGCGCACTTGCACATTCGGCTTTCGGGCACAA
>JAEEGL012946065.1_pt1 | contig 20080 bp, 20 predicted proteins | sample 9134231 | NCBI WGS metagenome assembly JAEEGL01 (sample SAMN16246548, study PRJNA631951) | gut metagenome | biome: gut microbiome; feature: rumen; material: fiber-attached | host: Bos | place: Iran: Karaj | collected 2018-10
CTCGCTCTCGGTTCAATTTTTTACTGGTACACCTTACTAACCTTTCCTACTCAAGAAAGGTCAGAATCACCAGCATTACTGTGTGAGGTGCCAAGAAAGATCGCGCGAGTTAAACTCTAGTCGCACTCTTTCCCGACCAACCAGAACATCGAAGATATGTATAGCTACCTCGCCCATAAATCTAATTTGGGTCTGTAGGAGCTCGGTCACCTCGGTTTCGTCCTCACCTCTTCGCCGAAAAGTCAGCGGCTGGCAAGGCGTCATTTCGTAACCGAAAAGCGCCATTACTTCGACTTGCTCTGTTTTGTTTTTATTAAAGTTTTTCATAAAAGACTCCCGATTATTTTGATAGAAGTCATTTATGCGAGCCTGATTTATTGGCTCCTAGTCACAGCCATAAATGACGATAGCTGCAACCTCAAACTTTTCTCTTTGCCAGTGACCGTAGTATAGCAAGAGCACTTTCATTATAACATAAAACCTAGAAAAACCAGGGGAATATCCCCAGGCTACACTTAAAGGTCAGATTCTATTGCCTCTCTAGCGCATAGTGGACAATATCTGCCAGTATGTTCAGATTCATAAGAAATCCGAATTAATTCCTCAATCGATCCAAAATACTGCATGGTGCAACCCGAATGGGTGCAATGTACACCATCCTTATACTTTACCTTAGGCCGGTTCAAATCTTGTGCTATACCCAAAATGTGGCCGAGCTCATGCTGGAACAACCCTTTAATAGCTAAAATACGTTCTTTGCGCTGAAAAATTCGGAAATCTGCCACGCTCTGGACCGAAACTGATCCCACCTTAAGCTAGGGGCAATTTCCGTTTCCGCCAAGCTTTCAGATACAACTAGAACAACGATAAAGTGATTCTTTTTATACCATTCCGATTCGGTCAATAAACTTAGCAAGCTGTTTGCTAATACCGTGTATTTTCCATTAATCTCAGCGTATTTTGCTCTCAAAAGAAGCTGATCGGCATCGACCGAAAGACTATTATCGCCCCACGCCTTCGTGCCAGATAATACAAATCCCCTTTCGGGAAAATAATCTATCACTTCATTCATGGCTATTTCGATAGTTTTTCTTTCTAGTTGGTCAAGGCCGCTATCATACATTATTACAACCGGCTTTTTTCTTTTTTCAATTTACTCCCCCCTTATATTAAAGTACAATTTCTGGATAAATCACTATCATTATAGTAACACTTATTACCTCTAAAGTCAACTTCGCAAAGTCAAAGCATAAAAAACCCCGGCAATTAGAGCCGAGGTATTTATCATTTTAAAAATCATCAGTTCTCCTATCTCCTACATCAAATTCCATTACATTCCCAAAACGCTTCGACTGAGCCATAACCGTCAGCCCACGTTTCTATGATAGCATCACCTAATATGGTCTCCTCTGTAAAAGCAACAGCATCATACCAATCTTCCGGCCAAAATTCATTCCATTCATTATAATAAAACTCTTTTGCAAGTTCATACCTTCTTTTATACTCGTTATATCCATCTGGCGAAATATGCGTCAGCTTGCGCTTTGGCTCTACCACAAACTTCCTCCCCAATTCAGCTTCAAGCGCATTTTCTATATCCCTTACATCATCTTCCGTCAAATCCTGAGGTTTAAAACATCTAAATCTAGTGCACAGATGTTGCCTCATTTGACCAATAATATATTTTTTAAACAACTTCTCCGTTTTCTTATTCTTAAATTCATAGTTTGTGATAAGGCATCACTCCTTTCATAATGATTTTCAAAAATTTAAAGAACTTTTCTGCATCTTACCTTTTTAAATCGATAAGTCAGCTCTGCAGTAGCTCCCACAGTTTTAATGTCTATAGGTGCATTCTCTCCGAGAAGGGAGTGTAACCCAATATTAAATTGTTTCACAATGCTAATCACGATAGAACTCAGCAAACCATAAGCCTATTCCTACGCTATGATATTTATCATTTAGCGGTTTCATGATCTGATCAAAATTGCCAACTCGAATCGAACCAGCATTTTCTGCTTTAGTTATTCTCACTAATTCCGTTTCTCCACAACAAATTCCCTCAATTTCATCCAAATTTTCCTCAATTTCATCCAAATCGTAGTCCATCATATTCGCAATATGATTGACATCCACAGTATGTTCGACTTGATGTCTCAAATAAAGACAATTTTGCAAACATTCCATAAACCCACAACCCTTTACTAAATAAGTAGTAAAGGAATCAATGTATTCATCTGAAATTGTCCCGACAAAACTATCCTCTGACATCTTTCCACCATCATAAGTTCCAACAAATACTTCATAAATCAGTTTTATCACGTCCTTCCATCAATAAATCTACTTTAGTTAAATCCAAATCTATCTAAAAGCACCGGGTCACCCCGTTTGCTGGACAAAAAAATTAGGTTTCCTCCTCTCAGATTATTAATCTGCATTAACATTTTTCATGCAAACTTTAAAATTATATCATACTTATATAAAAAAGTCAATATTAAAAACACTTTATGCACCAAAAGACAAACGCAATCCCCTTTTTACTACTTTTACTTAAGGAATACCCGCTTGACTTCTTTGCCACTGATTATATCTAGCTATATCCGAAACATAATTCGCGGCATCATTATTCACGCTCAATGGCCAAGCAGGAAACTCTTGCTCCTGATACTGATTCCACCCCCCTCTACCACCAAATTGTCCATACTCTACCACACCCTTATTGCCAGTTCTAAAGAATAAGAACGCTTTTTTATAAGTTTCATCCAACGAATCTTCAAAATGTTCTTTGTCTAAATGATTAACTTCAGCGATATGCGAATCGGCGCGAGCATATCTTTTACGATCCTTAAAAGCATCCATCAACCTAAAGCCGTCATCTCGAGTTTCATACGCTAAATACATACCAGCCTCATTATTAAAGCTCTCAGCAATCATGCATCGCTTGCCTTCATAATTGAACATGAACCCATAATACGAATTCGGATCGTCTAACGCAGCCTTCACATACCTCTGCTTAGCAGACATCTGAGGAAGCCCTAACTGCTCTCTAATATTATCCGGTATAGGATCGAGAGAATCTCTTTTCTCCCCTTTAAACACACAAATAAATGGTTCAACAGCACTATTAGGGACATTCTCTTTTACAAAATCTAAATATCTAAGCATCATCGTCCCTTTCTCCACACCAAAGTCAAAAATTGGCTTCTCTTCCGTCACATACTTACTTGGATTTGGCCCACGAAAACTTTGCTTCGTTACGTCAAAACTAGCAGGAAACTTCACGGCACCACCTTTTTCTAACTTTTTCAGTATTTTTAACTCATACGATTTTAACAACTGCTCAATACTAGCTTTATCCACTTTTTTTATCACACCTGCTCGAATAGTACGATGACGATCCGTATTAGGATTCAAAAGCCGTTTATTGACCTCCTGTTGTCTCTTATACTCCTGAATAGCTTCATTTTCATTTATAAACTTAGTAAGCTTTCCTTTGACACCTCTATCAGTACTATTTTCTTTAAAACACTTTGCAAAAGATAAGAATTTCCCTATATCCCCAGCAAAAAGATTATTATAATACCATTCTGCTTCGTCAGATTTTTCTCCATTTGGCGTCTTCAAAGTATTAATAAACCCATTAAATCCCAAAAATTTAATATCATCCCTACTAAAATCTAAACCAATTTTATTCTTATTATTTAAATACTCTTGTGATTCAAAAATACCTGTTAAATCTCTGAACCTTCCACTTCCGTCTCTTAGCACCCCTTGGGCTAAACGTTTTTTCAAACCATCTTGAATAGCCTTCCCGTAATCCACAGCCACATCCGCATCAATTTTAGCTTGCTTATTCATATATTCCAGCAAAACTTTCTTAAATGATCTGGATTCATCGCACTGTTCAACAAAATCACTGAGTATTTCATCCCTACAGCTTATTTTGGCAATTTTCAACAAACGCCCAAAATCATAACTTCTTTTATCAAAAAGAATGTCATTGGCTAAATCAGACTCTTCTTTATTTTTTATCCTGTTCTTTATTTCATTGACTTGATTCGGTTTTTCGTCAATCTGCTCTTTAACTTCACTAGATGCACTTTCAAGCCTTTCCAATGCCTTATGTGTTATCTCAGGATCAAGTTGCCTCTTTTTCCACGAATCACCAATCCCATCCCAAAGCCCATGGACATATAGCTTATTACCACTTTTTACATACTTAAAAACATACTCTGGTTCATCCATCATCTCAGAAATCTTTTCATTCAAATTAAAAAACTTTGCTATATTTCTTTTCTGATTTAGGTTATAGTACTTCATCGTACCATCATCCTCGGGTTGGCCCACAGATTCAAGCCCGTCAATAGCAATAGCTGCAATATAATCAGAATTTTTATCAATAGCATTTTCTTCCAAAACCTCATCAGCCTTTTCGGGCTCTTCTGCAATAGTCTTTGGCAAAAACTGCCCCTCTCTTATAGACGTCTCTATAGCAGCCCGCTTCAAACCGTTAATTCTCTCTTCAGAAACATCGTCATTAAATAAATCACCAAACATTTCACCTTTGTGATCATAAATCACCTTCGCCGCCACGCGCGGTGATTCATTCAAATACTCCCAAACCGGTTTTTTCTCTCCCTTATCACGCCATTCGCCGTACCATCCATCATAGTTACCTCTTCTATGCTTTTCCGTACTATCAGCCATAGCTTGGTCGACAGAAGCCTCCTTAATTTCTGCTTTAGAAATCTGACGATTAGGATTATCGTTAGCTAGGTCTCTCACATAAATATCCTGAAACGCCTTTTCAACATATTGATCATGCATAGGATTATTTGGAAGCATCACACGATAAAACAAATTACATACACCCGGAACTATCTCGCGCACTTCTTCTTCCACCTGTCTTCTTTTTTCATTCGATGGTTGACCATCTCGAAAATCACCATCGGAAAGCAAGTCGTCATAAGCACCAGCAATGATTTTGTTGTTCAACAAATTCTTTATTTTTATCTCAACCGGTTCCAAAATAATTCCATTAGTCACATTCTGCATCCGGTCAATGCGTTCTCTATATTCATTAGATGGCTCTTCGACATGTCTCGGATAGGTTTTTCTGTCAATAAAACCGTCCAAATCACTACCACGAGGTTCTTCTTTTTTTTCAGCAGAGTCACCTTCTTGTACCCTAGTACGCATTTCTTCCGGCAACTCTTTGCCTAAGTAGACTATATCATTATTTCTATCAGTCGTTGAATGAGATGCTATTTGCTCAGCAATTTTACGACCCAAACTTTGCATGCTTTTTCTACCATCCTCTTCATCAGGAGTATAATTTGCGTTAAAAGTCTCGTTTTCCATAACAATCCTTATTTGTTCTTCTTATCCTTATTTTATCATATTCTCCCACAACTACAATACTATAAGCCCCCGACGTTAGCCGGAGTTGCACAAAGATAAGTATTATACCGTCAAAACTGACAGTCAGAAAACAATACCATAACAATTCAATTATGTCAAATAATTTTATTTTTAGGCCAAAATATGGTAGAATAATACGTAATATGATCTGGGATGAGCTCAAAAAACCGTTTCTAATTCTTGCGCCAATGGAAGGCGTAACCGATATCATGTTTCGTCAGGTAATTGCAAAAGCCGGTCGTCCAGATCTCTTTTTTACCGAATTCACTAACGTTTCTTCGTACGCCTCCGAAAAAGGTCGCTGGAATGCCCTAGAACGCCTAGAGACTGCACCTACCGACTCGCCTATTATCGCCCAAATCTGGGGTAAAAATCCAGAGCATTTTGCTATGTGCGCAAAAGATCTCGAAAAGCTCGGTTTTTCTGGTATCGACCTCAATTTCGGCTGTCCAGATAAACATGTCAACAAAGCTGGCGGCGGTGCCGCTATGATTAAAACCCCAGAACTCGCCGTAGAATGTTTTAGAAATGCCTCAAAAAGCACCAATTTGCCAGTTTCCATCAAGACTCGCCTTGGCTGGGATAAAAAAGAAGAGTTTGAAATCTGGCTCAAGACTTTACTATCCGAGCATCCTGCCGCCTTGACGGTCCATCTTCGTACCAAAAAAGAGATGAGCAAAGTCCCAGCACATTATGAGTTAATTCCAGAAATTGTCAAATTAAGAAGCGAAATTAGTCCTCAGACTAAGCTAATCATCAATGGCGACATAAAAGACCATGCCCACACTCTAGAACTTCACCAAAAATACCCAGAAGTTGATGGTTTCATGATTGGTCGCGGAGTTTTCGCAAATCCTTATTGTTTTACAGACCACCAGCCTACACAGGAAGAATTAATGGAACTTTTAAAATTACACCTAGATTTATACGAAAAATATGAAAATATGCTTTCGAGGAGCATATTCGCCGACGTGGCGAATACGGAGCGACCGAGCCCCGTAACGACGGGCGCGAGGGAGCGTTCCGAGAAAGCATGTTCTCATATTTTCCCCTACGAACCTCTAAAGCACTTTTTTAAAATCTACGTCAACAATTTTCCTGGTGCAAAGGAACTGCGTGCTAAACTTATGGAAACCCATTCCGTAAAAGAAGCCAAAGAAATCCTAAAAAAAGCATAAAAAAGCCCCCGATCATTTCTGACCAGGGGCAAATAGTGTAATTTAGCCTTCTAAATGGGGCATAAATATATATATTTCATTGAAATAATCATCGCACCACTTCTTTAAAGTCCAGTTCTTGCGTCTTATGCTCATTCTATCTTCACCATTATCATCATCAACTATTCTGACTAATGTTCTGAGAAAAACAGGCATGCCGTTTATTCCCTTTCTCAAAAGATTGGCATCAAAATGGCAAGCACGAACCAGCATCACAACAAAATCGTTGAAAACCATCAAATTGAGTAAATCTTTAACGATTTTCTCCTCTGTTGGGTTAGGCTCACCATGAGATAACGCCCAATAAAACAAGTACTCTTCTATTTCCGGACATTTTTTTAACCATTTCTTGAATTGAAAAGTTAAAACTGTCGTAGACCCCGTCCGAATATAGCGTTTCATTCTGTCATAACCAGTCTCTTCGATCAACCTAATAGAAGAATCTGATATATTCATTTTCTTCAGTGATTCAATCCTCTCATCGCATTTGTACATAAAACTACCTCCAAAACCCTCATTGAATGTTAAGTTACAACTACTACCTTCATTATATCACACTTTTGCTAATCTGTCAATTATAAGTCCGCTTATATTGATTTTTAGACGCATTTATGTTAAAATAATAAGATATTGTGCCTACACACACATTTGTATTTTTTGAGAGAGGTGATAAAAATGGCTGAAAACATTTTAGTCGAAAAAAACAAGAAACGCGACCTCACTTGGTATGTTTTCTTTAATTACTGCGACAAAACGGAGTTATCTCATTACGAGGAGCTTAAAGCCCTTGTTGAAAACTCCAAAGAAACTGGCAATTCTCTACTTTTGAAGCTGCTAGAAGTCTTTAAGAAATGGCTGCCAACAGATGAATTTGTAGTAGTCCACAGAGATTTAAGGGCGGTCACAAACGACTCAAAAATTTTTAGCTCAGATGATGATATAGGGAAGTATGTCACTGGCACCCCAATGTGGGAAGGTTGGACCAAAGAAGAGTCTAAAACTCTTAAAAGAGCCAAGCAGTATACCGCCAGCCATTTTTCCTTCGTAGTCATCGACACTCTACTAGAAAAGAACACCTATGATCTTTTCTAAGCTTGTGCCCCCAACAATAGTTGGGGGCATTTTTCATTCGTGGTATAATAATCTTATGAAAATCGCATTACTTGGGCTCGGAAAAGAAGGTAAATCTGCCGAAAAATACTTGAAATCACACGTCAAAGACGTAGAAATAGAAGTTTTCGAAAATTTTGACCCCAAAACCTTGAAAAAGGAGGCTTTTTCGTCTTACGACGCCATTTTTCGCAGCCCCTCTGTCCCACCTCTAAATTTACCAGCCGAGACTAGTGTTACCAAATACTTTTTCGACCACTGTCCTTGTCCCATTATTGGCGTCACCGGCACCAAAGGCAAAGGTACTACTTGCTCCTTTATTAAAGCCTTACTCGACGCTGAAAAAGCGGACGCCTATCTAGTAGGCAATATCGGCGTTCCAGCTATCGATATCCTAGATCAGCTCAAACCCACCTCCGTCGTCATCTACGAAATGAGCAGTTTCCAACTCTGGGATCTCGAAAAATCCCCCCATATCGCAATCGTCGGCCATTTAGAGCCAGATCACCTCAATATTCACAAAGATTACGCCGATTATCTAAACGCCAAATCTCATATTTGCCGCTATCAAACCGAAGATGACTATTGTATCTTTTATAAAGACAACGAAGAATCTACCAAAATTGCAAACTCAAGCCCAGCTCAAAAGATTCCTTTTCCTTTTGAACTTCCAGCCAGAATCAGAGAAGCCATCACTTTACCGGGAAAACATAATGAAAACAATTTCACAGCTGCCATTGCCGCCGTTTCAAGTTATAAAAATATATCACCAGATGAATATTTAAGCGAAAGCGAAACTGCCATTCTAGAAGGTCTGAAAAACTTCAAAGGTTTACCGCACCGTCTCGAATTTCTCCGAGAATTAAACGGTGTAAAGTATTATGACGATAATTTTTCTACTAATCCTTCCTCTACACGTGTTGCCGTAAACGCTTTTCCAAATGACAATCTAGTCATCATTATCGGCGGTCGTGATAAGACTAATTACGAAGATCTCCCAGAAATTTACGAAATTCTGAAATCTCAAAATATCAAAAAAATCGTTCTAATAGGCGAATCTGGCCACAAACTCAAAGAAAACTATCAAGACGACCGATTCATCACAGCAGAATCACTAGAGGAAGCCGTAAATACCGCAAAAACCGCTGCCGAAAGCCTAGTCAACACTTCAAATAACACAATAGTTTTAATGTCGCCTTCCGCGGCCTCTTTCGATATGTTCGAAAACGTCTATGACCGTGGCGATCAGTATAAACTTCTGATTGAAAAATTGTGAGCATAAAGCGAGCCCGAGCAAAATCTGAGAAGGCTAGTCGAGACGAGCACGGAACTGAAATTCCGACGCAGTCCCGATTAGCCGATGCAGATTTTGCCCGGCGCGAAGCATCAAACGAACGATTTTTCGATTAGAAGTTTAATCTCGTCTCCAGCTGCGAAATAAACGCTTTTTCGGCCGAAGATACCGCCGCAAAGCCTTTTATACCTGATCCAGCAAATTCCCGAGCCAGTTCAATCATATCAAATTTATCAATCGACCGAATCAAATCTGGCATATTATCATATCTTTCAATAGTACCGTTCGTGAAATACCCTTCCGCATAATAGTCTGCAATCTGGGAGGGAGTTTGTGCCCCCATCTGGAATCGCCCCAGTGCGTAAGACTTTGCCGCTAGAAAATCCATATCGAGTATTTCGCCGTTTAATGCCCGCATCAGTTCCGTTTGAATCAACTCAAATAGCTCTTCGGCATTCTCCATATTTACTTCCCCGTCAAAATCCCAATACGAATTATGTGCATTAGAAGCTACGGATGATCCCATTCCATATACTAAACCACGTTTTCTCGCCGTGCCAAAAATCCGCGAGTTCGTTGTACCATTCAAAATCTGGTTCAAACAGTTCATCGCAAATACTTCCTTAGTCTCCAAATGCCGCGGCGTCACCAAAGAAAACCCAAAGGTAATATTCGAAGCATCTTTTCGCCGAATCGACACCGCTTCAGAAGAATGCAATTCCGTCAAAGGAATTTCAAATTCACGCCCCTCTTTCAATTCCCAATTCTCTAGCATCCGAATGATTTTACGCTTGCGCCCTCGCAAGCGTCCTGCAATGATAAACATCATATTCTTCGCAGTATGTGTACGACGATAGTGTTCACGAATATCTTTCAGTTCAATATTCGGCAAAGTTTTAATCCTCTCCGATAAATCCAAAATATCCTCACCAACCGCTTGTTGTACCCGAGGCCAAAGCAACCTATAATAATCATTCATATACCCAGTTAGTTCCGAGCGTACATTGGCTTTTTCCGACTTCAATTCCTCATCATTAAAACGTGGCTGACAAATCGACAGACGTTGCAAATCCATAATCCTTTCCCACTCAAAATCTGCACATTCCATCTCATAACAAACCGAAATGTCTGAAGTCCAAGCGTTATGATAGGCTCCGTTCTTAGTAAACTCCGCCTCAAAAGCTTGTTCATCCTTAAACTTCGCATTGGCCCCAAAAGCCAAATGCTCAACTACATGCGGAATCTCGTAGACATACTTATTTTTTGCATAAAGCATCCCTGCCCGAAACTGCACTCTTGTAGACATCACCGAAGCACCCGGTATATCAATTAAAAGCCCCTTCGCACCATTTTTCAACTTAATTTCTTCTACCGAATGTTTCATCTTTACCTCTGTAAAATTGACAAAATACTATTTATATGCTATAATGTATAGTATATGGTCATTTCTTCTTACGATTTGACCGATTTTTCTTGTTGCCAGATTTCTTTTTCTTCTTACTAGGCTTTCTAGCTGCACCATGCGAGATAGTCTCAGTTTTTTCTGCTTTCTTAAATTCATCATCCAAGTTCTTTTCACCCTTCGTCACCTCATTCACGCCACGTTCAGTCTGAGTTTCCGCCATCTTAGTAAGCTCTGACTCGTATTCTTCACCATCTGTCACATCATCTTCTACTGCCTCCGTCGGCGTAATCGAAAGTAGAATCTTCAAAACTTCTTCGCGTAAGTTTCGTTGCAAACCATCAAATAGCTTCTGCGATTCTGAACGATATTCCACTAGCGGATCTCTTTGCCCTACCGACCGCCAATGAATCCCTTCACGCAGATGTTGCATATTTTCAAGATGTTGCATCCACAAAGTATCAAGCACTTTAAGATAAACTTCACGCTCAACTTTCCGCATCGTCTCAGCGCCAAACTCTTCTTCCTTCTTCTTATAGGCCTCTTCAATCGCCTCGAAGGCCTTCTTCTCGCGATCTTTTTCTTTTCGCATCAAACCAATTCCGTGAATCAAATCATCATCAAAGTCGAAAACCGCCTTAAACTCTTCGTCAAAGTTTTTGTTGACTCTCGCCGAAAATTCCGTCAAAGTCTCCGCTTCGTCCTTCATCAAACGCTTGATCTCCGGATAAATATCGTCTCCCTCTAGGATCTTACGACGCATCATGTATACGACTTTTCTATGGCGGTTAATCACGTTATCGTACTGCACCACGTTCTTTCTAGAATCAAAGTTAATTCCCTCAATCTTCTTCTGCGCAGATTCTAGAGTCCTAGAAATCGCCCGAGTCTGAATTGGCATATCTTCCGCCACCCCAAGACGCGTCATCAACATTTTGACTTTATCACCTTGGAAAATCCGCATCAAATCGTCTTCACAGCTCACGAAGAATTGTGTTGTGCCCGGGTCCCCTTGCCGTCCACCACGACCTCTCAGCTGGTTATCTACCCGCCGAGAATCGTGTCGTTCTGAGCCAATCACTACTAAGCCACCGAGTTCCTTCACACCTTCGCCTAACTTAATATCTGTACCACGACCTGCCATATTTGTTGCAAGCGTAATAGCGCCTTTTTCACCAGCTTTTGCAATAATCGCCGCCTCACGCTCATTGTTCTTCGCGTTCAAAATCTCATAAGGAAGTTTAAATTGATCCAAATATTTTGCAATCTCTTCGTTATTGGCAATCGAACCAGAACCTACCAGCACTGGCTGACCCTTCTCATGATATTTCTGAATTTCCGTCGCAATTGCTTTCAGTTTCCCAGCTTTTGTACGATAAATCAAATCATCCTTATCGACGCGGATAATCGGTTTGTTCGGTGGAATTTGTACTACATCAAGAGCATAAATCTGCTGGAATTCTTCTGCCTCCGTAAACGCCGTACCAGTCATACCAGATAACTTCTTATAAAGTCGGAAGAAATTCTGGAACGAAATTGTGGCGAGTGTCATCGACTCTTGCTTTACCGCTACGCCTTCCTTTGCCTCAATCGCCTGGTGTAAACCTTCATTATAGCGTCGCCCTTGCATCAAACGACCTGTATGTTCATCGACAATAATCACTTCGCCTGAATTCGTCACTACATAATCTTTATCACGTTTAAAGATCACTTCCGCCCGAATCGCTTGTTCCAAATGGTAAACTAAGCGCGTATTCTTCGTAGAATATAAATTATCTACTCCCAAAATCTTCTGCACCTTGTCAATTCCAGCATCTGTCAAAGTGACACTGCGTCTCTTTTCATCAAAGATATAATCAGCAGGTTTTAGCTGTGCTGCTACTTTTGCAAACTGATAATACGACTCAGGATTATCTCCCGCTGGCGCCGAAATAATCAAAGGCGTCCTTGCTTCATCAATCAGAATTGAATCTACCTCATCCACAATCGCAAAGTTTAGCTCTCTTTGACGTAGATATTGTACTTCCGACGTCATATTATCACGCAGATAGTCAAATCCGAACTCATTATTCGTTCCATAAGTAATATCTGCCTCGTAGGCTTCTTTTCTAGTACAAGGCTTCAAATGTTCAAATCTCTCATCATCATGCTCGTCATTTTCATATTCAGCATCATAGATAAATGAAGCTTCATTGATGATCACCCCCACGGATAAACCTAGGAAATCGTAAATCGGACCGTTCCAGCCTGCATCACGTTGCGCCAAATAATCATTCACCGTCACGATATGTACGCCACGACCAGTCAAGCCATTTAGATAAGCCGGTAACATTGCTACCAGAGTCTTACCTTCACCAGTCTTCATTTCAGCTACTGCACCTTCATGAAGCACCATGCCACCAATCAGCTGTACGTCATATGGTCTTAAACCTAGAACCCGCTTTGACGCTTCCCTTGCTACCGCAAACACTTCTGGCAAAAGCTCGTTTAGAATCTTCGTATCATCCACTGGTGGACGTTTTTTGCCAGTTCTGTTGATACCTTGTTCAGCTCGAGCAACTTTCAAAGCTTTATCAATTTTTCGCCGAAAAACCTCAGTTTGCTCCTTCAGCTCTTCGTCGCTCATTTTTTCATATTTTGGTTCTAATTTGGTAATTTCTTGAGCTCGCTTCCATAGCTTTTTGAGCCTTCTTTTTTCTGCATCACCAAAAACACCTTGCAAAAACTTAGTTAGTGCTGTCTTATCTGCCAACTTGTCGGTCGGTTTTTTCTCTTTTTTCGCCATATAACTCCAATCTACCCCCTATTTTACCACATTATTTCCCTCTATGAAAGAGATTTTTTAGACTCCTTTTGTGGTGTTCAGGTTTTTGTTCTGCTTTGTAACGTCGAATTTGCCCCATTAGCTTCGCTTCAAGTAAATCAATTCCAGCAAATTCGTTTGAACATTCGTCTCTCGCCGCAATTACTTTGCCACCTGGAATTTCCATCGCTACTGACACTTCATACTTATCGCTTTTACCTTTGCCAATTCCCGTCACAATCACCTTGCAAACCACGTCTTTTTTGGCGTGCCTCGGCAAATATCGATCTAGCTTGCCAATTCGTTTCTTGGCGTATTTTCTTAGTGGCTCTTCCACTTTATAACCGCTACCCGAAATTTCAATTTTGTCAATCATTTTTCCTCCTTTTTCAAAATCTAAATTTCAGTTTTACCGCCCATATAAGGTTGCAAAACCTTTGGCACCGTCATTTTGCCATCTTTTTTCGCATAGTTTTCAATCATCACTACGAGAGCTCTAGCCAGCGGAATCGCTGTACCGTTCAAGGTATGTACAAATTCTACTGTGCCATCCTTACGACGCACCCGTACATTACAAGCCCGTGCCTGAAAATCCGTGCAGTTCGAACAAGAAGTAATCTCCTGATATTTTTGATTCACCGGCGACCAATATTCCATATCGTACTTCTTCGCTGCCGGCGCACCAAGATCACCTGCTGCAATATTAATCACATGATACGGGATTTCTAGTCCTTGCCAAATGTCTTCCTCAATTGAAAGAATCTCCTCGTGAATTTCTTTCGATTGCTCCGGCAAACAAAATGCATACATCTCCAACTTATTGAACTGATGTACCCTAAACAAACCACGCGTGTACTTACCATATGTACCCGCCTCTTTTCTAAAACAAGCTGAATATCCCGCATAGAAAAGTGGTAATTTATCTTCATCAATAATTTCATCCATATGATAGCCCGTAAGTGGCATTTCCGCCGTCGCAATCATCGCTAAATCTTCACCCTCAATATAGTATTCATCTGATTGGTCTGAAGTCCTCGGATTAAAACCACAACCTTCTAGCACACGCGAAGAGACCATGTCCGGCACTGTCATAAAAGTAAACCCGTGCTCTAGAACCTTCGATAGACCATATTGCAAAAGCGCATTTTCGAGCAAAGCTAAGTCACCTTTTAGATAATAAAATTTTGCGCCTGCTACTTTTGCACCTCTTTCAAAATCTACCCAGTCGCGGCTCGTCGCATAGTCCAAATGATCTACACCAGTCTTGTGATGTTCACCCCATTTTTTCACTTCCTTCGAACACTCTTCACCCCCCAGTGGCACGTCGTCAAAAATCACATTCGGAATAGTTTTTAGTAAATCATTTAACTTTTTTTCAGCTGATTCCAGCGCCTGCTCTTTCTCCGACAAATCTGCTTTAATCTTTTTGCCTTTTTTGATCAATTCATCTGACGGTTTACCGCCTTTCATTTTGGCAGCAGTCTCGTTTCTTTGCTTTCTTAGCTCCTCAACTTCCGCTAATTCCTTTTTTCTTTCATCGTCCAGACGTACTACCTCCTGAACGTCAATTTTATACCCCTTTTCCTTGGCCGATTTTTCTACAAGTGCCAAGTTCTCTCGAATAAATTTCACATCTAACATATTAAAACCATTATATCACTAAATCTAGTTTTGCCCAGTCTTTTAGTGATAGATCACCCGGCCTTGAATTCACGTCTAGCTCTAAATCTACAAAAATTTTTTCCAGTTCTTCTTTCGATTTTTTCCCCGTCAAATTATGTATCAATTTTTTTCTTGGTGCTTTGAGACCAATTTTAATCAAATCAAATACTTTTTCATCCACAATCGGCTCAGAATAAGGTTCCATTATCAAAACCTCCGAATCGACCTTTGGTGGTGGCGTAAATTCCGCCGCTTTTACTACCGGTCCAGTCCATACTTTAGCCCTATTCTTCACGAATAAAGATAGTAAAGTCTCTTTATCAGCAGTAATTCTTTCTGCCACTTCTTTTTGCATCAAAAGTACCACACGTTTTGGATGCATCGATAGCGTCAGCACCCTCTCGATGATAGGTGAAGTAATATAATAAGGTATATTCCCAACTATATAAAATGGCTCTTTCAAGTTACCAAAATCATATTTCAAGATATCCTCATTCACCACTTCCAAATTTTTACCCGGAAAAGATCCTGGCAACTTTTTCGCTAGTTCCGCGTCGTATTCTACCGCAATTACCTTCTCAAAGCGTTTCAAAAGCGAAGCAGTCAAAAACCCTAATCCTGGCCCAATCTCCACGCAAACTGGCAGCTTCGCCTCTGTTTTTTCGGAGTTTTCAAACGCGCTACCATAAACCGCATAATCCGCAATTTCCTCTAATATCGTCCGGTTCTTGAGCCAGTGCTGCCCTAAGGATTTATTATTCTTTAAGCTCATGATGCCTCCAGTAAATCCAAATAGTATTCTGAGGGGTCTCCGGAGGTCACGACCGAAGTAGAAGGCGCACGCCGCCCGTAACGACGGGCCGGCACGACGCCGTGCCCGAAGAATACTATTTGGATGTTACTATATTCCATCATGATTAGACCAATCCGTTGCTAGGTCGAACTGCTCCGGATTCCCCGCAGCAAAACCACCCGTATCGTATACTTTACCTTTACCAAGCGAAGTCTCCACCACCGAGCAGCGTGGATATCTCGCCAGGTTTGCTGCCACCAAGACGTATCCATCTTGATCAACTTTTACGCCATCACTTCTCACTTTGTAACTCGAACCACAATTTCTAATCACCCTACCCATATTTAGATCATAATAAGTTTCCTGTCGCAAAACCGTTGTGCCATCGGTCTTTTTCGTCGTATAATAGTTTCTTCCCATACTCACCGTGAGAGGATGCCTCTCAATTTCACTCGCGCCTACTGCCACAATTCTGTTCACTGGTTTCCGAATTACTTCTTCTTTAATTAACTCACGCGAAATCTCCTGACCATCCTTATATAGAACATTATAAGACAATCGTTTCGTCCCAACTTCCCCTAACTGCTTTACTTCAGATACCTCTGGAGCTAAATCATAATTTTTAACCGTTTCTTCTTTGAATGGAATTTCTTCATCTACCGTCAAAATCCGTCCGCCATTTCTCGTAATCTCATAAATCGTCACCATTCCAGCCTCTAGAAAATTCGTGTTAGAAGCCAGTTCTATCTCGTCACCATCATAAATAGTCAGACCTGCCTCTTCCGCAATTTTTTTTGCGTCAAAACTTGCCGTCATCAAATATTTTTCATTTAGACCATCTTTAATTAGAACTGGCCTAGCTCGATAAATATTAATAAAGAAATTATTTGCATTAATCTCTGAATCTAGTGCAGGATCCACGATATCACCCTGATTAATGGTAATGTCAGCTCGTTCCAAAGCCTCAGCCACCGTTTTTGCCTCTGTGCGCACCGTCAAACGCTCACCATCGTCAAAGAAAGTCACATAGTTCGGTTCACCTATTCTCTGGAGAGAAGCTTCATCGTCACCTTGAGCAAAAGTCGAACGGGTAGCCACACTCAGTAAAATAGCCACAAAAACAATCAAAACCAAACCAAAGCTTAAAAACAAAGTCCATTTGAACTTTTTATTCATACCTGAATTATACCATAAAACCATTAAAAAATAAAGATAAAGCTTAATCCTAACAAAAATCCGCCGTGAAGCGGATTTCGTAGACAATTCCTAGGTGGGTCAAAACAATTAACCAAAACGGCTCCATACTCTCCACCCATCACCAAGTTAGACTATAACTGGCGAGACACATCCTCCAGTTCAGGCTACTTTCAACGTCGGATTTAGCCCAAACCTAGTTTCATTTTAGCATAGGCACATTTTCTGTCAATCTTGTTTTTTCAAAATATTTATGTTATAACATTTTCCTCACAAAACAGGGGTAAAATTCCAAAAACCGAACAAAAAAATCTTGACAAAGTCTAAAAACTTATGATAATATTAGACTATGAATTGGAGGAAATGGCTTGACGAATTTGCATTAGCTGGTAAAGGTATTTTACTTGCTACCAAAGAAAAGCGTTTTTGGTATGGTTTTATCCCAAGTTTCTTATTTTTTGGACTTCTTATGAATCTCCTTTCTGGTGGTCTCTCCAAATTTGAGTTGATACGTATTTCTGGTTTTCCAGCTAACCTCAAGATTCTATCTCAGTGTTTTCTCGCAATCTTCGGCGTCGGTCAGCCATTTTTAGATTGGTTACCAGTTTTTTCAATTTCACTTTTGCAGGGTATTCTAATCGGCCTAATCGTCCTCCTTTGGAGCAAAAAACGCCAAAAGACCGATTCAACCAATTCAGCAAACGTCGAAAAAGCTGGCATTATTACAGGACTAATCGCCCTCGGCGCTGGCTGCCCGACTTGTAGCACTACTCTCATCACCCCGCTCATCGGTGCAATTTTTTCTACCGGCGGTCTTGCTATCGCTGGAACAATTTCTACTATCGTTACTTGGCTAGCAATCATTATTGCAATTTTGTCACTAAAGCGTCTCGGCTTAGAAACCTATGTTATAATAGTAAATGAAAAATACCTCTCAAAGAAGGAGTCTCATGAATAAAGCATTGCGTATTTCCGGCATAGTTATCATTATCGTCATAATTTTCGCCGCCATTATCGCTAGTATTACCGCTAAACCCTCGGCCGAAGGAAAAGTTTGGGATATGGCAACCACTATTGGCAACCCCAAAGCCAAAAACTATTTCATAGTTTACTCTGATTTAGTTTGTCCTTACTGCGTGGCCTTTGAAAACGCCATCGTGGAGCACGAAGACGAGTTCCAGGCTTACCTCGAAGAAAACGACGTCCTTTACGAAGTCAGAATTTCAGATTTCCTTTATGAATACGGTGAAGCACGGGCCATTAGCTCACGCTATTCTGCTTTAGCCGCTTACTGTGCTAAAAATCAAGGTCGTTTCTGGGACTATTACAATGAAGCAATTTCTAGTGTTTGGAATGATTATTTCATCAAAATGGGCAAATCCGCTCTTTCTAAACTCAACGATAGTGGTCAAGAATACTGGGTCGAAATTGGCAAACGAATTGGCCTAGATGAAGAGTTTGAAACCTGCGTCAAAAACGAAGAACCTCTCGCCGAAATCAAAGAGAACGCCAAAAAATCCGCCAACCTTATTACCGGCATGCCTTCGTTTAAATTAAACAGCTATTCTCCGCCTGGATTTGATCTTGCCGGCGATTGGGAAGACGTCAAAGCCTACTTCGATGAAGGGCTAAAAAACTAAAATAAACTTAGAGCAAATAAAGTGAGTTTTATGAGCATTTGATGAACCCAGTTATTTTTTACAACTTTTCCTCATCCGAGACGAGTAAAGTTGCCGAGCGAAGCTTTAGCTTCGCGAGCTGGCAACTTGATCGAGGCGAGGATTGAGTGAAACGTTGTAAAAAATAACATGGCGTGAAATCAACGTGAATAAAACTCACTTTATTTGCTCTGAAAGATTTTTTCGTCTTTTATACTATCGGGCAAGTAATTCTTATCTAGATGGAACCCCGACTCCCATTTTTGGCCTTTTCCATAGCCTAAATCTTTCATCAATTTCGTTGGAGCATTTCGAAGCCACACCGGCACCGGTTCGCCCCGTGTTTTTCGCGCCAAATCAAGAGCCTTGTACCACGCATCCGCCGAATCACGATTTTTCTTTGATTTTGAAAGCGCGATACAAGTATGCGCCAAAATTAATCCTGATTCTGGCATGCCAACTCTTTCAACTGCCTGAAAACAAGCCGTCGCAAGACTCAGCGCCCCATTTCCCGCAAGACCAATATCTTCCGACGCAAAAATCACCATCCGCCTCGCAATAAACTTCGGGTCCTCGCCCGCTTCCACCATTCTCGCCAAATAATAAAGCGCCGCATCCGTATCTGATCCTCGCATCGATTTGATAAATGCCGAAATTGTGTCATAATGATTATCACCTTTTTTATCGTACCCTGGCATCTTCCGACCTACCGCTTCTTCGACTACTTTTTCATCCACTTTTTCAGAAAGCGACAAAGCTAGCTCTAAATCGCCTAGTGCTCCCCTAGCGTCCCCACCCGACATTTCCGCAATCAGATCAAGAGACTTTTTACTGACTCTCTTTGTCGCTTTTTCAGCTTTTACCGCTCGTTTCAGAACCTCCAGAATCGAATCCTTAGATAGAGCTTTTATCACCACCACCCGAGACCGACTGAGTAGTGGCGATATCACTTCAAACGAAGGATTTTCCGTAGTAGCACCAATCAGAGTAATCAATCCCGACTCCACATGCGGCAAGAACGCATCCTGCTGCGCCTTATTGAATCGATGAATCTCATCCACAAACAGCACCGTCCGGGTCTTCAAATTCCAATTCAGTCTAGCCCTAGCCACCACCTCTTCCACGTCCTTTTTACCTGCCATCACTGCCGATATTTCCACAAAATCTGCTTTAAATTCTCGCGCCAAAATCCGCGCCAGAGTCGTCTTACCAGTCCCTGGTGGCCCCCAAAAAATCAAATTCACCGGCTCACCTTTTTTTACGATCTCCGTCAAAATCTTACCTTCACCGATAATTTCATCCTGCCCCACTACCTCAGAAAGCTTAGTCGGTCGCATTCGCTCTGCTAAGGGTACTCTATTCATACCATATATTATATAAGATAAGCGACATAATTCAAACATAACAATTATCAAAATACTTTACAAAAAAATTTTTTTTATGCTAAAATGAAATTAATATTAATAAAAGGAGTTATCAAATGTTAAACTTTGCATATACCAGTAGCTATTATGACTACGAAGATA
>JAEEGL013674676.1_pt1 | contig 20080 bp, 16 predicted proteins | sample 9134231 | NCBI WGS metagenome assembly JAEEGL01 (sample SAMN16246548, study PRJNA631951) | gut metagenome | biome: gut microbiome; feature: rumen; material: fiber-attached | host: Bos | place: Iran: Karaj | collected 2018-10
AGGGAACAGTAACTGTTGATGGCGAAGGCTCAGACGCAGCTTGGGCTGAAGTAAAGGAATTCCCTCTTTCAATCAATCTTGGTGCTGACGTAACAGCAAATGCTAAGGTTCTTTGGGACGAAGAAAAGCTTTATGTTCTTGTAGATGTTAAGGATGAGGTTCTTAACAAGGATTCATCAGATGCTTGGCAGCAGGATTCAGTAGAATTCTTCATCGATGAGAATAACGCTAAGTCAAGCTCATATCAGGAAGATGACAAGCAGTACAGAGTTAACTATGAAAACACTCACAGCTTCAACGGTACAAAGTGCTTAGAAGAGAACATTGAGTCAGCTGCAGTTCTTACAGAGGAAGGATACAGAATCGAAGCTTCCTTCAAGTGGACAGATATTCAGCCAACAGCTGGTACAAAGGTTGGTTTCGAGCTTCAGATCAACGATGCTAATGCATCAGGCAAGAGAAGCGGAACACTTAGCTGGGCTGACAAGACAGGTAATGGTTATGCATCACCTGAGGTATTCGGAACAATCCTTCTTACAGAGGGAACACCTGTAGCACCAACTCCTGAAACACCAGAGGTTAAGGCTGAGCTTGTTACAAAGTGGGGCGTTACATACCTTGTTACAGAGGACGGCGAAAAGCTTACAGGCTTCCAGGTTGTTGACGGAGATACATACTACTTCGAGCCTAAGAAGGGCGCTATGCAGAAGTCAACATGGGTTACAGTTGAAGGCAAGAAGTACTACGCTAAGAAGGACGGCGTTATCGCAAAGAGCGAAGTAGTAGACAAGTGGACATCCAAGTACATCGTAGATGAAGAGGGCGTATTACAGACAGGATTCTTCACCTTCGAAGGAAATGACTACTATGCAAACGAAAAGGGTGCATTACAGAAGTCAACATGGATCACATCAGGTAACGACAAGTACTATGCAAAGGCTGATTACACACTTGCAAAGGACGAGACAATCACAAAGTGGGGCAAGAAGTACACATTCGATAAGGATGGTAAGCTTGTTAAATAAGAAAATCCATATGTGACATTATAGAGAGGCGGGGACAGTTATCTGTCCTCGCTTTTCTGATACCTACTCGTTTTCAGCAATACATGGTATACTCTTCATGGTGTAGAAAAAGTACACAAAAACATTTTTGGAGATATTTAATGGGCTTTAATTCGTTTACGTTCATTTTGCTGTTTTTGCCGATTCTTTTGATTGGCTGGAACCTGCTTAATAGATATAAAAAATACACATTGGCGGACACACTTCTTATCGTGATGTCTCTTTATTTCTATTACTCATTTGGAGCAGGCTTTCTCGCGGTGCTTCTTGTGAGCGTCCTTGTGAACTATGGACTTAGCGGGCTTATTTATGTCTATGACAAGAAAAGCGCCGATGCTACTGAAGCTTCTGTAAAACGCGGACATGCGGCAGTGAAGATAATCGGAGTACTGCTTAATCTGGCGCTTTTGTTCTATTTCAAATATCTTGGATTTTTCATTGATAACGTAAATGCACTTACCGGCGCAACGCTTACAACAAAAGAAATCCTGATGCCTATAGGAATCAGCTTTTTTACGTTCGGACAGATTTCTTTTATTGTGGACAGGGCAAATGGAAAGGCACCTCATTACAGATTCACAGATTATGCCATGTATACGGTGTTCTTCCCAAAGCTTATTCAGGGACCAATTGCATTTCATAAGGAAATGATCGATCAGTTCCAGGATAAGAAGCTTAGGAAAATAGATACAGATCTTTTTGCAAAGGGCATTGTTTCGTTTATAATTGGCCTCTCCAAGAAGGTTCTTCTTGCGGACAACCTGGCAAAGGTAGTTAACTATGGCTTTCACTATACCTATTACCTTGATACCATCACGGTGATAATGGTTATGCTGGCCTATACCTTTGAGATTTACCTGGATTTTTCCGGCTACTGCGATATGGCTCAGGGCGTTTCAATGATGCTTGGATTCAGGCTCCCAACGAACTTTAACTCTCCCTACAAGGCTGCAACCTGTAAGGAGCTGTGGCAACGCTGGCATATGACGCTTTCCAGATTCTTTATCAAATATGTATATATTCCACTTGGCGGCAGCAGGAAAGGGAAAGTACGCACCATGATAAATGTGCTTATTGTCTTTATTCTAAGCGGCCTTTGGCACGGTGCAGGCTGGACCTATATCTGCTGGGGACTTATGCAGGGACTTCTTGTTGTATGGGACAATCTGGGAATTGTTGGTGTAAGAGACCGGACAAAATATTTATTTAGAGAAAAGCCTCTTTTGATGCTTCCACATTGGCTTGGTAACGCTCTTACCTTTACCATGTTTGTTGTTTCCCTTGTTTTCTTTGGCTCCCAGGATATGACCTACGCTATGCAGATGTTTAAGCGTTTTGGCTTCTGGACCTATCCAGGATTTCTTTACAAAACGGCTGAGAATCTGGCGATTCCTGAAAACTATGTATTTAGGCAGTTTTTTACCCAGATTGGAAAACCGGGACTGGTAACTGTAGTGTATGTGGCTACATTTGTGATTCTATTGGTTATAAGCGCCTTTGTTATGACACGTAAGAACACACATGAAATTGTTGAAGAAGCAAAATATGGCAAGAAGCAGATTGCGGGACTTGTGGTGCTGTTTATCTGGTCTTTCATTTCTTTATCTAATGTAAGTACATTTATTTATTTCCAGTTTTAACCTTTTTGACAAGTATAGCAAAGTATATTAATAATAAATTTAGATGAGGTTGCTGAGGCGATTAATGAATTCGGAGAGTGATAAAGCAGTTATATTTATAAAGAAAATACTGATTGCAGTTTTGGTTGTGGCGGTAATGATTGGAAGTGTGGTTTTTGCTTTTGACCCGTTCTATCACTACCACAAGCCATGGTTTGGACTTAAGGCAGTTCTTAATGACAAGGAATATCAGTGCGTCGGAACCCTTCGTAACTTCGACTATGATACGCTGCTTGTGGGATCTTCAGTTATGGAGAACAATGACAACAGGTGGTATGACGAGGCCTTTGGCGTTAAGTCTATCAAGGCAATCCGCTCCTACGGTGCGACTGCGGATCTATGCTACCTGATGGATGTGGCTTATGAGAACCACGAGATAAAGAGGGTGTTTTACAATATCGATCCATCTTCCTTATCTGCATCTGCAGAGACAACCTACAAGTCTACGGGCTGTCCAATGTATCTGTATGACAAGAACCCTTTTAATGATGTGCAGTATCTTTTCAATAAGGATGTTTTATTTGAGAAGATTCCTTATGAGATAGCGAGTTCTTTTATTGGAGATTACGAGGAGGGCTGTTCCTACAACTGGGCTCAGTGGAAGACCTTTAGTCAGGCTCAGACCCTGTCCATTTATTTCAGAGCACAAGAAGTAACACCAATGATGAAAGAGACCGCTTATCAAAAGGAGCTTTTGGACAACATAGTTCTTTTGACAAAGCAGGTGGAAAGCCATCCGGAGACGGAGTTTGTGTTCTTTTATCCGGTTTATTCAATGCTATGGTGGGATGGAATTGTCCGCTCCGGCGAAAGAGATGCCTACATCTACAATGAGCTTCAGATGACTAAAGCGCTGCTTCAGTATGATAATGTGAAGATTTTCTGCTTCCAGGCAGAGGAGGATATTGCCACAAATCTTGATAATTACATGGATTCAATCCATTTTTCCAAGGAAATAAACAGACTGATGCTCGATAAGATAATCGCCGGTGAAAATGAGCTTACCATGGCAAATTATGGAGAGAAGATCATGGAAGTTAAGACATTTTCTGACAGAGTTGTAAATGAGTACATAAAGCCCTACGAGGAACAGGAGCTTCTTAATTACGATGGGCAGCAGTGGTAAGGCGTAATCTGGTAAGTGGTTTGTATGCGAACAATAATTGTTGTATTATAATGTAGCAATAAATTTTTTGAGGAGATTTTTTATGATATACAAGACAAAGGGTACTTGCTCAACACAGATTGATATCGAGGTTGAGAATGGCATAATCAAGCACGTTGAGTTTACAAGAGGCTGCAACGGAAACCTTCAGGGCATTTCCAAGCTTGTTGAGGGTATGAAGGGCGAGGATGCAATTGCAAAGCTTCGTGGAATAGATTGCGGTGGCAAGGGAACATCCTGTCCAGATCAGCTTTCATATGCAATTGAGCAGGCTATGAAAGAGGCCTAAATAGAGCAAATAGTGATTTAACGGAAGAAGGTAATAAAGTTGAGTGAAACAGCTACTAAGAAAATAGTACTTACAGGCGGTGGCAGCGCAGGACACGTAACACCGAATATAGCGCTTATCCCAGCCCTTAAGAAAGCTGGTTTTGAGATTTACTATATTGGTTCCTACACTGGAATCGAGAAGAAGCTTATCGAGGATTACAACATTCCATATTTCGGAATAGCTACAGGAAAGCTTCGCAGATACTTTGACCCCAAGAATTTTTCTGATCCATTCAGAGTTCTCAAGGGCTTTACTGAGGCAGTTACACTTCTTAAGAAGATCAAGCCTGACGTGGTTTTTTCAAAGGGCGGATTTGTAAGTGTACCGGTAGTAAGAGCGGCAGGCTTTTTGAAGATTCCGTATATTGTACATGAATCAGATATGACTCCGGGTCTTGCCAACAAGCTTAGCATGACGGGAGCAAAGAAGATATGTTGTAACTTCCCGGAGACCATGAGACTTCTTCCTGCTGACAAGGCAGTTCTTACAGGGACTCCTATCAGAGAGGAACTTGGAAAAGGCGATAAAGAAGCTGGAAAGAAGTTCTGCGGCTTTACAGATGACAAGCCGGTTCTTATGGTAATTGGTGGAAGCCTTGGTGCACAGTCAGTTAATGAAACTGTTCGTTTTGCACTTCCAAGACTCCTTCCAAACTTTAACGTTGTTCACATCTGTGGCAAGGAAAAGATGGATAATCTTAAGCTTTCTGTTCCAGGCTACAAGCAGTTTGAATATGTAAAGAACGAGCTTAAGGACATTTTTGCAATGGCAGATATCGTGGTTTCAAGAGCAGGAGCCAATTCAATTTGTGAGCTTCTTGCTCTGAAAAAGCCCAATATCCTGATTCCGCTTTCCACCAAGTCAAGCCGCGGTGACCAGATGCTTAATGCCAGATCTTTTGAACAGCAGGGCTTTTCACTGGTTATCGATAATGATGATCTGGATGAGGACATCCTGGTGGAGACTATTGAAGATCTCTACGAGAGAAGAAATGTGTTCTATGAGAACATGAGCAAGAGTTCACTTCACTCTGCAACAGATAGAATTGTAGAAATCATTATGGAAGAGATGAAATAATAAATTATGAGCGCCAGACTAGGCTAGTAATTGCCATCTGGCGCTTTTTTAGAAACATGGAGAAAAAATGAGAGATCCGTTATCAGCAATAAGAAATGGAGAGAAGCTTTCCTTTAGGGATGAGATTCTTTTAATACTAAAGCTAAGTCTGCCTGCCATTATGGCGCAGATTTCATCAGTTATCATGCAGTACATTGACGCTTCCATGGTAGGACATCTTGGAGCTAATGCTTCTGCATCAATTGGTATTGTTTCCAGTACTACCTGGCTTGTGGGCGGTGTTATGACAGCTGCAAGTATGGGCTTTACTGTATGCGTGGCACACAAGATTGGCGCAAAGGATGAAGAAGGCGCAAGAAACATGGTAAGATGGGGACTTTTAATTGGATTCCTTTTTAGCGTGGTTTTAATGCTGCTTGGAGTTTTCTTAAGTAGCTTCCTTCCAACCTGGATGGGCGGCGAAGAGGCAATTAGAAGAGATGCCTCAATGTACTTTTTTATCTATGCTTTGTCAATTCCCTTCAGGGAGCTTTTGTTTATTTCTCAGGGAATGATCCAATCCAGCGGAAACATGAAGATACCAAGCATCCTTAATGTGGCCATGTGCTTTTTGGATGTCTTTTTCAATGTGCTGTTTATTCCAAGACTGGGAGTTGCAGGCGCGGCGCTTGGAACAGCTCTTGCTATCGTTGTTGTAACCGGCATAATGCTCTATATACTGCTGGTAAGAACTTCGATGCTGAGCCTTGTTGGAAGAAAGGATAAGCATAAATGCAGCCTGACGGCCTTTTTGAGTGATGAGATGCCTACAGTTCTCAAGATCGCGATTCCTGTGGCTATAGATAACATAATCATGGGCTTTGCCTATGTCGCTTTTACAAGGATTGTTTCGCCCTTTGGAACTGCGTCCGTTGCCGCCAATTCTTTTTCTATAACGGCGGAGAGTTTGTGCTATATGCCAGGCTTTGGCATTGCGGTTGCGGCTACCACTGTTGTTGGACAATGCGTTGGTGCCAGGAGAAGGGATGAGGCAAAGCGTCTTGGCTGGATGGCGGTTATACTTGGCATGGCAATAATGGCCTGCAGCGGTGTTTTGATGTGGATTTTTGCGCCGCAGATGATTGGAATACTGTCCCCTGATGAGGAAATCAGAGCGCTAGGCACTGAGATTTTGAGGATTGAAGCCTTTGCAGAGCCTTTTTATGGTGCATCTATTGTGGCAGCAGGTGTATTTAGGGGCGCGGGAGAGACGCTTCTTTCAAGTGTTCTTAACCTTATTAGTGTGTGGGTAGTTAGAATTCCGCTGGCTGCGTATCTTGGCTCTATGTTTGGTCTTAAGGGCGCATGGATTGCCATGTGCACAGAGCTGTGCGTCAGAGGATTATTGTTCCTTACAAGACTTTTGCTGTGGAACAGAAAGAAACGCCAGAGAGAAGTAGAAGGTGTTGCATGATAAAGATGCTTGATGATGATTTTTGTAGTACTTATGGGAAGAAGCTTAACCCTCAGCAGCTTGAAGCTGTCAAAGCGGTAGATGGACCGGTTCTTTTACTGGCGGTCCCGGGAAGCGGCAAGACCACTGTTCTTGTAAACAGGCTTGGATACATGCTTTACTGCAAAGGGATTTCTCCTAATAATATTTTGACTCTTACATATACGGTGGCTGCTACTAAGGATATGGCGCAGCGTTTTCAGAGGATTTTTGGTGATGAGTTGGCGGATAAGCTTGAATTCAGGACAATTAACGGAATCTGTGCCAAGATCATTGCCCACTATGGAAGGCTAATCGGGAAAACCTCTTTTGAACTGGTGACGGATGAGAAGCTTACAGGCAAGTTCCTTACAGATATCTATGTGAAGGTTGTGGGAGAATACCCGACGGAAAGCGATGTTAAAGGGGTTCGAACACTTATTACCTATTGCAAGAACATGTGCCTTACAGAAGATGAGATAAGAGAGCTTGGTAAGGAAGCAGGAATAGAGCTGTTTAAGATTTATGAGGCGTATAACAGGGAGCTAAAGTCCAGGAGCCTCATGGACTATGATGATCAGATGATCTATGCCTACAGGATGCTTAAGGGCTCGAAGGAGCTGTTGTCCTTTTATCAGAATGAGTACCGCTATATTTGCGTTGACGAAGCTCAGGATACTTCTAAGATTCAGCATATGATCATAGCACTGCTTGCCGGTGAGAAGGGGAATCTTTTCATGGTAGGGGATGAGGATCAGAGTATTTACGGATTTCGCGCGGCATACCCTGATGCTCTCCTTAATTTTGAAAAGGATCATCCTGGGGCAAAGGTGCTTGTAATGGACAAAAATTACAGGTCCAATGCAAGGATAGTGGAGGCAGCAGATCTTTTTATCCAGAATAACAAGAGCCGCCATGAAAAGCATATGTGTGCCACCAAGGACGCGCAGAGCGAGGTTCGGATCACTTCACTTGGCAGCAGGGAGGCTCAGTACAGGTATCTTCTTAAGATTGCCAAGGAAGTTGATAGCGAGACAGCGGTTCTTTACAGGGATAATGAGAGTATTTTGCCTCTGGTGGATATACTTGAAAGAGAGGGTGTTTCCTATAGGATAAAGAGTGCTGATATGGCATTTTTTACCCATAGAATTGTTGTGGATGTAGTAAATATGCTAACATTTGCGCTGCGCCCGGCTGACCCTGAGCTTTTTATGAAGATATATTTTAAGTTCCAGACATATCTTCGAAAGCCTGACGCTGAGGCCATGTGCTATGAGGCGGATATGGAGCACTGCGGAATATTGGATGCTGCAGAAAATGTGGATATAAATAAGCATGTGCTTGGTAATTGCAGGTCGATTCGCACCCACTTTAGGAATATGGCATCGGAGTCCCCTTACAAGGCAATAAACAGGCTTGATAATTACATGGGATATGGGGAATATCTAAGAAGCAATAACATGGATACCAACAAGCTCTTTATCCTGAAAATGCTGGCGAAGAACGAGAAGGATATTCCTTCGTTTTTGGATAGGCTGGAGGAGCTGCGGGCTATTTTGACACAGAAGGAGCCAGACTATAGCGCGAAACTCATACTGTCTACAATTCATTCCAGCAAGGGCCTTGAGTATGACAATGTTATTTTGATTGATGTGATAAACGGAGTATTTCCAACCAAGGTTGTCAGAGAAAAGGACAAATCCTCCGACCAGGAGAAGCGGACCTTCGAGGAGGAGAGGCGAATTTTTTATGTAGGCATGACCAGAGCCAAGGAGAAACTCACGATTATCAAATATGACGATAAGGCCTCGGCATTTATTAAGGAACTGACCCCGAAGAAGGCTGGGAAGTCAGAGGGCGCTGTAAGTGGAAAGATTCATGAGGCAGGCGGTGCATCGAAGGGGAAAGGAAAGTTGTCGACAAGACAGACGACACCACTTCTTAAGAAGGCTGCTAAGAAGCTTGATATGTCAGAGGTTCCTGCGCAGCTTGTTATCGGAGAGAGAATTTATCAGGAGCGCTACGGCGAAGGCACTGTTGTGGACGTGGACTACGACGAGGACGAGATTCCAACCAAGTTCTCTGTGGAGTTCGATAACGGCGAAGAGAGGAAATTCGTGTATCCCTTTGCATTTAACATGGGGATGAGGGTGAGTTGACGTGAGGGTGATGCTGGATGATTTGCAGGAGAATTTGACCAGCAAAAGGTAGAGTGGGATGGAGTTGCAGGAGAAAAAATCCAGCATATACGAATTATCATATGAATTGCAGGGAGAATCTTCCTGCAAAGATGTTGAAAAGAATTGAATTGCAGGAAAGAAACTCCTGCAAAGATGTTGAAAAGAATTGAATTGCAGGGAGAATCCTCCTGCAAAGATGTTGAAATGAATTGAATTGCAGGGAGAATCCTCCTGCAAAGATGTTGAAAAGAATTGAATTGCAGGAATGAAACTCCTGCAGAAAAACAATAATCAACTGAATGCAGGGGAAAAACTTCCTTCAAATTGCAATAATGAGCATATTTGCAGGAGAATGTGTCCTGCATAACAATGAAAATTGGAAATATGCAGGATGAGTAATCCAGCAAAGATGTAAATCTCATGAGTTTTGCAGGATAAAAAGTCCAGCAAAACAGTAAAAACAGCAAAGATGATGTAAGATGAAGAACCACCAAGAGAAAAAGGGGTAAGTTATGACTGATATATTCGGAACGTTGGGACCGGCGTGCAATGACAAAGAAGTACTAAGCGGCATGTTTAAGGCAGGAATGACTGGGATAAGGATTAACCTGTCTCATATCATGCTTTCTGAATGTGAGGATAGTATAAGACTCATTCATCAGGCGGCAAAAGAAAATGCAGTAGAGCCCAAGATTCTCATAGATATGCAGGGACCGGAGCTGAGGCTCGGGAGGTTTGATAAGGAATATGAACTGGATCCTGGTGATATTATCATCATTGGCGATGCCATGGGAAAAACAGGAATCCCGGTGGATAGAGCTGTTATTGATAACATGAAAATCGGCGACGAAGTCCTGATTGACGATGGCAAAATATTGGGAGAAGTTGTAAGCACAGAGAAAAATTCCGCGAAAATAGTGATTAGTCACGGCGGCCTCTTAACCCAGCGAAAAAGCATTGCTATAACAGGAAAGAACATCCAGCTTCCTGCCATAACAGAGGATGACCGTATTAACTTAAGCCACGCGAAAGAGCTTGGAATAACAGGAATAATGCAGCCCTTTGTAAGGAGCAGAGAAGATTTGATTGAACTTCGGAAGGTTCTTGATGAACGCGGATGTGGTAATCTCAGAATTTATGCAAAGATAGAGAACAAGCTCGGAGTAGAAAATATAGAATCCTTCATAGACCTGTGCGACGAGGTGATAATTGCAAGAGGTGATCTCGGAAACAGCATGCCCCTCTGGGAACTTCCATGCGTGCAAAAGAAGCTATCAAAGATTTGTAATGAACACAATAAACCATTCATGGTGGTAACCCAGATGCTGGCATCAATGGAAAAAAGCGAAGTGCCTACGCGAGCAGAAGTAAGTGATATCTATAATGCAGTGCTTGATGGAGCAGCTTCCCTCATGGTTACTGGCGAAACCGCGATAGGGGTTAACCCGGTTGAGGTGATAAAGTATCTTCATAACACTGCGAATGTAGCACATTGTGATTTGTAAGATAGAACTAATACAGAATAATTATCTGAGTAGGACTAGTTATATCGATTAAGCGGATGCGTTGTTAGCTTTAATTGTCACAGATAGACTTTAGCGACTTGTGCTTCGCTTCAATATGACATATCATATAACCGTAACGACGTATTTTTGAAAGGAGATTTATTATGGATTTAATCCCGAGCTTTTCGGTTGATCACACAAAGATTGTTCCTGGCATTTTCGTAAGCAGACAGGATGAACTTGGTGACAAGATCATTACAACCTATGATATAAGAGTTACAAGACCAAACAGAGAGCCAGCAGTAGATGTGGCAGCTATGCACACACTTGAGCATCTCATCGCTACATTCCTTCGTAACGACCCTGATTGGAAGAACGAAGTTATTTACTGGGGACCAATGGGCTGCCTTACAGGCTTTTACCTCATCCTCAAGGGAAATCGTGCACCAAAGGAAATCCACGACCTTCTTCTTAGAGCATTCAAGTCTGTAGCAGATGCAGACTCTGTTCCAGGCTCCAATGAGGAAAACTGCGGTAACTACCTCATGCACAATCTCTGGCTTGCCAAGTGGCACGCTGAGAAGTTTGCAGATTACCTGGAGAAGAACAAAGATAATCAGGCAATCTTCGAATATCCTCAGTCAGAGAGACTCGTAACTGACGATGGACGCCAGTTCTTCGATTCATAATCAATAAAAAAGCTCGAGACCTTTCTTTTTCCAGAGAAGGTTTCGAGCTTTAATTCAAAATGTGGTGCAAGATACATCCTTTATCTAGTTTTTAATGAAACATTCTTCTTGTTATAGTATCTCGCAACAGCGGTGTTCAGCCATTCGTTCTCGTCTACATATATGTCTTCATGATATAGTAGAGCGGGTTTTTCAGAATATTCCTCTAATACTACAGAATCATCTCCATTATCTAGTAGAATTTCTAATCTTTCCTGATTTTCAGCACGATAAATCTGAGCATTTCCCCTAATTAAATCGTATGAAGCTGAACTCCACGAATAATAATGCGGATTAACAGCAATAAACATTGTTGAAACAATGAGTGTGACAACAAGTATTGCCGCAATAGCCCGTGATCCATTTAGTGTAAAAGATTTAAGTTCATTCAGTTCAGTTGCGGGAGCAAGTCTCTGCCTAATCCAGCAAGTAATATACAGACAATTTATTATGGCAAAAACTATGAACTGCGCCCACATAATGCTACCGATTCTTGGTGCGTCAATGTTTCCGGTCGCATATAAAGGCGGCGTGACGTTTGCTGAAACGATACAAAAAGAAAAGAGTACAAAAACAAAGGGGTGTTTAAACTGGTATTTAAGATTCGAAGCCATATGCCAGAATACTATAGTAAGTAACAGCAATAAAGCAATTACATCCCATCGCAAATATTCATTTACACAAACGGTCAGTATTTTTTCAAAGGATTGAAGAATTGCTTCGAAAGCGCCTAACTTAGCACCTTCTGCGCCTCTTATCTTGTTACCGGGAGCTAAAGTAGAAATGATAAAGCCGATTATATTAGTGGCAGCAGGAATCAAAAGGCATTTTATCCTGACTTCATTCATACCTTCATCAGGAATTGCAATAATTCTAGCTTTAATCAGTACGAAAATGATAAAGGCTAAAACAGAAATAATAGCAAGTGATAATGCTGTCATATAGTTGCATCCGCCTAAAAGGAAACCTAAAACTGTTGCTACAATCAGACGTCCATATCCGGAGTCGCAACATAGCATTCTGATTAGAATTCCTACATAAAAAAGTGCAAGTCCAAACATAAACATGTAGTTAATTGCGCCGCTATACCAATAAAAAGCTTCTACGCGCAAATTGTGATTCATACATTGAATAATAAGGAAGAGAGCTATGAATGTCGTTATCCTAATGTAGTCTTTTTTGATTCCCAGCAACTCTCCCATAAATGCGTCAAAAAAATAGAATGTTCCAGCGGTAAGCATAAGAATAACTATCCATGGAGTTAGAGCACTTAAACTTTCCATATAGATGCTTGGACTTAGTGTCGTAAGAAATGCTGAAAAATAATATCCAATCCAGTTGTTATAGAGATATATGGTTTTTGAGACAGCTGCCTGTAGTACAGCTAGAATACTTCCCGAAGAAGTCCAAGCTTGGTGAGGCTGTAATGCCATGGAAAAATCATCGGAAGATGGCCAATTGTACAAGCTGATAGCAAGCATTGGAATAAGGGTAATGATATATATGAATAAAAAGATTTTGCTTAACGTGCATATATTTACCTTTTGTTTTATTTCTGGTTTTTTCATAAACGGATATCCTCATCTTTAGTGATAATGTAATAATGTGCAATCTGTTGCGTTCTCGCGCAATCATTGCCGCAGAACTTTTTTCTACAATGTCATTGTAACTTCGCTAATTACCTATAGTAGGATATGAGATGATAATGATTGTAGAGGAGAAGAGAGTCATTCAAGTCAAAGACATCAATATAGGAAATAATATAAAGCACTTCAGATTATTAGCTGGATATAAACAAACAGCGATTGTTAAAGCGCTTCAGCTTCATGGCTGCGATATTTCTATTTACTCTTACAATAGGATTGAAAAGGGAACTCAGAATCCTACTGTGTCTTGCCTTCTTGCACTTTGTGCAATACTATCCTGTGATATGAATGATCTATTTGGATATAAAAAATAATATTTATGGATTATAGATGCCAGCAGCGACAGTAGTAAAATAGCTAATCTCCATGTTATTCGCTTTCATAAATTCTATTGAAGCCTCATCGTTCGTTCCGCATATATAAATTGCTTTTTCGCTAGATAAATTCCTTGCACCATACGAAAAATTGTATTTTCCAAAGCTCTGAATAGTTTTCCAGGTAGGTCTGTCTGGGTCTGAATAGTCGTAAACATAGGTATTCAGAAAATCGTCTGTTGGATATTTGGCGTAGTATAAGAGCTGTGCGTAGTTAATGCCTGAAATGATGTTAACTGGATAAGTATTAAGCCCTTCAGAATTGATGTATTCGACGCAATACTGCATTCCTTCGCCATAAGAATCGGCAATTCTGTCATCGTGAATAGTAAGATAATAGGGTATAAAGGCCAGAAAAGCGCATATATATAGGGTTAAAACACTGTATTTTCCAAGGTCTTTAAAGAAAATTATGATTTCATATAGTCCAATTATAAGGAACATTGTTAATGGAAACAGTATAATATTTGCTCTGTTAAACACCATGTCTGTCAGAATGCTGCAAAGAACAATTCCTGCTGAAAAATGAAGTATGATCAGTACAACGTAGTGCTTGTTCTCTTTTGATCTGACAATATACTGAATGGATGACGCAACGCCTACAACAATAGGAATTCCACTGAATTTGTAAAATAGTCCGAAAAATGGTGTGGCGTTAGAAACGCGGCCATCACTTTGTTTTACAAAAAGCTGAAGCGCATTGCTAAAGTTTCTCATTATTTGCTTAGGATTAAGCGAGAGTTCATCAGTTCTGTACTGAGGCAGAAGTGGAACAGAGAAATAAGGAGTCTTTATCTCATTTATTATTCCAGAATTCACTAAAATAAAAAGGAACAATGGAGTAGCCATAATCAAAAGAATAACGAAATAGAGAAAGACAAACTTATTTGGTTTTAAACTCTTACTTATAAGAAGATAAATGATGTAACCCGCGGCAATTATTGGCATGACCATCCATGGAAGTGCGTAGCTATATAGGCATAGTCCTAGGAAAAATGCAGCAAGTGGAAGAAAACGATTATCCTCATTTGCTTTGATAAGAAGGGCTGTAGAAAAAATAAGAAATGGTACAATAATGTTGCAATCCAAAGCCCAACGGCACATCATGATGTGCCAAGGTATTATTGTGAAAATGCCCATGGCAAACAATGCGAAGGATTCTCTTTTTTCCTGGTTGGGAGCTAGTTTTGATGCGATATAGTGAATCACAGGGAGTGTTATGCATCCAAGAATTGCCTGCAAGAGACGGACACTAAATGAGTTAAGTCCAAGTATTGCGATAAATGGCATCAAAAGAATGGGTTGCAGGATACTTGTGCCATCACCCATAGAAATCAAGTATACCGGAAAATGATATCCGTTCATGTCATAACCATAATGCAAAAGGGAATACGAATCATAAGCTGAAACAGCTTCATCATTATAAAGAGTAGTATTTCCTGGAATATTTCCAATAAAAAACAATCTTATAAAACATCCTATAAAAAGGATAATCCAAAACCAATATCTTTTATTTTTCATTTCTTTTACTAATATCTCCCCACGTTTTAGCCTTAATTACGTGAGTTATTTTATAATTAATTGCACTCTCGTGCAAGTTTGCGGGGTTAACAAATTGTCATGAAACTTGTCTAATGAACAAAGGACAATAAAAGATGAAAAAAGAGAACCAACAGCCAAAAGCCATTGATTCTCTCATAGTCTTAAACCTCAGATTTTATCTGCAATTCAAATCATCCAAAATATCTCTTAAGGAGACCTGCAAATGCCTTGCCGTGTCTAGCCTCGTCGCGTCCGATCTCATGAACAGCGTCATGGATAGCGTCAAGATCAAGAGCCTTTGCCTTCTTGGCAAGATCTGCACGACCCTGGGTAGCTCCGTATTCAGCATCAGCACGAAGTTCAAGATTCTTCTTGGTAGAATCTGTGATTACCTCACCAAGAAGCTCTGCAAAATGAGCAGCATGCTCAGCCTCTTCCCAGGCTGCCTTCTCAAAGAATGCACCAATCTCTGGATATCCCTCACGAATAGCTACTCTGGACATAGCAAGATACATACCAACCTCTGAGCACTCGCCATTGAACATCTCACGAAGACCATCCTTAATCTCGTCTGGTGCACTTGAAGCTACGCCAACAACATGCTCACATGCCCATACTTTTTCGCCTTCCTGCTTAGTAAACTTTTCGGCAGGAGCCTTACATACAGGACAAGCCTCTGGGGGCTGATCTCCCTCATGAACGTAACCACATACCTGACATACCCATTTCATAGCAAAATCTCCTTTCTTGCGACAAGCGCAATGTGCAAAACTGCACTATGATATTAGTTTAAAATACGCGTAACCACGCATAAAATCCCTACTATTTGAGCATAGCATAATTGTCAGAAAATAGAAGATGGTTTATGAAATTTTTATACTTCCTTATGAAAATTTTGAAATTTTATTTCTAAATTGAATTTAGTTTTAATGTATACTATTTGTGTAGAGATATGATAGTTTTGCGACTATATAATAACAAATTAACGAATATGTAAGGCACAGATATCAAATGCCTAAAAACCGTACAAATAGTGGATATACTGTCTTTTTGGCATAAACATATCATGAACATAGGAGAATGCATATGAATATCGTCAGTGAAAAAATCAGAAGCTGTTATAGTTCGTTACCTAGTGCAGAGAAGCTTGTGGCGGACTTTGTTCTGGAGAGGAAGGATGATCTTTTCCAGTATCCGATAAAAGAACTTGCCAGGCTTTCTGGAACTACGCAGGCTGCATGGACCAGATTTGCGCAGGCTATAGGATATACGGGACTGAAAGACCTGAAGAATGCTTACTATTCTGAGGCCAACACCACTTTGCAGCAGGCAGATAAAGGTGGTCCGAAGATTGCATTCAAGGATGTAAACGAGTATACTTCATTACAGTCGATAGCTGATAATATTTGTGCTACCAGCGTTCAGGCGGTGCAGACAACATACAGGCTTTTCGATGCAGGAACCTTTAGCGAGGCAGTAAGTAAGCTCATCGCAGCCAAGCAGATTCAGGTATTTGGCGTAGGCACAGCAAGTGTAGCTGCTTATGATCTGTACTGTAAGCTGCTTAGGATCCATTACAACGTGGTATTCAATCAGGATTATCACATGAATCTTATGACGATTTCCCAGATTGGCCCTGGCGAGGTTGCGATATTCTTTAGCGACAATGCCAAGAATAAAGAGATAATGAGACTCTTTGAGATAGCAAAGGAGAAGGGCGCAACCACAATTGCCATAACAAAGCTTGGCAATAACGCGCTTACGACAGGTTGTGATCTGGTATTATTTACCACCTCACCGGAGATAGACAAAAAGAGTGGAATCACAAGTTCAAGATTTGCTCAGCTGTTCTTGGTTGATACCTTATATACAGCGGTTGCAAATCGTGATTACGAGAATATTCGTGAATACCTGATAGATTCGTACGAGGTATTTAACGAAAATAACAAAGACTAAACAAAGGGGAAAGTAATGAAAGTAGGCATCATTGGAGCAATGGAAGTTGAGGTTGAAACCCTCAAAAAGAGCATGACCTTGAAGAATACTGTAAAAAAGGCATCTATGGAATTCTTTGAGGGAAGTATCGGAAACACGGAAGTTGTAGTTGTAAGAAGCGGAATATGCAAGGTGAACGCAGGAATTTGCGTACAGATTCTTGCAGATACCTTTGGAGTTACACACGTGATCAACACAGGGGCAGCAGGCTCTCTTGATGTGCGCATTAACATAGGTGATATAGTTCTTTCCACAGATGCGATTTACCATGACGTGGATGCAACTGTCTTTGGATACAAAAAGGGAGAAATCCCTCAGCTTGGAGTAGCGTCTTTTACCGCAGACGAAGCCTTAAGAGAGAAGGCGAAGGCAGCAATTAAAAAGGCAGTTCCTGATCAGGAAGTATTTGAGGGCAGAGTTTGCAGCGGAGACCAGTTCATAAGCTCATCCGAGGTAAAGGATGCCATAAAGAAGGACTTTGACGGAATGTGCTGTGAGATGGAAGGATGCGGAATTGCGCAGGCATGCTTTTTGAACAATATTCCTTTCCTTATTATCAGAGCTATCTCCGACAAGGCAGATGGAAGTGAGATAAAGGATTATCCTGAGTTCGAGGCAAAGGCAGCAAAAGACTGTGCGGCAGCAACGATGGAACTTTTGAAGAACTTGTAATTATTCAGAGAAAACTTCATCAATATTTTACTTCTACCTTATTGATATGGAAAAAGTTCTTTGATACACTTGAAATCGAGTGGCGGAATACGTTTTCCGAATGGTTTCATTAACCGCACAGGAGGATTAATAATGATTAATTGGAAAAATCTAGACACATTAGGTTCTTTTGAAGAGCTTAAGAAGACCGGCAAGGTAGATCTTGCAGCAGTTATGTCAGGTGAGAATGGTGCAAACAGAGTAAAGAATTATCAGGTGCCAATGGCAGCAGGCATGAGCTTTAACTACGCAGCCAAGGCAGTAGATGACAGTATTCTCGCAGCACTTTCAAAGCTTGCTGATGAGGCACAGCTTTTTGAGAAGTATGAAGCTCTTTATAATGGAGAAGTTATAAATACAGGTGAGAAGCGTAAGGTTCTTCACCAGCTTACAAGAGGTCAGCTTGGAAATGCAGTTGAGGCTGACGGTGTAGACAAGCGTGAGTTTTATGTTAAGGAGCAGGAGAGAATCGCTGCTTTCGCAAACAAGGTTCACTCAGGCGAGATCACCAATGCAAAGGGTGAGAAGTTCACAACAGTAGTTCAGATCGGTATCGGTGGATCTGATCTTGGTCCAAGAGCTATGTATCTTGCTCTTGAGAACTGGGCAAAGAAGACCGGCAACTTCAAGATGGAAGCCAAGTTCATCAGTAACGTAGATCCTGATGATGCTTCTGCAGTTCTTAATTCAGTAGATGTTGCTCATTCTATCTTTATTCTTGTATCAAAGTCAGGTACAACTCTTGAGACTCTTACAAATGAGTCATTTGTTACAGATGCTCTTAAAAAGGCAGGTCTTGATGCATCCAAGCACATGATCGCTGTTACTTCTGAGACATCACCTCTTGCAAAGAGTGACAATTACCTTGAAGCATTCTTTATGGATGACTTCATCGGTGGAAGATATTCATCAACATCAGGCGTTGGCGGAGCAGTTCTTTCACTTGCGTTTGGCCCTGATGTATTTGCACAGTTCCTTGATGGCGCAGCAGAGGAAGACAAGCTTGCAGCAAACAAGGATATGTACAAGAACCCTGCAATGCTCGATGCTATGATCGGCGTGTATGAGAGAAACGTTCTTGGCTATGACAGCACAGCAGTGCTTCCATATTCTCAGGGACTTAGCCGTTTCCCTGCACACCTTCAGCAGCTTGATATGGAGTCTAATGGTAAGAGCGTAAACCGCTTTGGTGAGCCAATAAATTATGTGACAGGACCTGTTATCTTTGGTGAGCCTGGTACAAACGGACAGCACTCCTTCTATCAGCTCCTTCACCAGGGAACAGATATTATTCCTCTTCAGTTCATCGGCTTTAGAAACAGCCAGCTTGCAAATGATGTTGTAATCCAGGACAGCACCAGCCAGCAGAAGCTCTGCGCTAATGTAGCTGCTCAGATCGTGGCATTTGCCTGCGGTAAAAAGGATGACAACCTTAATAAGGACTTCAAGGGCGGACGTCCTTCAAGTATCATCATTGGTGATGAGCTTAATCCTAAGACACTTGGTGCACTCCTTGCTCACTTTGAGAACAAGGTAATGTTCCAGGGCTTTGTATGGAACATCAACTCCTTCGATCAGGAAGGTGTTCAGCTTGGTAAGGTTCTTGCAAAGAAGGTTCTTGCTCACGAGACAGATGGAGCTCTTGCAGAGTACTCAAAGCTGCTTAATATCTGATAAAATAAGGTCGCGCCTTCCTGTATAGGAAGGCGCTATTTTTTTCTAAAGTAGTAAGTTGTGAATGAAAAAGTATAAAAATTAACTAAATATTGTTAAAACGAGAATTCGTTCTTAACAAACTATTACTTTTTTATGATATACTTATAGTAGGTGCATTGACTGGTAATATACAATTGCAGCCCGAGGACAAAAATGCGATTCCGTACGAAACTACTAATTACGTCATTAGCGATAGTTATAATACCTGTAATACTGGCAATTGGAACATACCTGGCAATAGGAAAATACCTGATATATGAGCAAAAGGTTGAAGAAATATCCGGGGATGTTGATTACCGAATGGTATCAGACCCGAGTGAAGCCTTTTCGGAAATGAGTGATGAAATAGCCCATGAGATTGCCATGGCACTTTTGGTTAACCCCTTTGTGCTGGAGGACAGGGCCTTTCTTCACAACCTTGATAACGAGATAGCTTCCAAGTACTCATATATTTTGGTCTTGCGGCGAGGCGAGATATATTACGCCGCCAATCTTAACAGAGCCTATGAGGTAAAAGACGAACTGCCTTCCTTTGGAACAGCGGTGGATGGCATTTATTACACGTCTTCAAGGCATCTGGTAAAGCAGATAGATTTTTATTTTTCCACCGGGGATGAGGGAAGCCTGTATATCATTTCAGGTATCAGAACAGTGCTTACGGCGTCCTTTATCATATACATGGGAATAGCAATATTCATCATACTTTTGGTAACGAGTTTGCTTCTTACCACCTGGATCGGAAGGAGCTTCTTTAAACCTATAGATGAGCTCAACATAGCCATGCAGCATATTAAAGATGGCAACTTCGACTACATGCTTCCTACAGACGTCAAGGAAAAGGGCGAGATTGGAGCCATGTACCGAAACTACGAAGACATGAGACTCAGGCTTAAGGA
>JAEEGL014516267.1_pt1 | contig 20079 bp, 12 predicted proteins | sample 9134231 | NCBI WGS metagenome assembly JAEEGL01 (sample SAMN16246548, study PRJNA631951) | gut metagenome | biome: gut microbiome; feature: rumen; material: fiber-attached | host: Bos | place: Iran: Karaj | collected 2018-10
AGCGTGCCGCCAATGCGCACCTTGGCGTTGAAGAAGTCTGGACCCGCGTTGCGGTTGTGCAACCCGGGGTCGATGACCTCCACGTCCTGCCCGTCCACGGTTTGCAGCGGGCCAAGGGGCAGCAGACGATGCCGCCAGACATAATGCAACAGTTCTTCCATGTTGGCCTTAGTGCGCTCATTAAGCGGGCGCAAAGTTACGCAAAAATTGAGAGTTCTTCGAGTTTGAAGCGACAAATATCTCTCCACTGCCAACAAAATATTACATTTTTGCCCATTTCTTGTATTTTTTATATAGGAAATGTGAATATGATTAGGAAAACTGCTACCTTTGCCACCGTAATGTGCGATAAAAAGAACGATATGTGACAAATAATGATGCTTTAGCAAATAAACAAAGATAATATGAGACATTATTTGATTAAAACCACCGTTACACTGGCCGCCATTGTCGTGGTCATCGTTACACAATCTGCTTTTGCTCAGACATGTGAATGGAGTGAGCTCATTGGCAAAGAGCTGGTATTGTATAGATATGGCCGAATGAAGGACGGCATATTTACGGATTACGTCTTCACAAACCCGGCAGGACAGAGTCCCGTGGAGCAGCTGGTGCTCACAGACTCGACACACTTTGAGTGGAAGTACTCTCTCAGCGGAGATTTCAGCCGCGAGATTGAACTCAAAGGCACGAAGATAGATGTCTATCCTCCCTTCTGGAATAACCGTTATATCTCCATCGTGTCACGCAACGACAACGTCATCATGACTGAGGGCCACGACGGCATCACACGTCTCTTCTACATCCAGGATTCACTGCCCTCGCCTGAGGCACTGCCCATCAGCTGCAACAGCAAGAAGGGCTTCTGCGATGGTAAGCTGGACGACCTCATGGCCTCATTTAATGACTTCACCTACCATTCCGCTACGCCCATGGGGCGCCACTTTCTCTACGTCCTTAAGTTCGAAAACGAGATGAAGGCGTGGCTTGAAAGCATAGAGGATGATTTCACCCGCTTTAACGGAACGGTCAAATCCTTTGACGTGAAGCTCTTCCCCAACGGCAATCCCGCACTGGCCGATGTGAACCAGAAGAGCCTGAATGACTGCAACACCCTGTCCGTCCTGGCCAATCTGGCTTTCCAGTATCCAGAGTTCATCAAATCCATTATCCATCAGGAATCACCCGAGTCGTTCCGCGTGGATATGTTCGACCCCATGGGTCAACCCATTGTGGTGCGTGTCAGCAACCGCTTTCCTGTCACCTTCGACGGCACTCCCATCCTGTGCGTCGGCAAGGACAACCAGCCCAACTGGATAACGATCCTTGAGAAGGCCGCTATGAGGTGGATCAAGATCTATCAGCACGTCGCCGACTTAGAAGGCTGCAATTCCGAGTGGGTGGCTCCCATGTTCACCGGCGATGGCCGCAGCTTCTGTGTCCAGCCAGGCAAGCTCGCCGGCAAAGACCTCGCTCGCGTCATCAACACCTGTCTGGAGTATGGCATGATTGTCAATGGCGGGTTCCTCCAGGAGGGAGTCCCCCTCGACGGATTGGAGACACGCACGTATCAGGGCTACACGTTCCTGCCGCCCCAAAAGGCAGGTGCACTCTATACGCTCCGCGAATCCTATGGCACGGGCGAGGCCAACGGCATCATGAATGTCATGCCAGACAATGAGACCATCCCTCCCCTCATGAACCTCCGCATCATCAGCCCCGGTGCTGCCGCTAAGTACTTCGGGAAATGAGTTAATTCCGCTTTCCAAACCCATTGAGAAACAAGATAACGATTCGCTGTAACCACTCACTCATCATTTATTGGTCGGCCTTTGGCCTCAAAATTATAAATAAATTAATCAAGAAAATTATTAAAACTATGCAGCACAACGAGCAATGCGCAGCTTTTGAAGATTTTATGAACCAATTATCTTACAACATTCTTCAAGTGTGAAGCGTCGCAAGTGCCGAGCGGAGCGAACCGACCATAAATCAAGCTATGACTGAGTAGTCACGATTCACCTCCTTATTCCGAAAACTATAATGAAAAGTATGAAGAACATGATTATGCGGGCAGCCATGATGCTGCTCATAAGTCTAACTACCTCAATGGCATGGGCGGCTCAACCGGATAAAGTCCTGGACGAATGTTATGGAGTGACGAACGGCATCTTTGTGAGGGGCTGGACGTATGACTCCGACGCTCCGACAACATCCATCGACGTACACGTCTATGTCTATACCGACGCGGCGTGCCAGAACCAATATGGGGAAATCCGTGTGCTAACGGCCAACATCGCGCGGCCGGACGTGAACCAAGCCAAGGGCATCGCGGGCGACCACGGCTTCGACGCCACCGTTCCCATTGCCGACGCAGGCACTTACTGGGTGAAGCTCTTTGCCATCGACACCAACGGCAACGGCAATCCGCAGATTGGCGCAACGACGCAGGTAACGGTCTCGACAACCTCGACGAATGGCGTGAAAAGTCTGCCGTACTCCTTCACCTTCGTGAACGACATGGCGGCGGAGGGATGGAGCAAGGTGAATTGCTATTCGTCGACAAGACAAGTTGATGACTACGGCCACGACGGCAGGGGTTATTTCATCTTCACCGACGCTGACCTCACCCAGCACCTGATTTCCCCGGAATTTGAGGGTCAGGCACCCTTGACGCTCATGTTCTACTACAGGTCGCATACTGATCTTGCAGAAACCTTTCAAGTGGGCTATTCCACGACGACGAAAGAGGTCGACGCCTTCCGATGGTCATCGGACATCGTGGCTCCCAGCAAGGAGTGGGCCTTCTGCGAGCAGGAGCTTCCCGTAGGGACGAAGTATTTCGCGCTGCGCCACTCGCAAAACTCTTTCATGGGACTCTACGTGGACGACTTCACGGTGGTGGAAACGACCTCCGTGCCTGTGCCGATGAATGTGAAGGCGGGCAGCGTGTCGGACAACGAGGTGAACCTGACCTGGACGATGTCCGACGCCTCGGGCATCACGGGTTATGCCTACCAATATAAGTTGTACGGCACGGAGGAATGGTCGTACGAGGTGCGGACGGCCGAGCGATCGGTGACGCTGGGTAACTTGAAGCGCAACACCAACTATCAGTTCCGTGTGCGAGCCTTCGAGGGCAACAAGGGCAGCCGGTTTGCGGAACTGGATTTCTCGACCTCGCAAATTCCTTTTGACTACTCCTACGGCTTTGAGACGAGCCTGGAGGATGAGGGATGGTTCTACGAGGGTGAGGGAGAGGTCAGGCCTGACTTTGTGAATTCGGGCAATTATTCTCTCTACGTAACGGGCGTTGGGACGAGGGCGTATCTGATTTCGCCTCGTCTTTCGGGTTTCCCTGTCACCGTTTCATTCTACACGGCACACATGGGCGGCAGTAGTGTGGGGTTCTACGTCGGCTATTCCACGACGACCAGCGATATTGATGCCTTCATCTGGGATAATAACTCGCTGAGAACAAACTTTGCATGGGAACCTATTCCAGAGAAGGACTTCCCTCTCGGCACGAAATTTATTGCCATCAAGACGGATCGGTTAGAGATGGAGGACAGGAGCTTTTTCATCGACGACATCTCCATCAAGACGCACGCACTACCCATCATTACCGTCGACGAGATTGCGAGGCACGAGGCAACGCTTGCCTGGACCATGCCGTCTGGGGCTACCGTGGAGCCTGATGGCTTCGTGTATCAGTACAAGAAGGTGGCCGACGCTGGCTGGAGTGGAGAAGTCTCTGTGCCGGCCAACGTCTTCACAGTCCAGCTCACGGGTCTGTCCGACAGCACGCCGTATCAGTTCCGGCTGAAACCGCGCTTTAAGAATATGGCAAGCGATTATTCTGACATCACGTTCACCACGGACTGCGAACCGAAGAGTCTGCCCTACGAGAATGGCTTCGAAGACGGTCTTGTCTGCTGGAGCCAGCTGATGGACGACTTTTCGTGGGATGGCATTCGTGCGTACCAGCCTCGCACGGGCCAGTATTGCTACCGGCTCTCCATCGGCAACGGCCTGGAGGACCCTGACTATCTCATCTCGCCTGAGTTTGCCGCGAGCACGCCCATCGAAGTGTCCTTCTACTACAGGACGATTAGCACGGAAGAGCTTTTCCAAATCGGTTATTCCACCACGACGAACGACCCGTCGGCGTTCACGTGGTTCGGGACAGTCTCGGTGACGAATACGGACTGGGAGCTGTATGACGAGATCATGCCAGCAGGAACGAAATATGTAGCCTTGAAATACATCACCGATCATGTGCTCCAGTCGGCTCTTCTGCTGGACGATTTCAGCTTCCGCGCGGAAAGGGGCTACCGAAGGCCTGAGGACGTGACGACGAGCATGGTCACGGATGTCGGTGCCACCCTGTCGTGGTCCAGGCCCGACACGCAACAACTGGTTTCGTGCTACTCCTATCAGTACAAGGCTGCTGCGGACGGGCAATGGTCGGAACCGACAGAAGTCACTTCGACGTCGGTGGCCATCGAGGGGCTGGCGCCTAACACGAGCTACCAGTTCCGCGTGCTGGCGCGCTATGCCGATGGCCAGGAGAGCATCTATTCCAACCTCAGCTTCTCCACGACCGTAAGCCTGCCCTATGCCATCGGCTTCGAGAACGGCATGGATCGCTGGAGTGTCAGGAACGGGAACCGTTTTACGGGCATTAAAGGTGAGGCAGCCCACGATGGCGGAAATAGTTTCCTGTTCGAAAACTCGTACTCGGCTACCGCTCCGATCTATCTCATTTCACCTCGACTGCCCAGCTATCTCCCCTTGATCGTTTCCTTCTACTACAGGGAACAGGTCTATAACTCAGGGTACCTGGAGAAGTTCCAAGTGGGTTATTCCACGACTACGGGCGACCTGGAAGCCTTCTCGTGGGGTCAGGAAATCGTTGCGTCCACGAACCCGTGGGGCTTCTGCGAAGAGACGGTGCCGCTTGGAACCACATATATAGCTGTCCGGTTCACGAGTCTAAGGACGAATGGCCTGTACGTAGACGATTTCAGCATCGATGTGTATTCTGCCTACCCCAACCCCACAGACCTTGCTGCCGGCAGCCTTACCGACGAGAGCGCAACCGTAGCCTGGACGGCCCCGGATGTCGGCGTCACGGGCTATATCTACCAATACAAAGCGCTCGCCGATGCCAACTGGTCTGCTGAGACAAGAATCGAGAACACGAATTCCGTCACGCTCGAGGGGCTTCTCCCGAACACGACCTACGAATTCCGCATCAAGGCTTGCTATGGCAACAACACCAGCAATTTTACCTCTACCCGATTCCTCACGGAAGGTTCTGCCGTGACTTCCCTGCCTTTCAATGAAGGTTTCGAGAATGGCATGGGCGGCTGGCGTTCGGGCAATTTCTCGAAAATATTCAGCAAAAACGCTGAGGACATTCACGCTGGGAACCATAGTTTCTCCCTGAATCAGGACGAAATGCTGGTATCTCCCCGGATTGACGTGAGCACTTCCTTCTATGTCTCTTTCTACTACAAGCATTTTTACGGTACTTACTACCAAGGTGTCCAAGAGGTCACCGGCGAACTTCCCGCTGGTTTCCAAGTGGGCTACTCTATGAAGACCAATGATCCCAATGATTTTGTATGGGTCCAGACGATAGGCACGGCAGCAGAATGGAAAGAACTCTCTTTCTTCTGTCTGAAGGGTACTAAGTATATTGCCATCCGATGGCGGGGCGGCTATACTATTTACCTGGATGACTTCTCTTTCACCGAAGGCGACCTTCCTTCCGTACCCCAAGACTTAGCTGCGACGAATATCACTTTCGAAAGTGCAGAACTCAGCTGGGAGGGTAATAGCACAAGGTATGATGTGCGTATCAGGGAGAAGCCTATGTTCTTCGAGGGTTTCGAGAACGGTCTCGGAGAGTGGAAGATTGTGAATGGCCCCAATCATGTAAGCCACACGGGAATTGATGGCCAAAAGGTATGGAAGACCGACTGGAACCGATCCGATTTCTACGAATTCGTCGACCATGGTGAGTTTAATCACAGCGGTTCCTGGTCTGTGATGACTATACCCTGCTATATTTATGATGACGGGACTTATGAACCCTATAATGTGGATACCTGGCTCATTTCGCCACGGGTGAAGCTGGACGGCATACTGAGTTTCTGGGCCATAGAAAATATGAATTATGATGTGAACTACGAGGTGCGGGTCTCTACTACCACCAGCGACATCAGTGCGTTCAATGTCATCGTTGCCCAACCCTCACACCGGGTGTATGGATGGAGAGAGTATGCTTTCGACCTGACCGATTATCAGGGAAGGGAGGGATATATCGCCTTCCATGCAACAGGGGAAGAGGGTAGTGGAGAAACTGAGGGCAATTTCCTATGTATCGATGACATTGCTATAGTAAAATCCGACTGGACGACCGTAACGACGAAAAACAACGATGGATTTAGTGTGTTCGGTCTTCGGCCAGATACGGAATACGAGTTCCAGGTGCGGTCAAACGTATATTCCATGAACACTGACTGGTCAGAGGTGTTTACCTTCACCACCAATCGTCTTGCACCCATATACGACAACAGAGACAACAATAAGTACATCAACGAGATGGTAAGCGATACATATACTTACAGTGTGATGCTCGTTGACCGCACGCTCTATAAGGACGGTGGCTGGAACACGCTGTGCCTGCCCTTCGGCGTGAACGACCTCAACGGCACGCCGCTGGACGGTGCCACGGTGAAGACGCTAAGCAGCACCGGCCTCGGCAACGACGGCACGCTGACGCTGAACTTCACGGATGCCACGGGCCTCGAGGCGGGTCGGCCGTACCTCGTGAAGTGGGATTTGACTACCCCCGACCTCATCATCCGCTCGGCAGGGGAGTGGGAGGCTTTCGCCTCGGCGGTGAACAACGGCTCGGAATCCTTCGAGGGCAAGTTCGTGCAGCTGGGTACCGACATCAGCGTCTCGACGATGGCGGGTACGGCGGAGCACCCGTTCCGCGGCACCTTCGACGGCGCAGGCTACACGCTCAACGTCAGCATCAATCAAGCTGGCGCAGAGTACGCCGCACCGTTCCGCTTTATCTATGGTGCCACCATCCGCAACCTGAAGGTCACGGGTTCCGTGAACGGCGGAACGTACAGTGCGGGCATCGTGGGTGCGGCTCTTGGCGGCACGAACAGCATCTGCAACTGCTGGATGGCGGCATCGGTGACTGGCCAGACACATGTCGGCGGCATCCTGGGCCACGGCAACGCATCGGCCACCACCATCTCGAACTGTTTCCTCAGCGGCAGTCTCACCGCCACCAACATCGGTGTCCTCTATGGCGGTGGTTCCAATGGCGGCACACATGCCGTCGCGAACTGCTGGGCCAGTGGTACCTACACTTCTGACATTACTGGTAACCTGAACCTGGTCGTGACGGACGGCGGCACGGTCAGCGTCAACAACTGCCGACAGAATATTGGCGCATACGGGCAGGGAACCGAGGAGGGAATCATGGTTGTCGTAGGAGAAGGCGGCATCGACATCTACTTTGCAAATTTCCTCGGCAGTCAGTGGACAACGGATGACAGCGAAAGACTGGCACTGAAGCATACCACTGACGCTACGAACATCGTGAGTCCCGTCTTCAAGAATGTACGTGTCAGCAACACCCTCACGCCCATCGAAACCGCCTACGTCGATTTCATCGGCATCACCTCGCCCGTCGGCCTGACCGCCAACGACCGCAGCGTGCTCTACCTTGGTGCCAACAACACGCTCTACTACCCCAACGCCAACATGACCATCAACGCCTGCCGCGCCTACTTCCAGCTGAAGAACGGTCTGGAAATGGGTGCTGGCTCCAATGTCAAGTCCTTCGTCCTGAACTTCGACGGAGAAGAGACAACCGGCATCGCTTCCCATGAGGCTCATGTGGCCCATGAGGCTCATTGGTTCACCCTTGACGGCAGGAAACTGGACGGCAAGCCGACCGCCAAGGGGCTTTACATCCATGGCGGCAGGAAGGTCATTGTGCACTAAGAGATTTAAGTATAAGGAGTCGGGGAGCAAAAGGAGAAGCGTCTCCCAAACTCCTTTACTCCGTAGAAAGGAAATAAACAACTTAGTCCATAACAACTATGAGGAAGAATCATCAGAAACCAGACTGATGGTGGTGAGCATCCATCATCTGAGCCACTTCCTCATTGACAGCATAGTCGCCACCGATAACGGTGGCGACTGCAGCATTGGCTATGACGGCGGCAGCGATCAGGCAGTCCGTACAAAAGACAATTGTGCCGATTGGGACGAGTGGAGCGAGTGAAAACGCATCTGCAACCCCTAAATAATGATAAAAAGAGGGTGTGGATGGCTAATAACTCTAAACAACATCCCTCAATCTCTATTCTTTGTTGTACCTTTGTACCCGCTTAGCAAGTTGATAGTTCTCCAAGTGTGGAGCGTCCCGTTGGGCCGAGCGGAAAGTTGAAAGTTGAAAGTTTGGCTGATGCCTTGTTTTTATCTTGCATCTCTCTCCTGTCAACATTGCTGCACTCCTGTCAACTCAACTCTCAACTTTCAACTTCATGAAGATAACACTCATAGGTTATGGCAAGATGGGGCGCATGATAGAAGGTATCGCCCTGAGTCGCGGACACGAAGTGGTCTGCAAGATAGATATTGACAACCAGCAGGACTTCGACAGCGAGGCATTCCGCTCGTCGGACGTGGCCATCGAGTTCACGGCACCCAGCGTGGCCTACGGCAACGTGCAGCGCTGCTTTGCTGCCGGTGTACCGGTTGTGTCGGGCAGCACAGGATGGATGGCCGACCATGCAGACGAGGTGCGCCGCCAATGTGAGCAGGAAGGCAAGACACTGTTCTGGAGCAGCAATTTCTCCGTGGGCGTGTACCTCTTCGGGCTCGTCAATCGCTATTTGGCCCGACTGATGAATAACTTCCCTGAATATGATGTCCGCATGGAAGAGGTGCATCACATCCACAAGTTGGACCACCCCAGCGGCACTGCCATCACCCTGGCAGAGCAGATTCTTGAAGAAGTGGAACGCAAGAACAGTTGGACAGTGGGCACGCTGACACAGTCCGACGGCACCGCCGTGACCGAGCACACACCATCTGCGACCGAAATGGCCATTGACAGCATTCGCCGCGGCGAAGTGCCGGGTATCCACAGCATCACATGGGACAGTGAGGCAGATGCCATCACCATCACCCACGATGCCCACTCCCGACGCGGCTTCGCCCTCGGAGCCGTGCTCGCCGCCGAGTACGCCGCCATTCACAAGGGACTGCTTACCATGAATGACCTTTTTAATTCTTAATTCACCATTCACAGTTCATATTTGATCATAATGAAGAAACTGGATAAGAAACCGATTACATGGAAAGATTGGGCCAAGGTGCTCGTCATCATTGCATTATATATATGGTTCCTCGCGTGGGTTGATGCCTGGTGGGGACTCATCGTTGTTCCGTTCATCTTCGATGCCTATATCACAAAGAAGATTCCCTGGACATGGTGGAAGGAACTGGAGAATCCCGTGACGCGTACGGTCATGTCATGGGTGGACGCTATTGTCTTTGCTCTCGTGGCCGTCTATTTCGTCAATATCTACTTCTTCCAGAACTACACCATCCCCTCTTCCTCATTAGAGAAGAGCCTGCTGGTGGGCGATTACCTCTTTGTTTCCAAAATGAGCTACGGCCCTCGTGTGCCGCAGACACCCTTGCACCTGCCGCTGGTGCAGCATACTCTTCCCAACGGCATGAAGAGCTACAGCGAACTCATCCAGTGGGACTATAAGCGTGTGTCACCCAAACCTGTGCAGTTAAATGACATCGTGGTGTTTAACTATCCGTCGGGCGACAGTGTCGTGGCCAACCCCGCTTATCAGGCTGCTGACTTCTATGGCCTTTGCTACGGTTATGGCCGCCAGATAGTCAAGCAAAACAATATCCTTCCCGAGATGGATAGCCTCTCGCTCCTGCAACAGCGTCAGCTCTATAACATCTTCTACGCCGTGGGCCGCCAATATGTCAACGAGAACCGTGCCGAGTTCGGTGAGGTGATGGCACGTCCCGTGGACCGCCGCGAGAACTATGTCAAGCGCTGTGTGGGACTGCCCGGACAGACATTACAGATCCGTGACCATATCATCTACCTTGACGGGGTTGCCAATAAAGAACCTGAGAACGTGCAGTATAACTACCACGTCCATCTGAAGAATGGCCTGCGCGACCTGCCCGAGGAGCTTACCCGTGAACTGCGCCTTTCCAGCGATGACCTGCGCGATTTGCATCAGACAGGAGTTATGCCGCTCACCGCAGCTGCCCGCGACCGCCTGTTGCAGTGCACGGACTTGGTGGAGAGAATTGACATTGACAGCACCGACACAACAGATGAACTCTATCCTCTCAACGGCTATACAGGTTGGACACGAGACAACTACGGACCGATCTGGATTCCCAAGAAGGGAGAGACGGTAGAACTCACCTTGGAGAACCTGCCCATTTATGAGCGCCCCATCCACGTCTATGAGGGCAACGACCTGCGCGTGGATGATGCGGGAACAATCTATATCAATGGCGAGGTGTCCACCAGCTACACCTTCCAGATGGACTACTATTGGATGCAGGGTGACAACCGCCACAATAGTGCAGACTCGCGCTACTGGGGCTTTGTGCCCGAGGACCACATCGTGGGCAAACCCATCATGGTCTGGCTCTCAACAGACAAGGACCGTGGCTGGTTCGATGGTCACATCCGCTGGAACCGCATGTTCCGCTGGGTGGATACGCTGGTCAAGTAGGCTTTGGGCTTCAGAAGATTATCAAGCTAATCCCCGTTGATGAATTGCTCATCAACGGGGATTAGCTTATCCGTATGTTTGTTGGCTTTCAATATTTGAAGGAACCATTTACTGTGCCGCCCTGCCCAGAGATGAAGGCGTTGTCCAGTTTGATTCCCTGACTCTTGGAACCCGTGTTGGTAACGGTGAGGGTTCCGCCAGTGGCAGTGAGGGTAGCGGCGCGTACGCCACGACTCTTGGCACCCGTGGCAGCAACTGTTGTGTTGCCACCTGCTATGGTGAGCGTATAGTCGGCTTTCAAGCCTGTGGCACGGTTTTCTTCTTCTGTGTCGGGGTCGGTGTAGGTCCCGGCTGCCACGGTAACGTTGATGACGGGGCTTGTGCCAGTGCTGCCGATAGTCATATTGCCGTCAGAGGCAATGGCCTTGCTGCCGTTGGCAGAAGCTATGAGATTCACAGTGACTGATCCGCCATACAAATACATGTTTGGAACGATGTCAGTGGATGCCTCTGCGGCATCAAGGCGGATACCCTTGGTGTCTAGCGCGGTCATGGTGACGTCGATGCTACCGTCGTTCATGATGAACTGTCCGTTCTGGGGCTCGTCAGAGGTTGCATCGGTCTCCACCTGCAGACCATCGGCTGCCATGCCGCTGATGGTGATGGCACCGCCATTCATCTGGAAGAATTCTCCGCAGTGGATGCCGTCGGCTGCAGCTTTGGTGATGTTGATGGTGCCGACGCTCTTCTTCAGTAGCAGGTATTCCTTACAGCGCAGCGCGTGGTTGGTGTTGCCCGCGATGCTGAGCATTCCGCCGCCGCTGATTTCCATGTGTCCTTGACAATTAAAGGCAGCTTTCTGTGTACCGGAGGCGGCATCGGCCAGCGTGTTGATGGTGCCGTCTTGCAGGATGAGGTCTATGCGCTTGCCGCATTGGATATCGATGGCAGCACCCGAGGTGCTGGTGAGGTTGAGCCCGGCCAGGTGGAACTTGCACTTGAACTCGCCGTTGTAGGTCAGTGAACCTGCGGTGCCTGTGCCGCTGAGGATGAACTCCTGCTCGGTGTCAACGTTCGTATTGGTGATGACGACATCGCCGCCTGTGACGGTGGCTGTCACCCCTTCCACACTCTCTGGAATATCCACGGAAGCCGTCGCACCAGACCACTTGATGGTGATGGGATAGACGATGGTGATGGAGTCGATGGCAGCAGTGCTGTAGGTGTTGCCGCCAATGGTGAGTGTGCTGCCGGCAGTGGAGTAGGGGACAGTGGCCGCATCTGAGACGGCATAGCGTGTGCTTTCACCATTCTGCCAGACACGAATCCATTGTGCATGAGCGGGTGAACAGAGGGCGCAAAGCAGAGAGAGGGCAAAGAGTAATCTGAGGGAACAAATATAATGTTTCATAATCTTCATAGGAAAAGCATCATTCATCTCATGTGTGAAATAATAAAACGATGTCAGTGAGCAATCTTAATAGAGCGGTTGCCGAGGCGTGCAATGTAGATACCGTGAGGCAAGGCCTCCATGCTGAGCTCGGTGCGGTTGCTGCCAACGAATTGCTGACGAACCACCTGTCCGCGGGCGTTGTAGAGCAGGAGCACACCTTGACCTGCAGCCACGATGCGGCCGTTCTCCACTTGCAGGTCGGCAGGCTGCAGGTTGATGTCGCGCACACCTGTCGCTGTCTCTGTGAAGGTGAGGTTGGTCAGTGCCGCCAGCGAGGCTGTGGTTTCTGTGCCGTCGGCGGTGGTGACAATGATGTTTCCGTTGGAGAAGGTGATGCGCTTCACCGTCTTCAGCGCCACACTCTGTATGCTGCTGCCAGCGGTGATGTTCAGATAATTATAGGTGTCGGCGGCTGCTGTCAATGGCAGTGCCAACAGGAGGGAGAGGAGAACCTTTTTCATTTCATTTACCATTGTTGTCATTTACACGTTAACACGTTAACTTGTTAATCGCGAAGCGATGAAAATTTAGAACTTGAACTTGTAGCCGATGTTGATGGCGTGGATATTCATGTCGCCGTCGTCGTCGTTTTCGTGGTTAAAGATATAGCCGAGGCTGAGCTTGTGCTGCTTGGTGAGGGCATACTCCACGCCCCCCGAGAGGCGCAACTTGTCGAAGTGGAAGCTCTCGCCCAGGTTGTTGAAGCTTTCTATATATATATAAGGTGTCCAATTCCAGCCTTTCTTGTCAATCTCGAAAGAGAGGCGTGACCGCAGGACATGCAGCGTCTTGCTGCTTTTTTCTTTGGTGGGGTTGAGCTCATCGTGTTCAGCAAGGTAGCTCTGTGTCACGTCTTCACGAGTGGCATTGGCATCCGTGAGGTCCAAGCAATAAATGGTCTCTCCTTCCTGCCAGTAGCGGTTCTGCTCGTCATACGTGACATCGTCTTCGTTGGTGATGGTGGCTTGTGAGTAGCTCATGTCGCGGTATTTGTCAATGACTTTCTCGCGGTTCACCACTTTTGACGGAACAAGTGTTAATTGATAGCGCTCGCGCAGTGTGATCCTCAGCGTCTTCCAGAACTTGTTGGTATAGGAAGCATCAAAGCTGAAGCGGTGTTTGGCCCGCCAGTACTGTTCGGTTGTGCGCCGATAGATATTCTTGCCCTTATAGGTGTAGGCGGTTGTGCCGTCGTTGTAGGAGGGAGCCCCCATGAAGTCAGTGAAATCCGTGTTGTCCGACTCACCGGCGGGGCGATATTTATACTCCGTCTTGTGCTCCTTTTCCACGGGATAGTGTTTCATGAGGAAGGTATAGCTCACACCGAACTTCCAGTGTTTGGTAGGCTTCCAGTCCAGTCCTAAACTGATGTCGTAGCGATTGGCCTCGTCGAACCACTCGTTGGTACGGAAACCCGCATCAAGGCCCAGGCTGAAGTTATAGGGCAGCAACTTGGTGGCACCCAGTTCCGTCCACAGTCCGCCCGTTGTCCGGCTACCATCGTCGCTGACGTAGTCGTCTTGGGCAAAGACCGTAGCTGTGGTGAGGCAGAGCATACATGCTATTATCGGTAAGCGCTTCATAGTGCGTTTGTTAATCGTTTAATATCCAATTTTCTTTTTTTTTAGCTTTCCGCTCAGCGCTTGCGACGCTTCACGCTTGAAGAACTTTCAACTTTCAACTTTCAACTTGTCAACTTGTCCGCTCGACCTTTGGTCGCTTGACCCTTCAAGAACTTGTCAACTCGTCAACTATCAACTTGTCAACTTGTCAACTCGTCAACTCTTTTCAACTTTCAATTTTCAACTTTCAATTTTCACCCTCCTCACATCTCCCTTGGCATACGGCCGTAGCGGGCGATGCTGTTGCCCACGTCGGAGGGGTCGTTGTAGAAGATGCGGATGAGCGCGCTGTCCTTGAGGAAGTCCAGCATACCCACTTCAATGCGTGTGATTTTTACGCCCACGCGTTTCTCCAGGTCAGCAATCAGCTCTTCACGTTTCTCGGGAGTGATGAGGGTCACGTTGTCATATCGGATGATCTTGGAGCACTCCTGGCTGATGACCTTGGAACTCTCGAAGAGGGCTGCCATGCAGATAAACGCGGCGTTGACGAAGAGGATGGTGACAATGCCCACTCCGTCCCAATAGTCGGCCTTCGGGTGGTAGTCGCCGTGGGCCAGTGCGTTGATGACACTCAGGGCGATCAGCATGAAGAGGTACGTCATCTCGCGGATGGGCACTGCCTCTGTGCGGAAGCGCATGATGCCGAAGATGGCAAACAGACCCATTGCAGCGCCCAGCTGCATGCCGCCGCCATCCATCAGGCTCACCAGCAGGAAGATGCTCATGGACATGAGGATGAAGATGAACGTGTAGTCGCGCCGCAGGCTGCGTGGGTAGTAGTACCTGCGGGCAATGATGAGCACCGCTGCCAGGTTGATGAGAAAACGGATGGCCAGCGAGATAAACTGCTGGGGATCGAAGAGTGTGACACCGAAGAGGTTGCCAATCACATAATTGATGTGTGTAAAGTCCATGATTTATATTTACGATTTGACAATTTACGATTTACGATTTGCACGCCGCGCCGGCGGCTAACTTTCACCTTTCACCTTTCAATTTTCACCTTTCAATTTTCACCTTTCACCTTTCAATTTTCCGCTCGGCGCTTGCGACGCTTCACGCTTGAAGAACTTTCAATTTTCACCTTTCAATTTTCAATTTTCAATTTCCAACTTTCACCTTTCACCTTTCAATTTTCAATTTTCAATTGTCACCTTGGCCAAGACTCTCCCACGTATTTGCGGATGCGGACCAGCTTAGGCTTGAAGAGGTTGTTCTTCAGGTGTTCGTTGGTCATCACGGAGCCGATGCAGTACTTGGAGAAGCCGGAGGGCTTGATGCGCAGCTGGCGCAGGATGTCCAGAACGGGTGAGAAGACGTTGCCGTCGCGCTTCAGTTCGATGATAACCAGCTCGCCCGTCTGTGCATCGCGTTCTGTTTCATAGTTGTGGAATGCCACGTTGAAGTCGATGGTCAGGCGCTCTGTCTTGCCGTAGTTGACGAGGGTGATGCGCTGGAACTGGTTCTGCACCGTGGGCAGGATGTCATCGAAGGTGGCACCTGTCAGTCCCTGGATGAAGGGCGTGCCGCCGGCCTCCACCACGTCCTGTCGCTCCTGCGATGGCACGGTGATGCGCTTCTTCTTCGTGCGCCCGTGGTTGTTCTTGGTTTTCACTTCCAAGAAGGTCAGGTCAGAGTCCAGATATGTGCGCACGCGAATCTTCTGTCTGGGAGCGCGTGCATTATGATGTTCCAGGAAGAAGCGGTGTGCCGGGGTGTCCCAATAAGTGGTGCGGTAGTTGGCGATGCGTTGTCCCTCGATCTGCTGTGCAAAGTATTGCCCTTGTGCCAGTTCAAGGAGTTCCACCAACTTGCCCTTGTTGGTGACGAACTTGGTGTCTGTGCGGTTCATCAGCTTGATGCCGCTCATCTCGTCGAGGGAGATGGGCTGCAGCTGAACGAGCCATTGCTGGATATTTTGGTCGAAATTCATGCCCAAAAAGTCTATATCGGGGGCAAAATTAGGCAAAAGTTTAGAATAAGAGGCTTAAAGTGGCAATTTTTTTGTGTCCGCTACACATTTTTTCTACGAAATGGCTTGATAACTCAACGAAAACCGCTATCTTTGTCGCCGAAATGAGTCTCAAAAGCCTCTTGAATCCTTTGTGCTTCATTACATCCATCAGTTCAATGAGACATATCTTCTCTAAACCCTAAACTCTAAACTCTAAACTTTAAACTCAACATAATGGCAGACATGAAAGAAATCCTCTCCGCCGCCGAGGAGCGTATGGAAGAGGCCGTGATGTATCTGGACGAGGCCCTGTCGCACATCCGTGCCGGCAAGGCAAATATCAAACTGCTCGACGGCATCCGCGTCGATAACTATGGCTCCTTGGTGCCCATCAACCAGTGTGCTGCCGTCACCACGCCCGATGCCCGCACCATCAGCATCAAGCCCTGGGACAAATCGATGTTCAAGGTCATTGAGAAGGCCATCATCAACAGTGACTTGGGTATCATGCCCGAGAATAATGGCGAGATTATCCGCATCGGCATCCCGCCACTCACGGAGGAGCGCCGTAAGCAGTTGGCCAAGCAGTGTGGCAAGGAAGGTGAACAAGCCAAGGTGAGCGTGCGTAATGCCCGTCGCGACGGCATCGAGCAGCTGAAGAAAGCCGTCAAGGATGGCCTGAGCGAAGACCACCAGAAAGATGGCGAGGCCGAGCTGCAGAAGATGCATGACAAGTACATCAAGAAGATCGATGCCCTCCTGGCCGCCAAGGAGAAGGAGATCATGACAGTGTAAAGAGTTGAAGGGTCTCATCGTTCGTAATACAGGAAGCTGGTACGATGTCCGTCTGGACGACGGCCAGCTTCTGCCGTGTAAGGTCAAAGGCAACTTCCGACTCCGAGGCATCCGCAGCACCAATCCCGTGGCCGTCGGAGACTGGGTCGAGGTCAAGGGGGGCCTCATCACCGACATCTATGACCGCCGCAACTACATCATCCGCCGTGCCAGCAACCTCAGCAAGCAGAGCCACATCATTGCTGCCAACGTGGACCTGGCGGGGCTGGTCGTTACTGTGGCGCACCCAGAGACCAGCACCACCTTCATTGACCGCTTCCTGGCTTCTGCCGAGGCTTTTCGGGTGCCCGTGGCTCTCATATTTAATAAGGTGGACCTCTATGATGCCGATGAACAACGCTATCTCAACGGACTCATGGCTCTCTACCGCCATTTAGACTATGCCTGTTTTGCCGTCTCCGCTGTGACGGGCCAGGGGCTGGACACGCTCTGCACCTTCTTGCAAGGCAAGACCACCCTCTTCAGCGGTAACAGTGGGGTGGGGAAGAGCACCCTCCTCAACCGCCTGGTGCCCGAGGCGCGAGCCAAGACTGCCGAGCTCAGTGCTGCCCATGATACCGGCCAGCACACCACCACCTTCTCCGAGATGTATGACCTGCCACCGCTGGCTCCTCAACTCTCAACTCCGGACTCCGAACTTTCAACTCCCAACTCCGAACTTTCAACTCCCAACTCCGAACTTTCAACTTTCCGCTCGACCTTTGGTCGCTTCGACACATCGAAGAACTTTCAACTTTCACCTTCCAACTCCTACATCATCGACACCCCCGGCATCCGCGGATTCGGCACCTTCGATTTCGAGCCCGAGGAGATGAGCCACTATTTCCGTGAGATATTTCAGTATGGTCGAGACTGCCGCTTCGGCAACTGCACCCACACCCACGAGCCAGGCTGCGCCGTGCTGACAGCCATTGACAACCAGCTGATTGCCCAGAGTCGCTATGCTTCCTATCTCTCCATGCTCCAGGACAAGAAGGAAGGAAAATACCGCGAAGGTTACCGCTAAGCGCTGGCACAATGTCTTTTGCATAAAGGAGTGCTCCTTTCGTCATTAGGGAGCGCTCCTTTCAGCATAAGGGAGCGCTCCTATCAGCATAAGGGAGTGCTCCTATCGTCATTAGGAAGCGCTCCTATCGGCATTAGACCATTCTCGTAGGTGAGTGCGATTCCGGATAATCATTCTATTCAATTTTCAAGTGGACTCAGTCATTTTTATTTTATTCCTATGAACAAAGACACAGCCTTCATCATTCCATACTTAACTCGCAGGTATTCATCGTGTTTAATAGGTGAAAGACGTGCCAAAAGCCTTCACCGAGCCTTCACTCGAATGAAGGGTCAGTGAAGGCTTTTGATACGTCTTTCACAGTGTAAATGCTCTTATTATCAGAGAGATAGTATGGAAATGATGAAGGCTGCCTCTTTGTTCATAAGAAAAAATCTGTCGAGCATCATTCAGGACCCACAAAATATGAAATGATTATCCGCAATCGTAAATATTATGAACACCCTTGTCCCGACGGAGGTCATCATCAAGGGTTCGGGACTGACTGCCGAAGAAAAGAAGCAGTTATAAAGTATTTGAGACCCCTCCCAACCTCCACAGAACCATTGTCTGGCTGCTTTTTGCACCTCGCAGCCCCGCGTTTAATATATTTTAACATCAAGCAGTGCTCACATAATTATTCTTATTCGTATCTTTGTCCCCAAAATACGAAGTATGCATGTAAAACAACCCTTATAAAATACAAAAATTATCAGTCGAGACCAAGGTCTTGATACCATATATAACCCGAGGTAACTAACGAACAATTAACTCCAATAATTAACTAACATTTTTAACAACATGAAGAAAATCAAACTTCTTTTGGCCGCCCTGTTGTCCCTGACAGCATGGAACGGCGCAATGGCGCAGACGGACGCAGAGTATGAAGCTGCGCTCGCTGCCATTACTGACGGCGCTACCTACCGCATTTCAACGACGGTGAGCGGCACCAAGTACTATTTGACCAATACGGGCTATTTAACAAACAGCATAGCTGATGGCGGTCAATTTACCTTTACAAAAGTTGCAGGCTCATACAAAGCTTATGGCTTTAATGTTAAGGGTAGTTCCTATTTCAGCAATCCTCCTGGATCAGGAACATCAGATCTGACTTGTGGACATATTTGTAATAATGGTCAAGGACGTGCAGAATGGGAAGGTCAGGTCTTTTTCAAACAAAACGATTACTATGCAGTGCGTTGCACCAATGCAGGAGAAGGTTCTGGGTGGAACAGCAATGCTTTCTGGACTGTCACAGAGGGTGATTTGCCCAAAGCTGAGTATTCTCTCACTCCTGCCTATGTTTGGCAGTTGGAAGTGCCCGCTGCTTCTTTCGATGCAACCTTCAACCTCTATTACGGTGGTGTGAAGGTGGATTCAAAAACGGTTAACGTAGAACCCGGTTTTGCGACTATTTCCTCTAAGAGCTATGAGGAGAACACGTTGTTTACCTATACTTGTGACGTGCCCACCGTTCAGGAAGGTGTTACTGAATACAATGTCACGGCCACATGGAAGGGCTTCTTTGATTTCTCCGAGGACTTTGAGAATGCTGTTTGGTACTATGCCAATCTGCGTGGTGGCAAGTGGCTCCGCGCTGACGATAGTAATAAGGATGGAAGTGGACGCTACACAACAAATAGCACCAATGAAAAGACAGATGCATATAAATGGGCTTTCATAGGTAATCCCTTTAATTTTGCAATTGTGAACATGGCCGCAGGTGAAGGTAAGTATTTATATAACACTGATGGTACGGCCCCTCTCATGACAGCTGAGGTTGACCCCGCTACAGACACCAAGGCGCAGTGGACTGCAGCTGCCAGCGGTGCTGGTTTCAGCGTTCGTAGCTTGGGCGGTGCAACTCTCTATATCAACGATGCAAGCGGAGCTGGCAATCTTGGTTTCTGGAACTCAAGTTATGGTGCTGGCGATGCCGGTTCTCGTTGGGCTATTGAGGCCGTACCAGCGTCTGAGGTGACTGTCACTTATAATGTGGTTATCAATGGTCAGATTGTCAAGTCTGCAACAGACAAACAGGCTATCGGTGCAGCACCTGCTGTTCCTACACAACTGGAGAACTCCCTCATTTCTTCTTTTACCTATGATGTTGATGTCTTGACTGCTGAAACATCAGTTGTCAATGCGACTCCTACGCTGCCTTTCGAGGTTTCAGCAAACTATGCTTCTGCACATTGGTATGATATGGCTATGCGTAGCACTTGGTATGTGACAAGTGCTGAAAAGGACGGCGATGGTGCCTATAAGACACAGAATGCCAATACGATGGGCCTCGTTGAGGATTCTTATCAGTGGGC